>Ga0137396_10001835_pt1 | contig 11421 bp, 12 predicted proteins | sample czc16metaG_FD_108284 | JGI IMG/M metagenome (GOLD analysis project Ga0137396, IMG submission 108284) | Vadose zone soil microbial communities from Angelo Coast Range Reserve, California, USA - czcobulk3.16 metaG | ecosystem: Environmental > Terrestrial > Soil > Vadose zone | place: USA...
AGCAGGCGATTCCAGACTTCGGCGGGACTCAGCGACATGACGCGCCACGCTAGCCGTTTTATGTGGAAAAGTCAAACCAGTGAGAAGTGAACTGCTTTCTCTGGCTTGACCTATCTTCAATGCTGGAATAGTTTTACCGGCTCTCGACAGCATCTTATTGGTTTCTGGAGCACCGTAATGGGCAAGCCTACATATCGTCCCCGCAACAAGCGCCGTATCCGCACACATGGCTTCAGGTTGCGCATGGCTACTAAATGGGGACGCGAAGTTCTAAGCCGCCGCCGGAAGAAGGGCCGCAAACGGCTTACTGTCCAGTTGCCCTCCAAGTACGCCGGCGCATAAGAGCCTCCGCTTCCCTCGCAACCGGCGGCTGACGAAAGAAGCCGACCTGGAGTTGGTACGACGTGCAGGGAATCGGATGCAAACCGAGTGTCTCGAGGCTCGGGTTTCTGCCTCCCTGTTGCTTCATCCGCGAGTAGGGGTGGTTGTTCCGAAACATGGGCGAAACATCGTCGATCGGAACCGAACTAAACGGCGTCTCAGAGAGCTTGTGCGACTTCGGCTGTTGCCTGTAATCGGGCGAGTAGATCTTCTTGTGCGAGCCAAGCCCGAAGCCTACCGATCGACTTTTGATGAACTTGCCGCACAAGTGGATACTATCGCCAGCTGGGCAGCTGGAATCGCAGCACACTGATCATGCGGTCGGTTTTCGTTCTTCTGATTCGCGGTTACCAGCTGGCAATCTCGCCAATCTTTCCAGCCAGTTGCCGTTACTATCCAACGTGTTCGGCCTATGCGCTTGAAGCCTTCGAGCGACACGGGGTGATCAAGGGAATCCGACTTACAGTCAGTCGGATTCTTCGGTGTCATCCCTTTCGGCCGGGCGGCTACGATCCGGTTCCCTGAATGGATAAGCGCTTCTTTCTTGCTCTGTTTCTTTCGCTCATCGTAATCGCGGTTTCGCAGCTGCTGTTTCCGCCGGCAAAGACTCCTCCCGGATCCCGTATAGCGCCCGCTGCAGATTCGAGCTCTCGAGCGAAGAATGCAGAAGCGCCAACAGTCGCGTCATCCTCGCCAGCGAATGCGAATCCGAGAACTGCTCCGACGCTGACTCGAACGAGCCCCGCAACAACGGAGGCAGCCGGTCAAGCAAGTGCGGAGACGACGAGTGTCAATACAGCGAAGGCGATTTACAAGTTCACCAACATTGGCGCAGCACCCGTTTCGATCGTAATGCGCGACTACCACAACCGGTCTGCGTCAGAAGGTCTGGTAGATCTGGCAGCTGAAAGCTCTCCTCTGCTCGGCTACAAACTTGTGACGCCAGGCGACACCATCGATCTGTCGAAGGTATCGTTCGCTCTTTCGAGGGCGGGGAATGTAAGAGGAGCGGAGGCGCTTACCTACGACGCCGTGGTAAAGAACGACACCATATCTATCACCTACGCGATTTCACAAGACACTGCGGCTAGCTATGTCATTGGCGTCAACGGACACGCAAAAGGGCCATCCGGACAGGCCTACCTTCTTATTGATCTGCCCAAGACACTCAGACCTGCAGAAGCAGACACGACTGCAGATTATCAAACGCTTGCGTACAGCTTCAAGCCCGAGCGGGACCACGCAAGGAGTGTACTCTTCGGAAAGCTGGAGCCGGGGGAAAGAACGTTGGAGCCAGGTCCGCTCAGCTGGGTTGCTGTAAAGAGCAAATACTTTGTGTTGGGAATTCTTGCGCCTACGAACGGTACACTCTTCAGCGAAGTCACACTCGGCGGCGGTCCTCGCACGTCCAAAGTTGCCACAAATGCCGCGGCAACCGTGGTCGAAGGGATCAATAACAACAGCTTCGCATTCCAGGTTTATGCGGGGCCGCAGGAATCCCAGCGGCTGGCGCGCTTGGGTCGAGACTTCGATCACGTCAACCCGTATGGATGGCGCTTCCTTCAAGGTGTCGTGCATCCAATCGCATCAAAGGTCATTCAGGCGCTCCTTTGGATGCATAACAGGCTCAACCTGAGTTACGGCTGGGTATTGGTGATCCTTGGAATTCTCGTTCGGTTCGCGCTCTGGCCCCTGAATCAGAGCACGATGCGGTCGAGTCTCAAAATGCAGGAGCTGCAGCCAAAACTGGCTGCAGCACAAAAGAAGTACCCAGATCCGGTCCAGCAGCGTGAAGCGATAATGAAGGTTTATCATGATGCGGGAGTCAGTCCCTTCGCGGGTCTGACCGGATGCCTGCCGGCGCTCCTGCCTATGCCCATCTTGTTCGCTCTCTTTTTCGTTTTCCAGAATACCATTGAATTCCGTGGCGTGCCCTTCCTCTGGCTGCACGATATCTCGATCAAGGATCCGGTATATATCCTGCCGCTGTTGATGGGCGCATCGATGTATCTGCTGTCCTGGATTGGAATGCGTAATGCTCCTCCCAATCCGCAGGCGAAGATGATGGGCTACATGTTCCCGGTAATGATGACGGTCGTGCTTCTCAACATGGCTTCGGGGCTCAATCTGTACTACACGGCCCAGAATATCGCGGCCCTTCCGCAGCAATGGCTTCTGGCTCGGGAGAGAGCAAAGGCGCGCCCCACAGGCGGATAGAGAGAATATGCTGCGTGTCACGTATATTGGTCACGCAACGCTACTAATTGAGATCGGAGGGAAGCGCTTTCTCACCGACCCCAACTTCGATCCTGCACTTGGTAAATTCCTTCCGCGTGTAAGCGCGCCAGGAATCGCGCTCGATGCCCTGCCAGAGCTAGATGCCATACTGCTTACGCATGCCCATGCAGACCACCTCTCCTTCGATTCTCTCGACGCGCTACCTGACGATATTCCACTGTTCGCTCCACCGCCCATAGCGAGGTGGCTTGTGAAGCAGGGATACAGGCAGGCGGTAGCGGTCGCCCCAGGTGAAGCCGCTAAGCTGGAAGGTGTGACTATTCGCGCCGCCGCGGCGACGCACAAGGGAAACCGATACGGAATCGATAGATGGCGCAGCGCGACGAATATGTATCTGATAGATGCTGATAAAGCATCGTGTTTTTTTGCCGGTGATACAGCGCTTACTGCCGATACCACACGGCTTGTAGAGAATCATCTGGCCGTCGATGGCCGAAGCCTCGACGTTGCCCTGCTGCCTATTGGACACGCGCCCTGGTGGAAACCGGGATTTCGAAAGGGCCACCTCACCAGCTCCGACGCTCTCGCCTTATTCGAGCTGCTGAAGGCGAAGTATTTCATTCCTTATCACTGGGGAACCTTCAATCACGTGACGTCCACTGCATTTGATGCGATAGACCGGTTGCGTGCAACACTCCAGGGTCATCCACTTCATCCTGCGGTGAAGATTCTGGAGCCAGGCACGAGCTTCGTGCTGCCAACCACCGCTTCGTGAGCCCGGGCGCCTTAACCGGTCTTGCACAGCTCGAGGATACGATCGTCGCTGTGGCAACTCCAACTGGAATGGGTGCGCTGGCACTCGTCAGGCTCAGCGGTCCGGGCGCGTACACAATCGCCAGGAAACACATACAACCGTGGCCTTCCGAGCCTCGCGACGTTCAGTTGAGCACAGTTTACAATGCGGGCGAAGTGCTCGATCGGTCGCTGGTCACTCTATTTCCTGGGCCCAACTCGTTTACCGGCGATGATACCGTCGAGATCTCGACACACGGCGGATACCTCGTACCTGCTTCAATAGTCGCCGCGCTGATTTCCTCGGGTGCGCGACAAGCCCTTCCCGGAGAGTTTACCCGACGCGCGGTGTTGAATGGGAAACTCGACATCCTGCAGGCTGAAGCCATAGGTGACCTCATCGATGCTCGTTCTCATTCAATGCAACACGCAGCTCTGGGCCAGCTCGATGGGGGACTTTCCCGCCGCCTGTTGCAGCTGAGGGAGGATCTGGTCGGTCTTGAATCGCTGATTGCTTATGACATCGATTTTCCCGAAGAGGATGACGGCCCAGTTCCGCGCGACAGGATCGAAAACGCCATTGCGAAGATGATTGCTTCTCTGGAAGTGCTCCTTGCCACAGCTCCCGCCGGTGAGCTAATGCGAGAAGGGGCCGTGGTGGTGATCGCGGGACCGCCGAACGCCGGAAAATCTTCCCTTTTCAATTCTCTTCTGGGGAGATCTCGAGCAATTGTGACCGAGATTCCCGGCACTACCCGGGATGCTATCGAAGCAGTCATCGATAGTGGGAAGTGGCCACTGCGGCTCGTTGACACCGCTGGCCTTCGGGAGACGGTTGATCCAATTGAGCGTCTGGGAATCGAGGTAAGCGAGCGCTATCTCGCCAGCGCCGCTGTGGTCCTTGCATGCGCCGAAGACACCAAAGGCCTCGATCAAACGATTGACTCTATCGGCCGCAAGTCGACAGCACCAGTAATAGCTGTTCGAACCAAAGTCGACCTGCCACCACGTAAAGCCGGCCTCAACGGCGACCAGACAGTTCGGGTCAGCGCGCATACTGGCGAAGGTCTTCAGAGCTTGCTGGACGCGATCAACGATGCAATTGCCTCGAAATATGGAGAAGCTGCGCCCGATCTCCCAATACTTACGAGGGCACGCCACAGGCAGGCACTCACCACAGCCCTCATGGAAATAAGGCAGTTTCAGCAGGCCTGGCGCGAGGAAAAGCTTCCTGCGCCGGTCGCGTCCGTCCATTTGCGAGCTGCTGTCTATGTACTCGAGGAGTTGATTGGGGCGGTTGACGTCGAAGACGTTCTTGACCGTGTATTCAGCTCTTTCTGTGTAGGGAAATAGCTCAGGCTGAAGCAGCGGCGGAGCTCGAGACTGCGGTGATCTCACTGGCGCTGGCACGAATGGCCCATGAAAGTCCGCGTGTATTCACCGCAGACTCGACCATTTTGGCGCCCAGAAAATAGCCGCTTCTCTCGGGGAAAACGTGCCGGTCGACAGTGCGAGCGTCGTCGCTCATTCCGCCGGAGAGGTATCGAAGTCTCAAGCCCAGACCTGCCCTGTCGAGATCGGAGTTGAGCGACTTCGTCATCAATGGCTCGAGCTCACGCACACTCGCGTACTCCCGTCGAGTATATCCATAGTACTCCCAGGCGGCGTGTCCAGGGCTGATGATCCTTGATGCGTGAGTGGCCAAACCTTCATTGATCATGAGCTCGCGGAGCGTCGCGCGTCTTCCTGTTTCCCAGTAGGAGTAGTAGCCGCCCGCGTCCTCGACCAGCTGTTTCAGCTCGCTGCGGCTGGTCGGCGACGCATACCGAACGGTGTGCGCAATCTCATGTGCCAGCCAGAGGGGAATCAGCTCCGGATCAAGCCCTAATCCTTGCGTTTCGGGATTCGTGACGCTCGTAAAATGCTCGAGGCAGACAAAGGCGATCCCCTTCCCGTCGACAACCAGCTCTCCGGCGTTAGCAGCGCCGACGCCGACCATCAGCACCACATCGATATCGATATCGATGTCCAACAAGGTCCTGCACTGCTCTTCCGTGTTTCTGGCCAGAGAGACGACATCGATTCTCTCCAGCATCGTCCGAAGATCTACCCGGCTCGCAAGTGCGGCAGAGCGAACGACTTCCAGAAAGTGAGGGCCTGCCGGGTCGAGGACGTACTTGTGCCAGTAGGCTTCCAGAAAGCGGCGGTGATTTTCGAAGTAGCGGAGATAGGCGGCGACACGGTCGGTACTGTTGTGAACTGCGAAGAAGTCAGGCAGTAGGTTGATGAGCATCAACGACCAGTTCGCGGGGTGGGGAGCCTTTCGCGGTTTTTGCGATGCGAGAAGATACAATCGACCGAAAGTCTCAACAAGGCCGATCTCTCCAAACGAAATTCCAAACCATGGCACAGATATTCCCTCTCTCTCTTTCCGAGAGCGAGAGGAGGAGCAGCCAATGACAACGCTGCGTCAGATTGAGCTTCGTTGTCCCGTGTGTGACAACGAGTTCAAGTCGCAGAGCGTGGTTTCGACGAACGCGTTCGGCGGTAAACGGACTGATTTTCATGAGCGAGCGGCCGGCACTCAGCCGCTTGCCTATCTCATCCACATGTGTAGTGAGTGTGGCTACTCCGGTGGAGAAGATGATTTCACTGCACCGATGGAAGTCAGCCCGATCCTCAAACAACAGGTGCTCAAGGAGCTTGCTCCGCTCCACCCATCTCCTATATGTGGCTCAGAGAAATACGAAGCCGCAGCTAAGGTCGCACAATGGCAAGGCACGGAGGCCCGGCACGTTGCCGACCTGCTTCTGCGTGCGGCCTGGTGCTGTGTGGATGAGGGAGACGTGGAGGCCGAGAGATACTTCCGCCGGCATGCTGTATGGAAATTTGAGGAAGCGCTGGGTGCCTATGACGCCGTCCCGCGGGATGAACGCGCGATCCTCACATATCTCGTTGGAGAGCTGTGGAGACGGATTGGGGACGCCGAGACGGCAGCCCAATGGTTCGAGTCCGTTTCAGGTGAGGTCGTTGATTTACAGAATCAGCGGTGGGTGATAGATGCGGCCGACCAGCAGAGGCTGAACCCGAGAGAGTGGTTCGGCTAGACGATCACTTCGTCCCGAAAAGTCTGTCGCCTGCGTCGCCAAGACCGGGCAGAATGTAGCCCTGACTGTTGAGTTCGCGATCCAGGGCGGCGCAGTAAATCTGCACATCAGGGTGAGCCTCACTCAGACGCCGTACTCCTTCCGGGGCAGCCACCAGACAAAGGAATCGGATCCGGTTAGCGCCCGCTCTCTTGAGAGAGGTTACCGCCGCGGTCGCGCTACCTCCGGTGGCGAGCATCGGATCGAGCAGAAAAAAGTCTCGCTCCGCTGTATCCCCGGGTACCTTGAAGTAGTAATCGACGGGCTGCAGGGTGTCATGATCTCTGTAGAGACCAATGTGACCTACTCGTGCAGATGGAACGAGGCGGAGGATGCCTTCAACCATACCGAGACCAGCTCGGAGAATGGGAACGAGAGTCAGTTTTTTGCCGGTGATATGCCAGCCCGAAGTTTTTTCGAGCGGGGTCTCGACATCTCTTGGCTCGAGCGTCAGTCCACTCGTCGCCTCATAGGCCATGAGCATGGCGATCTCGTCGACCAGCTCCTTGAAATGCTTCGTCTGAGTCTGCTGATCGCGTAGAATCGTTAGCTTGTGCTGAACGAGAGGATGCCGGATAATAGTCAGCGTCGGGAATTCCTTGACCCGCTCGATCATTCTAGCCCCAGGATTTCAGGCTCGGCACAGTGGATGTTCACCGGCTCATAATCTCTAACTCCTGATGAAAGAATACCAGGCTGTGGTGGTCAAGCTGACACGACACACGCGTGAAGATGAAGATACCCTCACCGATCTCCTGAACGAGCGAAGCAGAGGAGGCTGGGAGCCCGCGATGATGTCACAGGACGAGCAGCGCGTCACCATCCTCTTTCAGCGCGATGCGGTAGCAGAAGGCTAGCTGTTTGGAGATAACGTTTGTCGGTGCGGCAAGGGAAGTGACCGGCTCCTGTCACCTCCTCCACGTAAACGGACACACCGTCGCGCTCGACTGTGGAATGTTTCAGGGAAGGCGACAGGATTCAGCGGACAAGAATCGACGGCTCCCTGTGCCCATCAAGGATCTCGACGCGGTCGTTCTCTCTCACGCACATATCGACCACTCAGGTCGCCTTCCCTACCTCATAGCGGAAGGATATTCGAAAACCATCTGGGCTACCTCGGCAACCCGAGATCTCTGCGCTGTAATGCTCGCCGATTCGGCCCATATCCAGGAGAGAGACGCAGAATTCCTGGCGAAGAGACAGAAGGAATTCATCGAGCCGTTATACGGAATGCGTCACGCAGTACGCACCATGGACCTGATGGTTGGCATCCCGTATAACAGGCCGTTCGACGTCGTGCCCGGAGTGAAAGCCAGCTACATCGATGCGGGGCATATACTCGGCTCCGCCTCGGTTCTGCTCGACTGTACTGAGGGAGGTAAGACCAGGCGGCTCGTATTCTCGGGAGACATCGGCCGGAGCGGACTCGCCATCGTCCGGGATCCTGTTCCTCCCGAAGGCGCAGACGCGCTGATCATGGAGTCGACCTACGGAAATCGAGAACATGAATCGGTAGAAGGAGCCCGGGCTCAACTTGCCCAGGTAATTCGAGAAACTGCTGCACGAGGAGGCCGAGTCCTCATCCCGGCTTTTGCGCTTGGTCGCACCCAGGAGATGATCTACGTGCTCCACTCGCTCACGCAGGAGGGAGCAATTCCCGCGATACCCATCTACGTGGACAGCCCCCTCGCGATCGATGCGACCACAGTCTTCGAGATGCATCCGGAGAGCTTCGATCGAACCGAGGAAATGGTCCAAAAAGCCAAAGAGCTTTTTCGATTTGATCTCCTTCACTACACGCGCGACGTGGAGGAATCAAAGGCACTCTCTCGCGCGCACGGGCCGATGGTCATCATCGCTGCATCAGGGATGATGGAGAACGGTCGGATCCTTCACCATCTTGCTCAGGGTGGCAGCGATCCGCGAAACACCATACTCGTCGTCGGTTTTCAGGCTGAGCATACTCTGGGTCGAAGAGTAGTCGAGAGGCAACCGATTCTTCACATTTTCGGGGAAGATGTCCCTCTACACGCGCGCGTTGAAGTCATCGACGGCTATAGCGCACACGCCGACCGCACGGAAATGATTGCGTGGCTTGGTCGAGTGAGAGATAAATCCCCAAATCTCGGCCCAATATGGCTGGTACATGGAGAAGTACCGGTTCAGGACGAATTCAAAGTGACGCTCACGGCACTGGGGTATTCAGTCGATTGCCCGGAGCCCCATACGCGCCGTGCACTCTAGCGTAGCTTCTGACGGATGAAGCGGGCAGCGAAAGCGAAACAAGCCATCAGGATCGCACGTAAAATAGTGACGATCGGTATGGTGACTGTTTTTACCCTGTGGCTGATCTCAGCCGCGGCAGTTCTGGTCTGGAGCTCTCGTGACGAAGCCAGACCGGCACAGGCCATAGGAGTCCTGGGAGCGGCACAGGATGCCGGCAAGCCATCACCCGTGCTGCGCGCCCGACTCGATCATGCCCTGGATCTCTGGAATCGTCACCTTGCTTCGCTGCTGATTCTGACGGGTGGAACAGGCTCCGGAGACACCACCAGCGAAGCAGCCGTGGGGAGAAAGTACGCGAAGAAGCACGGCGTGCCGGACAGCGCCATCCTGGTGGAGAACGAAGGGCGTACCACGAGCGAATCGATGCGGGCAGTCGCCGGCATACTGGAGGTACGCGGCCTACAGAGCGCGCTTCTGGTCAGCGATCCGTTTCACATGTTGCGACTCAGAATCCTGGCGAGACGCTTCGGATTCACGCCGTACACTTCTCCGACGCGAACGAGTCCGATCTCGCCGAATCGGGAAGAGCGCTGGAAGTATATGTTCAGTGAATCAATCAAAGCACCTATGGCCTTCTTTTTCGAGAGGAAGCTGTGAAGAGGAACACTTTTTTAATCTCGTTAGGCTACTTATTTGTGGGAACCGTAGCGGCCTTCGCGACAAATGCCCAGACGACACCGCGGATCCAGTTCGAGAAATACACGCTCCCCAACGGCCTCGAGGTAATTCTTCACGAGGACCATTCCACTCCGATAGTCGCGGTGGATACCTGGTATCACGTCGGGTCCGGAGACGAGCAAGTCGGCCGAACCGGATTTGCTCATCTCTTTGAGCACATCATGTTCATGGGGTCCCAGCATGTACCGGTTGGATCGTTCGACCAATTGCTGGAGTCAGCTGGCGCGAATAACAACGGATCGACTACGGAAGACCGGACGAACTACTATGAGACCCTCCCGTCTAATGCGCTTCCGCTCGCGCTTTGGCTCGATTCGGATCGCATGGGATTTCTCCTGCTGACCATGGATCTCGCGAAGGTGAACCTCCAGCGGGAGGTCGTGAAGAACGAGCGTCGCCAGCGGGTCGACAACGTTCCGTACGGCCGAGCTGATGAAGTGATCCTGGCTGCTCTCTATCCGAGATCGCATCCCTACTCGTGGCCGGTGATCGGATCGATGGCTGATCTAAGTGCTGCCTCACTCGCCGATGTTCAGAACTTCTTCAAGACATACTATGCCCCGAACAATGCGACTCTGGCGATTGCCGGAGACTTCGACCCCGGGGCTGTCAAGAAACTCGTTGCTCAATACTTCGGCAACATTCCGCGGGGACCCGCGATCAAGCGGCGCACGATGGTACCAGCAGTTGCGATCGCACGCGATACCTTTTTGGTGCTCGAGGACCGCGTGCAGCTCCCGCGACTCTTTTATACCTGGCACTCGGTCAAGGATTTGTCGAAGGACGACGCCGCGCTTGACATACTGGCACAGATTGTCGCCAACGACAAAAACTCACGATTGTACAAGAAACTCGTCTACGAGCTTCAAGTAGCACAGAACGTTGCCGCAGCGCAGGATGGGGGACGACTGGACGGGAAGTTTCAGATAGATGTCACGCCCAAGCCCGGACAAAAGGTCGCGGACATAGACCGACTGGTTCAGGCAGAGATCACGAACGTCATCAACGATGGAGTCACTCCACGCGAGCTGAAACGAGCGCAGAATTCCTATAAAGCCTCCTTCCTGAATCGGTTAACCAGCGTACTCGGGAAAGCAGAGAGGCTGAACTACTACAACTACATCGCCGGCAACCCCGACTTTGTGCAGCAGGATGCAGCGCGCTACGAGCGTGTAACCGCTGCCGACGTGCAGAGAGTTGCGAAAACTTATCTTGGTCGCCCCAAGATCATTCTGACTGTTGTGCCGGAGGGTAAGAAGGAAATGATGTTGACCGCAAGCGGAGGTGGTCGATGAGCTCCGTCAGAGTAGTGCGCACCGTGGGCGCTGTGGTCGTTGCTCTCGTCGGCTTGCATTCCAATGCCGGTGCTCAGGGAACAATCGACCGGACAAGACCGCCACAGCTTGGGCCGCCGCCAACGGTGTCGCTTCCGCCAATTGTCACAAGGCAGCTGCCCAACGGTCTGAAGCTGTTGATCGTCGAGCAACACGAGTTGCCTCTCGCGGATTTTGTACTTCTGGTTGGCAGTGGTACGACTGCGGATCCGGCAGGAAAAATGGGTGTCGCCAACCTGACGGCTGCCATGCTTCGGGAAGGAACTACCACTCGAAAGAGCCTCGATATTGCTGACCAGGCTGCGTTCCTGGGCATCGGCCTATCGCCGAATAGCAGCTGGGAATCGAGCACCTTATCACTCCACACCCCAACGGCGCAGTTGGACAGCGCCCTCGCGCTGTTCGCTGATGTAGCGCTCCACCCATCATTCCCGGCGAACGAGTTCGAACGCTTGAGGAAGAATCGCCTGACCGAGCTGCTGCAAATCAGGGATCAGGGACCAGCGATCGCGAACCTCGTGTTTCCCGCGATCGTCTACGGAAATACCCACCCATATGGTCTGGCA
>Ga0137396_10001836_pt1 | contig 11415 bp, 9 predicted proteins | sample czc16metaG_FD_108284 | JGI IMG/M metagenome (GOLD analysis project Ga0137396, IMG submission 108284) | Vadose zone soil microbial communities from Angelo Coast Range Reserve, California, USA - czcobulk3.16 metaG | ecosystem: Environmental > Terrestrial > Soil > Vadose zone | place: USA...
CGCGACGCGACGCTCACACTGCTCGCGCTCATGAACGCCGGGTTTCACGACGAAGCGCGGGCATGGCGCGACTGGCTGCTGCGGGCGGCCGCCGGTTCCCCCGCGCAGATCCAGACCATGTACGGGCTTGGCGGCGAGCGCCTGCTGCTCGCTGATCATCTTTTGGGTCACCATCGCGTCGAGCACCTCGGCCTGTCGTAGCTTCGCTCGCGTCGGATTGATGAGCGGGCTGTTGTCCGACGGCGCTTGCGGCAACCCGGCGAGCATGGCCGCCTGCGCCAGTGTCAGGTTGTGCGAGGTGGTATGGAAGAAGCCGCGCGCCGCAGCCTCGGCGCCGTAGCTCTGGGCGCCGTAGTAGATGGTGTTGAGATACAGATCGAGGATCTGATCCTTGCTGTAGCGGCCATTGAGGTCGAGCGCGAGCACCGCCTCCCGGATTTTGCGCTGGATTGTGGGCGGTGGGTTGGGTCCGATGAAGACCTGCTTGACGAGTTGCTGGCTGATCGTGCTTCCACCCTGGGCGAGGTGGTGATGCGAGTAATCGGCGAGGGCCGCGCGCGCGATCTCGGGCTCGAAGGCGACGATCTCGCGGATCCCGTCGAGGAACCACCGGTCGATCCTCGTGAGCGTGTGGATCTCCTGCGTCGTGAGGCCCGCGCGATAGGCGTCACCGATCGCGAAGATTCGCTCCGGGTTCGGGATCCGCAGGAGCCGACGCAGCTCCTCGTCGCCGGCCGGGCGCCCGAGCGTCAGGCCGAAGCGGTCTTGCTCGAGCGACCGGATCGATTTCTGTAGCGCCTCCTTGAAGGTCCGGCCGATCGCCATGACCTCGCCGACGGATTTCATCTGCGTCGTCAGCGTGCGGTCGGCCTCGGGGAACTTTTCAAAGGCCCAGCGGGGGAACTTCACGACACAGTAGTCGATCGCGGGCTCGAACGAGGCCGGCGTCTCGCGCGTGATGTCGTTCCGGATCTCGTCCAGGGTATAGCCGACGGCGAGCTTCGCCGCGATCTTCGCGATCGGGAAGCCCGTCGCCTTCGACGCGAGCGCCGAGGAGCGCGACACGCGGGGGTTCATCTCGATCACGACGAGCCGCCCGTCGTCGGGGTTCACGGCGAACTGGATGTTCGAGCCGCCCGTCTCGACGCCGATCTCGCGGATGATCGCGATCGCGGCGTCGCGCATGAGCTGGTACTCCTTGTCGGTGAGGGTCTGCGCGGGCGCGACCGTCACGGAATCCCCGGTGTGCACGCCCATGGGATCGACGTTTTCGATCGAGCAGATGATGACGACGTTGTCCGCGAGGTCGCGCATGACCTCGAGCTCGAACTCCTTCCAGCCGATCACCGACTCCTCGACGAGCACGGTCGCGACGGGCGACATCTGGAGGCCCCAGCGGATCGCCCCCTCCAGCTCCTCGGGGTTGTACGCGACCGAGGCGCCCGTGCCGCCGAGCGTGAACGAGGGACGGATGATCGCGGGGTAGCCGACCCGGCGGACGATCTCGCGCGCGTCGTCGAGGCTCCGCGCGTAGCCCGAGCGCGGGAGCGCCAGGCCGATGCGCCCCATCGCCTCCTTGAAGAGCTGGCGGTCCTCCGCCTTCCTGATCGCCGGGAGCTTGGCCCCGATCAGCTCGACGCCGAAGCGTTCGAGCGTGCCGTCCTCCGAGAGCGCGACCGCGAGGTTCAGCCCCGTCTGGCCGCCGAGCGTGGGGAGCAGCGCCTGGGGCCGCTCGCGCGCGATGATCTTCGCGACGCACTCGGGCGTCAATGGCTCCACGTACGTCCGGTGGGCCAGCTCCGGGTCGGTCATGATCGTCGCCGGGTTCGAGTTGACCAGAACGACCTCGAACCCCTCCTCGCGGAGCGCTTTCACCGCCTGCGTGCCCGAGTAGTCGAATTCGCACGCCTGGCCGATGACGATCGGCCCCGAGCCGATGATCAGGATCCGCTTGAGATCGGTGCGCTTGGGCATCGGCCGCCCGTGCTACTCCTCGACCAGCCCATACACGATCGACGTCTCGGGCGCCGCTTCCTCGCGGCGATAGAGGACGTCGTCGATGCGGCCCGTGCCGATCCAGACGGCCTCGCCGTTCCCCCAGAGCTGCTCGCCGAGGACGCTCATCCGCCTGTCGACGCGCTCACGGACGGCCTGCGCCTCGAGCGAGGCGTCGCTCTGGGCGGTGAACGAGGTCCACTCCGGCTTCTGACCGGCTCCTTCCGTCTTCCGGTACGAGATCAGGTACTTTGGCATGACGAGGTTCAGCCTCCCTTCGGTGTCATGAGCTCGGTGAAGCGGTGGAAGAGGTAGCTGGCGTCGTGCGGTCCGGGTGACGCCTCGGGGTGGTACTGCACGGAGAACGCGGGCCAGTCGCGGTGGCGGAGCCCCTCGCAGGTGCCGTCGTTCAGGTTGACGTGCGTCGGCTCCCAGCCGTGCCGCGCGGCAGACTCCGGCTCCACCGCGAATCCATGGTTCTGCGCGGTGATCTCGACCTTGCTCGTCGTCAGGTCCTTCACCGGGTGGTTGGCGCCGTGATGGCCGAACTTGAGCTTGTAGGTGCTGCCACCGCCCGCGAGCCCCATGATCTGGTGGCCGAGGCAGATGCCGAAGACCGGCACGCGGGGGAGCAGCTTCGCGACCGACGCGATCAGGTACGGCACGCCCTCGGGGTCGCCCGGGCCGTTCGAAAGGAACACGCCGTCGGGCCTGCGCTCGAGGACCGCCTCCGCCGGCGTGGACGCCGGCACCACGGTGACGTCGCAGCCCGTCATGCGGAGCTGGCGCAGGATGTTGAACTTGATCCCGCAATCGTAGGCGACGACGCTGAATCGCGGCGCGGGCGGCGCGACGTAGCCGCGCGCGAGCTCCCAGCCGCCCTCGCTCCAGCCGTAGGGCTCGGTGACCGTCACCTCGGCGACGAGGTCGCGGCCCAGCAGGCCCGGCAGCGCGCGCGCTCGCTCGAGCAGACCCGCCGGGCCGCTCGCGACCGACGAGATGATGCCGTCCTGGGCGCCGTGGTCGCGGAGGTGGCGCGTGAGCGCGCGCGTGTCGATCCCCTGGATGCCGACGATCCCGTGGCGCCGCAGATAGTCGTCGAGGCTCGCGCCCGCGCGGAAGCTCGAGGCGACGGGCGAGCATTCCTTGACGATGAAGCCGTTCACCCACGGCTTCCGCGACTCGACGTCCTCGTCGTTGATGCCGTAGTTGCCGATCAGCGGGTACGTCATCGCGACGACCTGCCCTCTGTACGAGGGGTCGGTGAGGATCTCTTGATACCCCTGCATCGCCGTATTGAAGATCACCTCTCCCGAGGTTTCCCCCGGCGCGCCGAGGGGCTCGCCGACGAACGTGCGGCCGTCGCGCAGGACGAGGAAGGCGCGCGTCACGGCCGGACCACCTTCCCGCCGACGATGGTCAGCCAGGGCCCGCCGGTGAGCGTCCAGCCGCCGAACGGCGTGTTCCGGCTCTTCGAGCGGAATTTCACGGGATCCACCGTGGCCTTCCGCTCGGGGTCGAGAATCGTGATATCGGCCGGTGCGCCGGCGGCGAGGCTCCCGCCCGGCAGGTTGAGGAGCCGCGCGGGATCACGCGAGAGGCGTGAGACGAGCGTGCCGAGCGGCAAGAGACCCGGACCGACCAGACGATCCATGAGCACGGCGACGGCCGTCTCCAGACCGACGATGCCGAACGCGGCGCGGTCGAACTCGCCTTCCTTCTCGGCGAGCGCGTGGGGCGCGTGGTCGGTCGCGATGCAGTCGATCGTGCCGTCGGCGAGGGCCTCGACGAGCGCCTCGGTGTCGCGCTTGGTCCGGAGCGGTGGCGCCATCTTGGTGTTCGCATCGTAGCTCCGCACCGCCTCCTCGGTGAGGATCATATGATGGGGCGTGACCTCAGCCGTCACGCGGACGCCGCGGGCCTTGCCGTCGCGGACGAGACGGACCGCGCCCGCCGTCGAGAGATGGGCGATGTGGACGTGGGCACCCGTCAGCTCGGCGAGGAGGATGTCGCGCGCGACCATCACGTCCTCGGCCGCCGCCGGCGAGCCGGGCAGGCCGATCTCGGTCGAGACCACGCCCTCGTTCATCGTGAAGCCCAGCGAGAGATGCGTGTCCTCGGCGTGGCTGATGACGGGGAGGCCGAACGGCAGCGTGTACTCCAGGGCGCGCCGGTAGAGCGCCGCGTTCATCACGCACCGGCCGTCGTCGGAGAAGGCGACACACCCCGCCTCGGCCAGCTCCGCCAGCTCGGCGAGCTCCTCGCCGCGGAGGTTCTTCGTCACGGCCCCGATCGGATGGACGCGGACGACGCCCTCGACCCGCGCCTTCGCCAGGATGTAATCGGTCACGGCCCCGTTGTCGTTGACGGGGTTGGTGTTGGCCATGCAGGCGACCGCGGTGAACCCGCCCGCCGCCGCGGCGCGCGTGCCTGTCGCGACCGTCTCCTTGTACTCGTAGCCGGGCTCGCGCAGGTGGACGTGGATGTCGATGAAACCCGGGCACACGACCTTGCCCGCGGCATCCACGACCTCGGCCCCCACCGGCGCGACGAGGTTCTTCCCGACGCGCTCGATCTTCCCGTCGGCGATGAGGACGTCCTGGACGGCATCGACGCCGTTCGCGGGATCGATCACGCGCCCGTGCTTGATGAGTGTGCTCACGCCGCTGCCGCCCCCTTGCTGCCCGCGAGGAGCAGCAGCACCCCCATCCGCACGGCGACGCCTTTGGCGACCTGGTCGAGGATCACCGAGTACGGCCCGTCGGCGACCTCGGGCGAGAGCTCGACGCCGCGGTTGACGGGGCCGGGGTGCATGATGAGCACGTCGGGGCGCGCGTGCCGGCCGAGCTTGTCGAGGGTGAGCCCCCAGTAGCTCGAGTACTCGCGCACCGACGGGATGAGGCCCGCCTGCATGCGCTCGTGCTGCAGGCGCAGCATCATGATCACGTCCACGTCGCGGATCGCGTCCTCGAGCCGGTAGGCGACCTTCACGCCGAGCTCTTGCACGAAGGGCGGAATGAGGGTCGGCGGGCCGGCGACCGTGACGGTCATGCCGAGCTTGCGCATGGCGTGGATGTTCGAGCGCGCCACGCGGCTGTTCGTGATGTCACCGACGATCGCGACGTGCAGGCCGTCGAAGTGACCCCTCTTCTCCCGAATGGTAAGAAGGTCGAGGAGGGCTTGGGTGGGGTGCTCGTGCGCTCCGTCTCCGGCGTTCACGACCGAGCAGGAGAGCTGGCGCGCGAGCACCTCTGCGGCGCCGGCCGAGGAATGGCGCACGACGACGACGTCGGGGCTCATCGCCGCGATGTTCTTCGCCGTATCGATGAAGCTCTCCCCCTTGGACGTGCTCGACACACCCGCAGAGAAGTTGATGACATCGGCCGAGAGCCATTTCCCCGCGATCTCGAAGGACGTCCGCGTCCGCGTCGAGGGCTCGTAGAAGAGGTTCACGATCGTCTTGCCGCGGAGGGCCGGCACCTTCTTGATCTCGCGCGTCGCGATCTCCTGGAGCGAGGCGGCCGTGTCCACCAGGAGGGTGATCTCACCCGCGTCGAGCTCGCGCATCGTCAAGAGGTCCTTCCGCGTCCAGCCCATGCTCAGGCCTCCTCGGGTTCTTCGATCACCACGCGGTCCTCGCCGTCGTGCTCGCGGAGCCGGACGGCCACGCTCTCGCGGCGCGAGGTGGGCAGGTTCTTGCCGACGTAGTCGGGCCGGATCGGCAGCTCGCGATGGCCACGGTCGATCAGGGTCGCGAGCTGGATCGATTGCGGGCGCCCGAGGTCGATGAGGGCGTCGAGCGCGGCGCGGATCGTCCGGCCGGTGAAGAGGACGTCGTCCACGAGGACGACGATCTTGCCCTTGATCGAGAAAGGGATGTCGGTGCCGCGGATCACCGGCGTGCCGCGGATGCCGAGATCGTCGCGGTAGAGGGTGATGTCGAGCGTGCCGACCGGCAGCGTGGCGCCGTCGATCTTGGCGATCTTGGCCGCGAGCCGGTGGGCGAGTGTGACGCCGCGCGTGCGGAGGCCCACGAAGGCGAGATCGGCGGCGCCGCCGTTCTTCTCGAGGATCTCGTGGGCGATGCGGGTGAGGGCACGGTCGAGCGCAGCGTCGTCGAGGACCTGGGCCTTCTCGCGGAACCGCCGTGCAGGGGTGCTCAACTTCTCTCCTTACGGACCTCTCGGGGTCCGCTTAAAGGAAAGGCGCGATCGAACTACGATCACTCTACACGCGGAGATCCGTCGCTGTCAACCGGTGGCACCACGGCGGCACCCCACGCGCGCAGGAGGTCGAGCGCCAGGAACGCGAGGGCGCCCAGCATCAGGAGCGCGCCGGCGCCGAACATGAGGCGCCCAATCGCCTCGGCGTGCTGGAGCAGGCCCGTGCGACCGAGGAGGTAATTCCAGTCGTGAATGAGGCCGTCGGCGAGCAGCGGTAGCGCCGTCGCCCGTCCGTCGGCTGCGTAGACCGCGACGTCGGCGAGCGATTGTCCCGTCCAGAAGACCGCGACCGCGGCGGAAGCGGGCTGGCGCGTGCGGAGGAAGGCAACGACGCATGTCGAGGGGATCAGCACTTGGTTGAGCGAGCCGCCCGCCACCGCGATGAACTGGCCGAAGAAGCCGAAGATGAGGTGGCCCGCCTCGTGGAAGATGAGGTTGACACCGTGGAGGAACGCGACGACGCCGCTCGAGCCGAGCGCCAGCCCCTGGCCGAGGACCCGGAACGTCACCCAGAGGAGGAGCGCGAGCCCGATGGCACGGCCGGCGACCGCGGCCATCAGTCGGCCAGCGTCGCGACGACCGGCGCGTGGTCGGACGGCTTCTGGCCCTTGCGCTCGTCGCGGTCGATCTCGACCGAGAGGCAGCGCGCCGCGAGGGCTCCCGTCAGCAAGATGTGATCGATCCGGAGCCCCCAACCACGATGGAAGGCGCCGGCGCGGTAATCCCACCACGTGAACAGACCGCTCTCCTGCCGGTGAAGCCTGAGCGAGTCCTTGAGGCCCCAGGCCACGAGATCGTGGAACACGGCGCGCTCGGGGTCGCTGAACATGACCTGGCCGCGCCACTTCTCCGGGTCCCAGACGTCGCGGTCTTCGGGTGCGATGTTCAGGTCGCCGCAGACCGCGAGGGGCTCGTCGGGCCTCGCGGAGGCGTCGAGGAAAGCACGGAAGCGTCGATACCAGTCGAGCTTGTAGGCGTACTTCTCGGAACCGACCTCCTGGCCGTTTGGCCCGTAGACGCTCAGGAACTTGACGCCGGCCAGCCGCGTGACGAGGAGCCGCCGCTGCGCGTCGTCCCCGTCGCCGGGAAGCCCGCGCGCGACTTCCTCGGCACCGGCGCGCGAGAGGACCGCCACGCCGTTGTAGGTCTGCTGGCCGGCGACCAGCGCCGTGTAGCCGAGCCCGGCGAAATCCGCGTAGGGGAACTGGTCGTCGGGGACCTTCGTCTCCTGCAGGCACACGACGTCGGGCTGCCGCCGCTCGAGCCACGCGAGGAGACGCGGCAGGCGCGTACGGATCGAGTTCACGTTCCACGTCGCGATCTTCACGCAGGCGACCTCACGGGCGCTCGAGCGCGGTGTGGGTCAACGATTGCCGCCGGCCACCACGCGGGCATCGACCGTTCGGCGCCCGACCTCACTTGGGCGGGGTGATGCCGTACGCCTTGATCTTCCGGTAGAGGTGGCTCCGCTCGATACCGAGCCGCTCGGCCGTGCGGGTCATGTTCCAGTCGTTGGCGCGGAGCTCCGCGATGATGAAGGCTCGCTCGAAGTGATCGCGCGCGTCCCTGAGTGACCGCTCGCGCCCCTCCGGGGCGGTGGCGGTGCCCTTGGGCCGGAGGGGCGCGGGCAGGTCATCGGCGCCGATCACGTCGCCCGGCGCCATGATGACGAGGCGCTCGACCATGTTCCGCAGCTCCCGGACGTTGCCCGGCCAGTCGTAGGTGAGGAAGTAGCCGAGCGCCTCGCCCGACACCGTCTTGGGCCGCTTGCCGTTCTCGGCGCAGAACACCGCGACGAAGTGATCCACGAGCTTCGGGACGTCGTCCTTGCGGGTGCGGAGTGCGGGTACCTCGATCGGGATGACGTTGAGGCGGTAATACAGATCCTCGCGGAAACGCCCGGCGCGGATCAGGGCCTCGACGTCACGATTGGACGCCGCGATCACGCGCACATCCACCTGGATCGTGTCCTTGCCGCCGACCCGCTCGAACGCCTGCTCCTCGAGCGCGCGCAGGACCTTCGCCTGGGTCAGGAGGCTCATGTCGCCGATCTCGTCGAGGAAGAGCGTGCCGCCGTCGGCGAGCTCGAACTTCCCGCGGCGGCGGGCGAGCGCGCCCGTGAACGCGCCCCTCTCGTGGCCGAAGAGCTCCGACTCGATCAGCTCCTCGGGGATCGCGGCGCAGTTCACCTCGACGAACGGGCGCTCGCGGCGCGCGGACTGCGCGTGGATGGCGCGCGCGACCAGCTCCTTGCCGCTCCCGTTCTCGCCGTGGATCAACACGCGCCCGGTCGTGGGCGCGGCGGTCGCGATGTGCTCGCGGAGCCGCCGGATCAGCTCGCTGTCGCCGATGATCTCCGCGCGTGCTTCGAGGCTCTCGCGGAGCGCGGAATTCTCGCGCTCGAGCCGTGCGTGCTCGAGCGCGCGCGCGACGGTCAGGAGCGTCTTCTCGAGGGAGAGCGGCTTCTCGATGAAGTCGTACGCGCCGAGCCGCGTCGCCTTGACGGCCGTCTCGATCGTGCCGTGGCCCGAGATCATGACCACGATCGCGTCGGGACGCAGACGCCTGATCTCGGACAGCGTCTCGAGGCCGTCCATCCCCTCCAGCCAGACGTCGAGGAAGGTGAGATCGGGCACCTCCTCGGCCATGCTCCGGAGCGCGTCGGGGCCGCTCCCGACGGCGGTGACGCGGTAGCCCTCGTCCTCGAGGACGCCGCGGAGGGTCGCACGGATGGCGGGCTCGTCGTCGACGATCAGAATATGCTCGCCGGCCATGTCAGCCCTCGGCCCCGCCGGTTATCGTCTACGCCTCCACCGGCGCGGCGGTGCGCGACACAGGCACCTCGAGGATGAACCGGCTGCCTCGCGGCGCGTTATCCTCGACCCGGATCGTGCCGCCGTGTTCCGTGACAATCTCGTGGACGATGGGTAGCCCGAGTCCCATCCCGGCGGCCTTCGTCGAGAAGTAGGGGAGGAAGAGCCTCTCCTTGTCCTCGGGGCTGATGCCGGGACCGGTGTCCGAGACGATGATGCGGGCGTGGCCGATCTCGGGCACGTGCACGGTCTCGACCACGACCTCTCCCGTGGTGCCGACCGCCTGGACCGCGTTGTCCACGAGATTGAGGACCGCACGCTTCATGTGGTCAGGGTCCACCTCGAGGAGGGGCAGGTCGGCGGCGTGCCGCGTGGCGAGCGGAACGCCCGGGTGCGACTCACGGTAGAGCGCGACCACCGCGTCGACGAGCGGGCGCACGTCGGTCGGCCGCGGCGCCAGGACGGGCATTCGCGCGAAGCGCGAGAACTCGTCCACGAGGCGCTTGAGGCCGTCCACCTCCTGGATGATCGTCTCCGTGCACTCGGCGATGAGCTGCTGCTCGTCGTCGCCGCCGCTCCCCCGGAGCCGCCGCCTGAGCCGCTGGGCCGAGAGCTGGATGGGGGTGAGCGGATTCTTGATCTCGTGGGCGATGCGCTGGGCGACCTGCCGCCACGCGGCGACGCGCTGGGCCTTCAGGAGCTCGGTGAGGTCGTCGAACACGACGACGGCGCCCGCGTACTCGCCGTCGGGCCCGCGGAGCGCGGTCGCCGAGGCGAGGAGCGAGAGCGTCGCGCCGCCGTGCCGGAGCTGGAGCTCCTGCTCGATCGCGCCGTCCTTGGCCCGCGGCGCGCGCTGCACGAGGGAGACGACCTCCCTGAAGGCGGGACCGACGAACACCTCCTCGAGGAGCTTGCCGACCGCCACCGCCTCGACGACGCCGAACATACGCGCCGCCGCGCGGTTGATGGTCGTGAGCCGGCCGAGCGGGTCGAAGGAGACGACGCCGGTCGTGATGGCCTCCAGCACGGTCTCGATGTAGCGGCGGCGGTCCTCGAGCTCCGTGTGCTTGTCGGAGAGATCGAGGTAGGCCTCCTCGAGCCGCTTCTTCGACTCGCCGAGGTCGTCGGTCATGCGGTTGAACGACTGGACCAGGACGCCGATCTCGTCGTCGGCGCGGGTCTGCACCTTGTAAGCGAGGTTACCCGCGGCGATCTCGCGCGTCGCCTCGGCGAGCTCGGCGATCGGGCCGGTGATGCCGCGCGCGAGGTAGAGGCCGAACCACGTGAAGGAGAAGACGACGATCAGCGTCATCAGCAGGAAGAGCAGGATGTAGATGCCCTTGATCGGGGTCTTCAGCAGCTTGAGCTGCTTGTACTCCTGGAACGCCTGCGAGATCGCGCGCACGCGCGCCTCGAGCCGATCCGACACGTGCATGGCGACGACGATCGCGCCGGCGACCTGCTGCTCGGTGCGGCCCCGGGTGGACCAGATCGGCATCACCGCTTCGATGAGGTCGCCGGAGGCGAGCTCACGCACGGTGGTGACCTCCTGGCCGGCGAGGCCGCGCTTCAGCTGACTCTCGTTGACGTCCTGGGTCGCCAGGTCGGCGAGCAGCGGATCCTTCACGTGCACGAGCTCCTGCCCCTGCGCGGCGAACACGGTGACCGCGCTGATCCCGAGTCGCTCCTGCTGCTCGACCAGGAACGCGCCCAGCCCCGCACGCTGGTCCTCGGCGAGAAGCCCGTCGCGGTCGATCACGCGGCCGAGGTATCGGCCGTGCCGGAGCGCCGTCCGCTCGAGGTTGCTGTAGTAGGTCTGCGCCACGGCCAGCGCCTGGTCGAGCGGACGCTCCACCTGAGGCTTGAACCAGCCCTCGATCGACTTGTTGATGAAGTTCGACGCGATCAGGAAGATCAGGATCGCGGGCGCCAGCGCCAGCGCCAGGAACGAGAGGACGAGCTTCGCCTTGAACTTTGCCCCGATCACGTTCTGCCGGCGCTCGAACCAGAGCTTGACGAGGTTGCGGAGGAGCAGCACGACGAGCAGGAGCAGGACGATGAGGTTCAGGTTCAGGAGCGCGAAGATCGTGATGTTCGAGGCGAGCGGGAGGTCCGGCGCGTAGACGCCGATGTCCACGAGGTTCGCCACGCCCACGAGCAGCAGAAACCCGAGGATGGTCAGCAGGTTGCGCTTGAGGCGGTTCTCCTCGCTGAGCAGTGGCACTACTGCACCCGCTGGAGTGTGCGGTAGTCGGACTGGCGGAAGGTCTGCTCCGCCGTGCCGGCCATCCGCGTGAGGAAAGTGTTCTCGCCGCTCAGCGCGGACTCGGCGCTGACGCGCACGTAGATGACCGCCGCGGGATCGAGCGCCGTCGCCGGCGTCA
>Ga0137396_10001839_pt1 | contig 11408 bp, 12 predicted proteins | sample czc16metaG_FD_108284 | JGI IMG/M metagenome (GOLD analysis project Ga0137396, IMG submission 108284) | Vadose zone soil microbial communities from Angelo Coast Range Reserve, California, USA - czcobulk3.16 metaG | ecosystem: Environmental > Terrestrial > Soil > Vadose zone | place: USA...
GCTCCACGACGCGCTCGGCCAAGAGCTCGGTCGTCGCCGGAGCCGTTCGCTCTCCGATGACGCGGACGCGCTCCTGATCGAGCGTCTCGCGAACGAGCGCGGTCAGTCGGGCACGCGTGATGCCGTGGACTTCCGGGTGCCCCGCGAGCCGGCGCAGGAGCTGATCGACCGACGGCAGGCCGCGCAGCGCCGTCGCGCGTTCAGCGCTCACCGAGCGCGGCCTCGACCTTCTGCCGAACGCGAGCGACCACCTCTTGGGCCTCGTGCCGCCACGCCTGGGCCGTCCATTTCGCCTCACCCGATTGGCGCCCGCGCCGCACCGCGTCCTCCACGAGCCCCGCCCAGAGCTCCTCAAGATCCGCGGTCGAAAGTCCCTGGCCGCGCAACGCGTGAGTCCACTCGCCGGCGAGGTCCTCGATGAGGCGGTCTCGCTCGGCCGCGAGACGGCGCGCCTTCCGGATGAGATCGGCCAGTCGCGACGGCACCGTTACTCCTTCACGAGCTCGCGCACGGCGTCGAGCAGGTTCGCCTCGAACCGGCCCGTCGATGCGCACTGGTAGACGGGCGTCGGGCGCAGCTTGCCGCTCGAGCCCTTGCGCTGCATGTGCGTTCGCATCTTCGAGTTCAATAGCACCCGGGTCCACGTCCCGTTCGGCTCGGCGAAGAGCGTGAAGGACACCAGGGCCTCGCCCTCGACGAGGTCGCTCCCCACGCGGCCGCAATCGGCATAGACGCCGATCGGCGCGATGAAGTCGTCCGAGGCGATGACGCCGGAGTCCCGCGCGATGGCCCGGATCGGGACGTTCTCCCGGGCCAGCGCGCGCACGAGGGCGGCCCAGGTCGCATCGTAGCGCGCGGCGACTTCAGTCTGGTAGGCCGGCGGCGCCAGCGGCGACACATAGAGCCCGGAGCAGGCGCCGAGCAGGACGGTCACGCCCGCCAGGGCCGTGAGGCGGGCGTACGCCGTCGGCGCCGGGCCGCACCCACGCGCCGGCATCGCCCAGCTATTTGTGGTGGTCGATGCCACGGTAGGCCTCGATGAAACGGAGGATGCGCCCCTCGTCGAGCTCATCCAGCGTGTCGAGCCGGGTCCACGCGGTGAGCGCGATCTTGTGTTTCATCCCGGGATACGGCGCGAGGATGACGTGGCGGTCGTACTTGTCCACGATGGCTTTGAGCTTCGTGACGAGATCAGGGCATTCGCAGTTGTATTGCACGACGACGCCGCCGTCCTCCAGATTGTGCACCTGAAGCTCGCGGACGATCGGCCGCGTGTGCACGCCCCACGGCGCGATGTACGGCAGGTGCGGTCCCGAGGTCGGCGGATCCGAGCTGTACTGCTCGTGCGGCACGTCGGCGCTGGGCACATGCAGATTGCCCTGGTCCGCAAACTGCGCCCCGGGCAGGTTCGCCTGTGCCCGGTAGGCGAAATATCCGAGGACGATCGCCGCCAGCACGGTCACCGCGACGGCGATGACGGTCCGCTGGCGCCGCGTCGCTCCTCGGGGTGCCCGTGTGCGTCGTTCGCCCTTGGCCATGTCGCTCCTTTGGCGGAAGCGTATGGGAGTCGAACCCATCGACCGTTTGTCTAGAACGGTCCACCGGATTTGAAGTCCGGGAGGCCCACCGGGTTCCTAGACGCTTCCGACGCTACAACGAAGGTTCGTCGAAACGGCAAGAGTTTACCACCGGGTGCGACGTGATTTCGCGCTCCCTGCTACGATGGGCCGGAGGTGATTCCGCTGAAGCTGACGCGGCCACGACAGGGCCGCACGGCCTCTTGCTGGGCGCTCGGAGGGCTCTCGCTCCGAGGGCTCGGTATGCGCGTCTACAAGAGGTCGTCGCGAGACGAGATTTTCGATCGGGCCGCCGAGCTCTCCTATTACTTCGCGTTCGCGCTGTTGCCGACCCTTCTCTTTCTGACCGCGCTTCTCGGTCTGCTCCCGGTTCCCGACCTCATGTCCCAGCTCATGGGATACGCCGACCGCGTGCTGCCCGGGGACGCGGCGTCGCTGATCAAGAAGAGCTTGGCGGAGGTAGTCAGGGGCGCCAGCGGCGGCCTCGTGTCGGTCGGGGCGCTGGCAGCGCTGGTCGGGGCGTCGAGCGGGATGCTCTCGATCATGAAGGCGCTGAACGCGGCCTACGGAATCGCGGATCATCGGACCTGGTGGAGCAAGCGTCTGATCGCGATTGCGCTGACGCTGGTGCTTTCCCTCTTCACGCTGACCGCGCTCCTTCTGCTGGTCTTCGGCGCCCGTCTGGGCGAGGCGATCGGTGATCTCGTCGGGCTCGGCCCCCTCTTCACCGTGGCCTGGAAGCTGTTCCAGCTGCCGGTCGTGATCGTTCTGGTCCTCACCGGTCTGAAGCTCGTCTACTACCTGGCCCCGGCTACGGATCGCGACTGGTCGTGGATCACTCCGGGCTCGGCCTTCGCGGTCGTCTCGTGGCTCGTGATGTCGCTCGGCCTCAGGTTCTACGTCGGGTATTTCGGCCACTACAACGCAACGTACGGGTCGATCGGCGGCTTGATACTCCTGATGCTCTGGCTCTACTGCAGCGGCGTGACCCTGCTGGTGGGGGCCGAGATCGATGCGACGATCGAGCAGACCCGCGCCGAACGCGCGCAGTCCGAGAGGGGGGCGACGTCGCTGGCGACCCTTCCCCGCGACGCCTAGCCCACCCCGCCGGCCAATGGCGGGAAGATCGTCACGACATCACGAGCGGTCAAGGGCGCCTCCAATCCGATGTCTCGACCGTTGACGAGGACGACTCGGGCGAGATCCAGAGGGATTCCGAGACGGCGGGTGACGTCAACGACCGTGCTGCCTTCGGGGATCTCGAGCTCGGCCGTACCGTCACGACCGTCGGACGGGAGAAATGCGGCGAGGGTAGCGAAGAGTCGGACTTCGACCCTCAACGAAACCCGCCCTGCCCGTCGAGCTCGACGGCTGGGCGGAGAGTGGTGACGCGGAGCCGGTCACCCGGGCGAATCGCGTCCCCGTTTTCGAGTTTGTTCCAGCGGACGACATCGCTGGGGGACACCCCGTAGAGCTTGGCGATCGAGTTCACGGTGTCACGCGCGCGAACGACGTGTATCTCAGTGCTGACCGCGCTCCGACTCGGCGCGGCAACGGAGGCGACCTTCGTACGGGGCGTGAGGGCCGTGACGAAAGCTTCTCGGGTTCCGCCCGGCACACGCACCTCCCAAGTCCTCCCTGGAGGGGTGATGCCACGGATGAGAACAGCATTGAGCGAGCGCAGCGTCTGCAGCGGGACTCCCGTGCTCGTGGCCAGCTTCCGGAGATCCGTCGAGGCTGGGACCGTGACCCGATCGATATCCGGCGCCACCGCCTGGCTCGGCTCGAACCCGTACTGGCCAGGATCGCGCCCGATCACCATGGCGGCCTGGATTGCCGGTACGAAGTCCTTGGTCTCGCGACGCAGGTATTTGGACTGCCTCAGGTCCCAGAAGTCTGCTGACCCGGTGGCCCGTATCGCCTTGTCCACCTTGACCTCTCCGGCGTTGTAGGCAGCCTGAGCGAGTTCCCATGAACCGTATCGGACGTAAAGATCGCTGAGATACCCGGCCGCCGCCACGGTTGACTTCTCGGGGTCGAGGCGCTCGTCCACCCAGCGGTCAACCCGAAGGCCGTATAGCCGCGCGGTTGGCGCCATGAACTGCCAGAGCCCCTTCGCGCCCACGCGTGAGACCGCCACTGGATTGAAGCCGCTCTCGATCATGGCCGTGAAGGCGAGATCTTCGGGGAGGCCCTTGGCCCTGAAAACGTCGAAGATCATCCCGAGGTATTGTCCGGAACGTCGCACCCAGAGCCCGACGACCTCTCGGTGAGTAGTCGTGAAGCGGTCGACGAAGAACTTCACTTGCGAATTCATCGCAACGGAGTACGTCGTGACTCTCACCAGCCGGAGGCGTGGCGACTGAAGGCGCGACGATTCCGCAAACGCGTACGCCCAGGGATCGAAATCGTCAGGCACCCACACCGAAGAGTCATCTTGTAAGCCTGACTCTTCTTTCCTCGTGTCGTTCGCACGAGCGGGCCGCGCTGATTCGTCCCTTGGCGGCGAAGGAACGGAGACTTCGAAAAACTCGGACGACGGTGACTGTGATTCGGCACAAGCGGGCGTGAAGGCGATCGGCGTGAGAATTCCGACTAAACTCACCGTCAACAGTCGAAAAGAGGCCCGAATCGCCATATATGAGAACTTATTTCGTTTGTATCACGCGCCGCCCAAGTCGGTCAACGGGGGATAGGCCTTTGGTGGACATTGCACGAGAAATTTGGATATCTACTAGCTTTCCTGCACACTTAGATCAAGGAATAAATGTCTCCCGGAGGCCGTCCTATTGCCCGTAGGAAGTTCTTTCCCAACCCAAACCTGTAGCGGAGGAGTGACGAACGTGAAGAGATCTGTGGCGCTACTCATTGCCGTGGTACTCGGGATCGGGTTCGCCGGGCTTGCCGGCGCTCAGACGACAACCCCCGCTCCGGCCACGCCTGCGCCGGCGACGACTCCGGCTCCGGCGCAAAAGCCCGCCGAAATGAAGCCAAAGTCCTCTGATGTGAAGAAGGCGAAGACCGCCCAGGGCACGGTCAAGGCGGCGTCCGCTGACAGCCTCGTCGTGACAGGCAAAGAGAAGGGCAAGGATGCCGAGTGGACGTTTGCGGTCGATTCCAAGACCGCCATCAGGAAGTCGGGCAAGGCGATCACCGCCGCCGATCTGAAGGCGGGTGATCAGGTCAGCGTTCGCTACATGGACCACGAAGGAAAGGCGACTGCGACGGCCGTCCAGGTCAAGCCGGGCGCCACTGCGGCCAAGGCCGCACAGCCTGCCGAGAAGAAGTAACCTTTTGCAGCACCCGGACGCCGGCCCTAGCGGCCGGCGTCCGGCAATCTCTCCTCGACGACGCCTGAGAACCAGGCGGCACGGTCCGAAAGCTCCAGGTTCTCCGACCGCCCGTTCGATACCGTGATCTCGCGCAGCCATACCGTCACGCGCTGATAGCCCGTCAGACGGGTACCCGGCGCATAGACGCCGCGCTTCTTGGTCGTGCTCGTGGCCGCGTGCTTGTCAATCTTGACGGTGTGAGTCGCGATGAGTAGCCAGTCTCCCGCCGGGAGATCCGCCACGACGAACCGACCGTCGGCGGCGACGGTCGTGGCTTTCACCAGGTCGACCGCGCCGGAGTCCCACAGCTCTTTCTCGTAAGCTCGACGGACCGCCAGGATCGACGGACCCGCCGCCCGGTAGTCGTCCGCAGAGTTCCGAGCCGTCCGCTTGATCTCCTCGAGCTTTCTGAGCACTTCGGCCGACTTTGGCAGAACGATCACCGCGGCGCCGGCGAGGGGCTGATCCGGCGTCTCCGGGCGTTTGCGCTCCTCATATACGCGCCCGGTCACGATCCCGATCGAGCCCGAAGCGGCGGCGGCCCGATACGAATCCGTGTTGATCGCGAGAACCTGGTGCGAGACCGAGATCAGCGCCGTGACGAGCCACCCGACGGCCAACACCCGCCTGCTCACGGCCGGGGCTCCTCTGGGGGCACCGGCTTGGTCCGCCACCGATTGTGGACCCAGAGCCACTGATTCGGGGCGACGGTCACCGCCGCTTCAATGGTGGCCGCGCAGCGCTGCGTGAGCTCGGCAACGGCTTGCTCGCTGTCGCCGGTGGCCTCGACATTGAAGAACGGATGGATCTCGACCCGGTGCTCTCCGAGGCGCTCGCGATAAATGAAGATCGGCACCACTGGCGTGCGCGTGCGCACGGCGAGTACCGCCAGGCTCTTCGACGTCGACGCCGGCCGGCCGAAGAAAGACACGAAGATGCCCTCTCGCCTGGAGGCGTTCTGGTCCAGGAGCAGCGCCACCATCCTGCCGCGGTTGAGGGCGCCCAGGACGGGCCGGAGCGCGTTGCGCTTGTCCACGAGCTCGATTCCCGACCGCCGCCGCAGGCGCTCGGCCATCGCGTCGAGCCACGTCGCGTCGAGCGGCCGCATGACAACCGTGGTCGGCACCCCGGTCAACCGGTGGGCCAGGGCAAGGAGCTCCCAGTTGCCCAGATGGGCCGTGAGGACGAGGGCTCGACCGTGCTTGGCCATCGCATCCTTCAGGTGTTCCAGTCCGACGAGCGTGATCCCCGCGAGTATTCGTTCCGGCGTGGCGGTCATCGCTGCGCAGAGCTCGACGCACATCAGACCGAGGTGCTGGAACGACCCGCGGCAGACTCGGCGGCGATCGGCCGACGCCATCTCCGGGAAGGCTTGCTCGAGGTTCGCCATGGCCATCCGGCGGCGATTCGCCAGCACGACGAACGCGAGATCGCCCATCCCGCGGCCCAGCCACGTCGCCGGCCGCCTGGGGAGTTGCCCGACAGCGGTCGCCACGGCGGAGAGAATCAGACCGACCGCCGCCGACGCTCCCGGAGAATCTCGACGCCGATGGGAATGACGGAGAGCACGATCACCACCACGACGACGATGTGCACGTAGTCACTGATGTTCGGGATCACTCGACCCAGCAGGTAACCCGCCCACGTCATGCTGGTCACCCATCCCACGCCGCCGGCCACATTGTAGAGGAGGAAGCGGTGGTATTCCATCTGACCGATGCCAGCGACGACCGGTGCGAAGGTCCGAATGATCGGGACGAATCGGGCGATGACGATGGTCTTCGAGCCGTGGCGCGCGTAGAACGCCCGCGTTCGCTCGATGTGGCGCGGGTTGAACAGGAGCGACTTCGGTCGCGCGAAGAGCCGTGGGCCGAGCCGAGCTCCGATCGCGTAGCCGACGCTGTCACCGGTGACCGCCGCGACGATGAGCAGAACGTCGATCAACCAGATGTTGAGCCCGCCAGCGGCGGCAACGACCCCCGCCGTAATCAAGAGAGAGTCGCCGGGCAGGAAGAAGCCGATGAGCAGCCCTGTCTCGGTGAAGACGATCCCGAACAGTAGGACATAGCCGCCCCAGCGAATCAGATCGTCGAGTGAGTACGCTCCACTGACGATGCCGGAGAGGAACTCCACCTGGCGCTACTTGCCTCGCGCGGCCACGACCACTCGGCCCGCCGGCGCGCCGGCGGCCGGCGGCACACTGCTGGTCTGGATGCGCATGCCATAGAACGAACGCCACACGAAGACGATCGACACCGCGAAGAAGACCGCGGCGAGGCCTCGGCTCAATAAAGGCCCGCTCTCGGCCGTCAGGGTCACCGCGAGCTCGACCGCGAGGAGGCCGAACAAGGTTGTGAACTTGATGACCGGATTCATCGCCACCGAGGACGTGTCCTTGAACGGGTCGCCGACGGTGTCGCCGATGACGGTCGCCGCATGGAGCGGCGTGCCTTTCTCCTTCAGATCCACCTCGACGATCTTCTTGGCGTTGTCCCAAGCCCCGCCGGCATTCGCCATGAAGACCGCCTGGTAGAGCCCGAACAGCGCGATCGACATCAGGTAGCCGATGAAGAAGTAGGGCTCGAGGAAGGCGAACGCCAGGGTCGAGAAGAACACGGTGAGGAAGATGTTGAACATCCCCTTCTGGGCGTACTGCGTGCAGATCTCGACGACCCGCTTGCTGTCGGTCACCGAGGCCCTGGTCGCGCCTTCGAGCCGGATGTTGGCCTTGATGAACTCCACCGCGCGATAGGCGCCCGTCGTGACCGCTTGCATGGACGCACCGGTGAACCAGTAGATGACGGCGCCGCCGGTGACGAGCCCGAGCAGGAAGGGTGGATGGAGAAGCGACAGCCGGTCGAGATTCTGTGTGAGACCGTGCGTGAGCACGACGATGATCGAGAAGATCATCGTCGTCGCGCCGACGACCGCCGTGCCGATCAACACCGGCTTGGCCGTCGCCTTGAAGGTGTTCCCTGCACCATCGTTCTCCTCGAGCAAGTGCTTGGCCGCCTCGAAGTTCACGTCGATGCCGTGATCGCGCTTGAGCGCCTGTTTCACGTTCGGAACCTGTTCGATCAGCGACAGCTCGAAGACCGACTGGGCGTTGTCCGTGACAGGGCCGTAGGAGTCCACCGCGATCGTCACCGGTCCCATACCCAGGAAGCCGAAGGCGACAAGGCCGAACGCGAAGACTGCCGGCGCGACCATGAGGGCTGCCAGCCCGAACGTGCTGACCGTGTACGCGATACCCATCAGCACGACGATGACCATGCCGAGCCAGTACGCGCTGAAGTTCCCGGCAACGAGTCCCGACAGGATGCCGAGCGAGGCGCCGCCTTCCCGTGCGGAGGTCACTACCTCGCGAACGTGGCCGGACTCGGTCGATGTAAAGATCTTGACGAGCTCGGGGATGATCGCGCCGGCCAGAGTCCCGCAGGTGATCACGGTCGAGAGCTTCCACCAGAGGGTGCCGTCGCCCAAATCGGGAATCAGCTCCCATGACGCGAAGTACGTCATGAGCACGGAGACGATCGACGTGATCCACACGAGCGAGGTGAGCGGGGCTTCGAAGTTCATCCGCGATGCGGCGCCGTACCTCGCGCGGGCCATCACATCGTTGAGGAGATAGGACACCCCGCTGGCGACGATCATGAGGACGCGCATCGTGAAGATCCAAACCAGAAGCTGAACCTGCACGGCCGGCTCCTTCACTGCGAGCAGGATGAACGAGATAAGGGCCACGCCCGTGACGCCGTACGTCTCGAAGCCGTCCGCGCTGGGGCCCACCGAGTCGCCGGCGTTGTCCCCGGTGCAGTCGGCGATCACGCCCGGGTTGCGCGCGTCGTCCTCCTTGATGTTGAACACGATCTTCATGAGGTCGGAGCCGATGTCGGCGATCTTCGTGAAGATACCGCCGGCGATCCGGAGCGCGGCCGCGCCGAGGGATTCGCCGATGGCGAATCCGATGAAGCACGGCCCTGCGTAGTCGCCGGGGATGAAGAGCAGGATGCAGAGCATCAGGAATAGCTCGACGCTGATGAGAAGCATCCCCACGCTCATGCCGGCCTTCAGCGGGATCGCGTAGACCGGAAACGGCTTGCCCGCGAGACTCGCGAAGGCGGTGCGGGAGTTCGCGAACGTGTTGATCCGCATCCCGAACCACGCCACGCCGTAGCTGCCCCCGATACCGATCAGGCTGAAGGCGAGGATGATCAGCACCTTCGCGGCGTCGAACTTCAGGAGGACCCCGAAGTAGAGCACGATGATGACGCCGATGAAGGCCTCGAGCAGGAGCAGGAACTTCCCCTGCGTGATGAGGTAGGTCTTGCAGGTCTCGTAGATCAGCTCCGAGATCTCCCGCATCGCCGGATGCACCGGGAGACCCTTCAGCTGCTTGAAGATCACGATCCCGAACAGAAGCCCGAGCACGCAGACGACCAGGCCGACCATCAAGAGACTTCGGCCGTTCATTCCGCCGACCGCGACCTGGCCGAGGTCCGGGACGATGAGGTTGGCCTCGCCTCCGCCCGTGTGCTGGCCTCCCGCCGGCGCCGCGGCCCAGGCGTCAGGCGCGGCCACGAAGCCGGCCAACGCCAAGGCGAGCAGGAGCACGGACGTGATCCACAGGGCAGAGGGCGCTATCGCGGATTGCGTTCGATTCATGCGGTGGACTCCTTCGGTGGAGAGATCTCCGCAACTCTACGCGACGCCGTCGATAAGTGTCAACGAAAACCATCCCTCACGCGGTCGCCAAGTGCCCGAGTTGACACGCTTTGCGGGCGCTCGTACGATTCGAGCCAGCATGAACGACATGTCATTCGGCAGTAACGTCGACCGCGGATGATGCTCTGTCCAGGAAGCCCGAGCACACGGTGACCTGCCCGACCTGTGGCGCCTCCGCGTCGTGGCAGGGCGACGCGAACCGTCCCTTCTGCGATGTTCCGTAAGACGACCGGATCGATTCTCTGCCCTTCCTGCGGGAGGCTGACGCACGCCGCCGCGCCGGTGTGTCTCGTCTGCGGCCGGCGCAACCCAGGCATGTGGGGATTCGCCGGCCCGCTCCGGCAGATCTTTCGCTCGTGGAACTTCACGAACGCGGTGACGCTCGCCTGCGTCGTGCTCTACATCGCGACGCTCGTATTCGACCCCGCGGCAGCGCTCCGACCGCGCGGCATCTTCGACGTGTTCGCGCCGAGCAACCGCGCGCTCTGGGCCTTCGGCGCCGCGGGCGCCATTCCCTGGCAGGCCGGGCACTGGTGGACGGTGCTCACCGCGATCTATCTGCACGGCGGCCTCCTGCACATCATCTTCAACGTGCTGTGGATCCGGCAGCTCGGGCCCAAGGTCGAGGAATATTACGGCCCCGCGCGGCTGGTCGTCATCTTCACTGTGTCGGGCGTCGCCGGGTTCCTCGTGTCGAACGCCTTCGACGTCCCGTTCACCGTGGGCGCCTCGGGCTCCATCTTCGGGCTTCTCGGCGCGCTCGTCGCGTACGGCCGAAAACGCGGCGGCGCCTTCGGCCGGTTCGAGTTGCGACAGTACGGTCAGTGGGCGCTCGTTCTCTTCATCGCGGGGTTCTTCATGTCGGGCGTGAACAACCTGGCTCACGCCGGGGGCTTCATCGGAGGCTTCGCCTCGGGGCTCGTCCTATCGCTGGCCGAGCGACGCGCTGAGACGACGGTCGACTGGCTGCTCGCGGGAGCGGCGATCGTCGCCACCGTCGTCGGGTTCGCCCTGTCGCTCTTCGCCGCGTTCGCTCACTGAGTGTCGCGGTCGCCGCGGTCGGCGGGAACTCACCGCCACCGGCTAAAACGCTCGCTGACGCCGCCCACAACATGAAGGGGGGCCGGACAGGCCCCCCTTCGGTGAATTAACCCGGCAGCGACCTACTCTCCCGCACCGTTACCAGTGCAGTACCATCGGCCCAGGAGGGCTTAACTTCCGTGTTCGGGATGGGAACGGGTGTGGCCCCTCCGGCAATGCCACCGGGAATCGAATTTTCGCGTCGGCGATACTGCGCCGACGCGCCGAGCACAGAGACTCTCGAGCCTAGTCAGGCGTTGCTCTCGCACGTCTCAGTGACGACTGAGAAGAAAACCGTGGTCAAGCCGCACGGGCGATTAGTACCGGTCAGCTGAACGCCTTACGGCGCTTACACCTCCGGCCTATCAACCTCGTAATCTACGAGGGCCCTTCAGAGGGCTTACGCCCTGGGAGGTCTCATCTTCAGGCGGGTTTCGCGCTTAGATGCCTTCAGCGCTTATCCCTGCCGGACATAGCTACCGAGCGATGCTCCTGGCGGAACAGCTCGCACACCAGAGGTCCGTCCACCCCGGTCCTCTCGTACTAGGGGCAGCTCCCGTCAAACCTCCTTCGCCCGCGACAGATAGGGACCGAACTGTCTCACGACGTTCTAAACCCAGCTCACGTACCGCTTTAATGGGCGAACAGCCCAACCCTTGGGACCTGCTCCAGCCCCAGGATGCGATGAGCCGAC
>Ga0137396_10001841_pt1 | contig 11401 bp, 9 predicted proteins | sample czc16metaG_FD_108284 | JGI IMG/M metagenome (GOLD analysis project Ga0137396, IMG submission 108284) | Vadose zone soil microbial communities from Angelo Coast Range Reserve, California, USA - czcobulk3.16 metaG | ecosystem: Environmental > Terrestrial > Soil > Vadose zone | place: USA...
CGCCGCTACAGTCCACCAGTTTGCACTGGCGCAATCAAGACCCCGATCATGGGACGCCCTGACAGCGATCACATCTCAACATCATTTGTCGAGCGGTCGAACCTGACGATGCGGATGTCGATGCGGAGATTCACCAGACTCACCAACGCGTTCTCAAAGAAGGCAGAGAATCACGCTCACGCCGTTAGTCTCCACTACATGTTCTACAACTATTGCCGCGCTCATATAACGCTGACGAAGGCGGCGAACGGAATCAAGACGACACCGGCTATGGCGTCCGGCCTGACCGATCACGTTTGGACCGTCGAAGATTTGCTGGCGCTTATGAGCCCCACAAAACTGTTACAATAGAAAGGGGACACTACCAGCAGTCGGGCGAAGTTGACCCACACGCCCGGAGAGTCTATACTTAAAGGCTTGATTCGAACCCACTCAACCCTTTAACCAGCAACATGATAGACTCGCCCAACGACACACAAACCACTACCGGCACGACGCTGACCGCGCGCGAGAAGCGTGATCTGCAGAAGGCGCAGCTGCGTCCGCTTGCCAACCTGAGACCCGAGCTCTACGACGAGGACGATTACTCGCAGGACGAGCTCGAGACAATGATGGAGATGTACAACGGGACGATGGCTTCCATCGAGGAAGGCGAAATCGTCAAGTCCCGTGTGCTCGATATCCGCGACAACATGGTCGTCCTCGACATCGGCTTCAAATCCGAAGGGACGATTCCGCTCGAGGAATTCAAGGATCTTCCCGACCTCAAGCCCGGCGACGAAGTAGAAGTTCTCCTCGAGCATCTCGAGGACCAGGAAGGATCCGTCGTCCTCTCCAAGAAGAAAGCGGACTTCATGCGCGTGTGGGAGCGCATCCGCGTCGCCTACGAGAACGATGAACCCGTGCGCGGCTCGTTGATCAAGAAGATCAAGGGCGGCGTGGTTGTCGATCTGATGGGCGTCGACGCATTCCTTCCCGGATCGCAGATCGCGCTCCGCCGCGTTCCGAACGTCGACGAGCTGCTCGGTCAGACCTTCGACTTCAAGATCATCAAGCTCAATAAGCGCCGCCGCAACATCGTCGTCTCGCGTCGAGTGATCCTCGAGCAGGAGAGGGCGGGCAAGCGCGAGAAGCTGATGAAGGAGCTCCAGAAGGATCAGGTGCGGAAGGGCGTCGTCAAGAACATCACCGACTTCGGCGCGTTCATCGATCTCGGCGGCGTGGACGGACTGCTCCACATCACCGACATGTCGTACGGGCGCATTCAGCATCCGTCCGAGATGGTGCACATCGGGCAGGAGCTTGAGGTCAAGGTTCTGGACATCGATTGGGATCGCGAGCGAATCTCGCTCGGTTTGAAGCAGCTCCAGAGCTATCCGTGGAAGGATGTGGCCGAGAAATATCCCGTCGGCACTCGCGTCTCCGGAAAGGTGGTTTCGATCACCAACTATGGCGCGTTCATCGAGCTCGAGCCCGGCATCGAAGGACTCGTTCACATCAGCGAGATGAGCTGGACGCGCAACGTGCGTCATCCGTCCAAGCTGGTGTCCATCGGTGAAGCGATCGAAGCGGTCGTGCTCAAGGTCGATCCGAACGAGGAGAAGATCTCCCTCGGCATGAAGCAGACGGAGCAGGATCCGTGGATGATGCTGCCGGAGAAGTATCCGGTCGGGACGCGTCTCAACGGCAAGGTTCGCAACCTCACGAGCTTTGGCGCGTTCGTCGAGATCGAGCCCGGCATCGACGGATTGATTCACATCTCGGACATGTCGTGGACCAAGCGCGTTCAGCATCCTTCGGAAGTCGTGAAGAAGGGTGACTCTGTGGATGTCGTGATCCTGAACGTCGACGCCGAGAACAAGCGCATCTCGCTCGGCCTCAAGCAGGCGACCGAGGATCCGTGGCTCAGGATCGGAGAGACCTATCCGGTCGGAACCGAACTGAAGGGCAGGGTAGTGAGGTTGATGGACAAGGGCGTGGTCGTCGACATCGGCAACGACATCGAGGGCTTCGTTCCAGTGAGTCAGCTCAACTTCGGTCAGCCGGTGAACAGTCCGGCGGACATCGTGTACGAGACGATGAATCTCGATCTGAGGGTTCTCGAGGTCGATCCGATCCATCGCCGCATCGTTCTTGCGGTAACGGGCATTCCGGAAGAACAGCCGCCGCGTCCGGAGATACCATCGAAGGTCATCCCGATGGAGTCCGACGACTACAACCTTTCTGATCCGATCCCGACACCGCCCGACTCTTATGTAGAAGAGCCGGCGTAGCCGGTCCGGCCTGTCGATGAAAGCCCCCTCCCAGCCGAGGGGGCTTTTCTTTTCTCTGCCTGGGGCGCCTGGCCCCGAAGGTTGCCAAGCAACTCCGATACGCATCGCGTGCTGGGATCGTCTACATAGGCACGATTCCGACGTTTTGACCTCAGGGTTCCTCCTGTCCAGCTACCCATGATCAGTCCCGGCTCTCCGCACGAAGCTCTCGTCGTTCTCGACGCAAAGCTCGTTGTACGCGCTGCCAACCAGGCTTTTTACTCGATGTTCAGAGTGGCCCCCGAAGAATGTGTCGGGCACAAGGTTTACGAGGTGGGTGGCAGAAGTTGGGACGAAAAGCTGAAGCCAATGCTCGAGACTGTCCTGAGTGGAGCGCCGCAATCCGATCACTTCGAGCTCATACACGACGGAAAGCCCGGCGGTCAGGCAGTACACTGGATGAGTGCCCGCCTGGTTCCTTCCGCGAACGCTACTGACGCGACGATCCTGCTCGCGATCGAAGACCTCAGCACCGCTGGGTCTGCCGAAGAAAACCTGGCGCTCCGGACGCAGGAGCTGCACAACTTCGCGGATCTTGCCGGACGCTCGGCGCACGAGCTGAACAACATGCTAACGGTCATCCGGATGAATGCGGACCTGATCGAAGCGACATTGAATCAAGCCAGGCTGTCCGCAAGTGAAGCGGTTGACATTCGAAACGCAGCCGATCGCGCGGAAGCACTGACCAAGAAGCTGCTGCTGGCCAGCCGGCGCACTCTTCCGCAACCAACGGGTCTCGATCGCGGAGCCACCACCGTTCCGCTCCCGGGTTCGCCACTCAAGGAATCGGAGGAAGAGATTGCCGCGCGTCAGTCGCGCGAGGCCAAAGCAGGCCGAGTCACGGGCCTCAAGCACGGGAAGGCAACTGGTAGAGAGACGATTCTCCTCGTCGATGACGAGAAGGCGCTTCGGAAACTTGGCAAGCGGGTTCTGTCGCAGGCCGGGTATCGCGTTCTCGAAGCGTCCGACGGAGCGATGGCGCTCCGAATCGCCGCGGAAGAGGTCGGAGAGATCGACCTCGTGCTAACGGATATCGAGATGCCGACTCTCGGGGGACGCGGCATGGTTGACGAGCTGCACGAGATGAGCCCCGACATCAGGGTGCTGTTCATGTCCGGCTACACCGACAACGAAATTCTCCGGCGGGGAATACGGACGTCTGAAACCGATTTCCTGCAAAAGCCCTTTACGGCCGAGAGCTTGTGCGCGGCGGTTCGGTCCGTCCTGGCAAAGCCCGCGACGCCGTCCGCGTAGGGCGGAGCTACAAATAGCGAGCGCGCAAAATCTGCCGGTGGTGCAGCTCGTGGCCGGCAATTATGTACGCCAGCGCCCTGACTGATACCTCCGCGCCGTTCGCTACCCCGCGTCGCATCCACGCGTCCTCTTCGAGATGCTTGAACAGGAAAAGAGTCGACTCGCGCACAGTTCCCAGCTCTGATGCAAGCTCGCCGAGCGGATAGCTGTCGAAGCTGGAATTGGTGACGTAGTCGTCCTGCTCGAAGCCTGGCAGGGGGGTGCGATCGGCACGGGCAAAGATCAGCGCACGTGCAGCGAAGATGCGCTCGCTGTCAATCAGGTGTCCGATCACTTCGTTGACGCTCCACTTGCCGGGCGCGTACCGATAGGTCGATACCGACGCGGGAAGACTGCGAAGCAGCGCTTGAGTCTCGGCCATTTGCCGGGAGAGTGTGGCGAGAACGTCACCGCTCCCCACGAGATCGATGTATCTCTCGTAATAGGGAAGAAACTCGCCTTTCTCCGGCTTCATGGTCGCCGCCGCTGCCACTTTCATCTCCTCCGCGGATTAGCGTGCAGCGACAAATAGAATGCGATCCGTCGCAGCGCGCCACCCGAGATTGCCCGGGGGCTCGGGCGTGCGTATCATCCGGATTGCTGAAATCTCGTCCCCCGAGGGAATGGCAGAGCGACACGACCCGTACGTCTCACTTCGAAATCCCGATTTTCGCTGGTACGTCGCAAGTCTCGTCGCGGTAACGCTGGGCACGCAGATCCAGGCGACCGTTGTTGCCTGGCAGGTGTACGCCCTCACCAAAGACCCCCTTGCCCTGGGGATCGTGGGACTCGCCGAGGCGCTGCCGTTCATCGGCGCCGCCCTTTACGCGGGTCACGTTGCGGACCGCCACAACCGAAAGACGCTATCGCTCATAGCTATTGGCGTTCAGGTGCTGTGCGGAGTGGCGCTCCTCGCCCTGACCGCGCGGTCCGACTTGTTTCTCGTCGGCAGAGTGTGGCCGATTTACGGAGTCGTGAGTGTGAGCGGCCTCGCGAGAAGCTTCTTCCAACCGGCGCGGACGGCTCTAGGCGCGGATATCGTGCCCCGCGAGACGTACGCCAACGCGGTCACTTGGCGCTCCTCGCTCTGGCAATTCGCAGCGGTCATCGGTCCGGCGCTTGGCGGAGTGATTTACGGATTCTCCGGGCCGCGGCTCGCCTATGTCTTCGAGTCGGTGCTTTGCGCGATTGCCCTCGGACTGTTCGCCCGCATCACATATACTCGGCATCCCGTCGTCGCGGATGAGGGCAGCATTGGAGACAACCTCACGATCGGTATCCGTTTTCTCCTGACGCAGCCACAACTGCTCGGTGCGCAGGTCCTCGACCTGTTCTCGGTGCTGTTTGGAGGCGCCCCGGCATTACTCCCAATCTTTGCATCGGAGATTCTTCACGTCGGCCCTCAGGGGCTTGGGATTCTTCGCGCAGCGCCCGCCGCCGGTGCAGTTCTTATCTCGATACTTCTCGTGCACCGCCGGCTGAGAAACGCGGGTCCCACCCTTTTTGTCTGCGTTGGCGGATTTGGAGCATGCTGGATCCTTTTCGCGTTGTCGCACAAGTTCTGGCTGTCGCTGGCGCTGCTGCTCATAAGCGGAATGCTGGACAACGTCAGTGTGGTGATCAGATCCACTCTACTTACGCTGCGCACGCCCCAGCACATGCTCGGAAGAGTTTCCGCTGTGAATCAGATCTTCATCGGATCCTCGAATGAGATCGGCTCGTTCGAGTCAGGCGTCGCGGCGAAGCTGCTCGGCACAGTCAGATCCGTGATTTTCGGAGGCATCGTGACGCTTGGAGTCGTCGGCGTGACCGCCTGGAGGATTCCCGCGTTGAGGAAGCTTGACGTGCTGGACTGAGAGGGCGCCGAAGAGGCAAAATTGTTCTGTTCCCCTGTCTGCTACAGTGCGACATTAAACCATGGCTCGCACAGTGTCCATGCTCGACTCGATGACGTTAGCCCCTTCCTCTGCCGTTCCCGGCTGGACGGCCGAGTACGCTGTCCCCCTCGGCGGACCTGGCCACCTGCTCCTCGCCACCTTCGAGCAGGCCGCGATCGGTATCGCCCATCTCACGCTTGCCGAGGAATGGATCTCGGTCAATCAGCGCTACTGCGAGATTACCGGCTACTCACGGGCGGAAATCCTCGAGATCAAGGTCGCGGACCTTACTCACCCGGAGGACCTTCCCGCTACCCGGGAGTTCCTCGATCGCATTCGCTCTGGTGAGCTGCCCGAGTACAAGATGGAAAAACGCTATGTCCGAAAGGATGGAGCGATCATCTGGGTGTATCTGACCGTCTCCATAGTTCGGTCGACGAACGGAGACCCTCTTTACCTGGTCGCGTTCATCGAGGACATCACCGAGCGGCGCCAGGCGCAGCAGGAGGCGAGCAGAACCTTCTCACTTCTTCGCGCTACGCTTGAATCGACCGCCGATGGCATTCTCGTGGTCGATGTGAACGGCAAGATCCTCAGCTTCAACCAGAAAATGACGGACATGTGGGGGATTCCACCCGAGGTGTTCGCCTCTGGGAATGACGAAGCGGCCATCAACACCGCAGTCGCCAAGCTCACCCATCCAGAAGATTTCATGGCCAAAGTGCGGGACCTTTATGACCATCCTGAGGTCGCGAGCTACGACGTCCTCGAGCTCGAGGACGGACGGACTTTCGAGCGCTACTCGCAGCCCCAGCGCATCGACAACGTGGCAGTCGGACGGGTGTGGAGTTTCCGCGACGTTACAGCGCGACGTCGCGCCGAAGAGCAGAGTCGGGCACTGGAGCGGGAGCAAGCCGCCCGTGCCGAGGCCGAGAATTCACAGCGGCGCACGGCGCTCCTGGCGGAGGCGAGCAGGGTGCTCAGCTCGTCGTTCGACTATCAGACGACCCTGGCCGCACTGGTCCGCCTGGCTGTGCCGACGCTCGCCGACTACTGCGCGCTCGACATTCTCGTCGGGGAGGACAGCTTCGAGCGGATAGGTGAGGCGCACGTTGACCCCGCCAAGTCGATGTTGATAAGACACGTCGCGACTTTTCCGCGAAGCGCTCTGACCGCGAGCCACCCTCTTATCCGCGTCATGTCAACGGGACAGCCGGTGCTCCAGGCGGAAATCACTGCGGCCTTCATCAACGCGGCGTTTGCCGAGCCGTCGCAGCGCAGCACGGTGGAAGCGCTTGGGCCGCGCTCGCTTATCTGCGTGCCCCTGGTTGATTCCGGGAAACCGATCGGAGCGCTGACCCTGGTGACGTCGGGCTCAGGGCGGCGGTACGATGAAGCAGATCTCTCCCTCGCCGCCGACGTCGCGCATAGGGCGGCGATTGTCGTCGAGCACGCGAGACTTTTTCATCAGGCGGAGCAGGCGACGAGGGCGCGCGACGATGTTCTCGCGGTCGTGGCGCACGATCTTCGAAACCCCCTCAACACCGTGACGATGGCCATCAGTCTGATGCTCGAGACGACGCCGATCGAACGAACACAGGAGCGCAGGCAACAGGAGATAGTGCGCCGCGCGGCGGATCGGATGAATCGGATGATCCAGGATTTGCTCGAGGTGAAGCGAATGGAAACGGGCCATCTCACGATCGAGGCGAAGCCGGAATCAGCCGATGTTCTCGTGAGCGACACGATCGAGATGTTGCGTCCACTCGCCTCGGGCAGCTCGATAGTGATGGAGGCGAACGTCGACGCCGATCTCCCGCCGGTCCTTGCCGATGCCGCGCGAATTCAGCAAGTGTTATCGAATCTGGTGGGGAACGCGGTGAAGTTCACGCCGCGGCAGGGGCGAATAAGCGTGTCTGCCAATCGTCTCGATCGAGAAGTCCGGTTCGCAGTGATAGACACCGGACCCGGAATCCCTCCCGAGCAGGTGCCGCACATCTTTGGACGGTTCTGGCAGGCAAAATCGTCGGACCGTCGGGGAATCGGCCTCGGGTTGGCGATCGCGAAGGGAATTGTCGAAGCCCACAACGGCCGAATCTGGGTCGAGAGCCAGGTCGGCGTCGGCAGCACCTTTTACTTCACCCTGCCCATCGCGTAACGCCCAGCTCTAGTAGGAGAGTTTGGGATTCCACTTCTCGCCCCGGCCTTCCGGGGTGAAGTCGAACAGATTCCAGAGCGGCCAGATCGTGTCCACGTGCCTGAAATCCTGGCCCGGCTCCGGCGGAGCGAAGAGCAGCTCGGTGCAGTAAGTATGGTAGATCTTTTCGCCGCGACGCACGAACACATTCAGCGCCGGCATCTGGTTGCCCGTCGAATTTTCGCCCTGGTAGTCGCGGTTGTAGGTCGTCCCGTCTGAAGACAGCAGGCGCACGTTTCGCCACCCACGCTCGGCCGCAAACTCGCGGATCCGCTTGATTGGAGACTTCGCTACGATCGCCAGATTTACGCGTTGCACCACGTGAGGCGCCTCGCCGTCGAGTCCATCGATGATGGATGTGCACGATGGACAGGGGCGCGCCATCTCCGGCCCGTACATGAAGCTGTAGAGGATCAATGAATTCATCCCTCCCGCGAACAGATCGGAGATTCTGACAGCTCGTACCTCGTCGCCGCCTGCGAGACCGACGATCTCCCGGAAGCTGTAGTTCTCAGGAATTTCTCCGCCAAGCGGCAGGGTACGTCGCAGCGCCGCGGCAGATTCGATCGCTCGCCTCATTTCGACTTCCGCATCGAGCAATTTGTTGCGGGTGGCGCGATAGGAGGGCGATTCTCCTGGGAATCGGACGTTGTGGCGCGGGGTGCTCATCGGACCTTCCCCCTCTTTGACTTTGATCTGTTGGTCCTTCAAGAATAGTACGCGCGGACACTGGTCTCGCCACCGGTTTCGGGACGGAAATGCCGCGCGGTGCCAAACCAGGAAACGCCCGTCCGGCTGCGTCGAGTGGCCATAGGCGAAGCGGACGGTTTTTTCGGGCGCGCAACTCGTTGCCGGGACGCGCCTCTAGCGTCCATACACGACGCCCCGCCTCTAAGGCCTGCGGCCGGAGGCGTGACCACAAAGCGTGCGCGGTGGAGGAGGCAAGCTGGGACAAACCATTTCTGATGAGTATATGGAGACCGCGGCTGCCGCGGGGCTCCGATACGTCAATGATGCCATGCCGGGAATTCGCCGGGAACGACACGGCCGCGGGTTCAGGTACATCGACCCCGACGGCCAGATAATTCGAGCGCCCGACGACCTGCAGCGATTCCGGTCGCTGGTGATCCCGCCGGCGTGGACCGAGGTGTGGATCTGTCCCCACGAGGACGGCCATCTGCAGGTTACCGCGCGCGACGGCCGGGGCCGGAAGCAGTACCGCTACCATCCGGGTTTTCGGAAGCACCGCGATGGGACCAAGTTTGAGCGCATGTTCGAGCTCAGCGACGTGCTGTGGAAGATCCGCGAGCGCGTGGAGAGCGACATCGAGCTGCCCGGGTTCACACGAGAGAAGATAATGGCCACCGTGGTGTGGCTTCTCGAGACCACGCTCATTCGCATCGGCTCCGACGAATACGCCAAGGCGAACAAGTCGTATGGGCTCACGACCTTCCGCCGCCGACACGTCGCCGTAGTCGGATCAGAGATGCGCTTCGAGTTTCGGGGCAAGAGCGGCATCCAGCACGCCGTGGCAGTTACCGACAAGCGAATCGCGCGCATCGTACAACGGTGCCAGGAACTGCGCGGAGAGGAGCTCTTCAAGTATCTCGACGACGAAGGAAAGCGGCAGACCGTCCAGGCCGAGGACGTCAATGCGTACCTGCAGGACATCACCGGGCGGGATATCTCGGCGAAGGACTTCCGCACGTGGGCCGGAACGATGCTCGCGGCCGAGGCGCTTCGAAAAATGGGGCCTGCGAACACCAAGAAAGAGGCCGACCGAAATGTTATCGCCGCTGTGGACGTCACGGCGAAGCGATTGGGCAACACCCGAAGCGTGTGCCGAAAGTATTACATCCACCCCGCGCTGATCGAGGCGTACCTCGAGGGCTACGTTCTTCCCCCGCTTCCGGAGCGCAAGTGGAGTGCGCGCAAACCAAAGGGTCCGGCGCTGCGCCAACACGAAGTGGATGTGCTGGATTTCCTGAAGGCGAGGCTCAAGCCAGAGAAGCGGCGCGCCGTCGCGAGTCGCTACAGAAAATCGTCAGCCGAAAAGCCCTTGGACGCAGTCAGCGTCGAGACGGAGCCGACACAACCGACTGCCCCACCGTCGGGCGAAACGAACGGGACGGACCCAATCGACTCCTAGTCCAGATACGGGTAATCCGGATCCGCCAGCCGCGCCGCCCGCGCCGCCGCTTCCGGACCAGCAATCTCTCTGGCAAGGTCGAGCAGCATCGGACTCAAGTGCCCACCGTACCGAAGCAGACTCGCCGCGCGAGCCCTTCGACCCAGTAGAAAAGCCAGAAATGGCTGGTCGGCTTTGAGTGCGTTGCACGCCGGACAGGCAAGCACCAGGTTGTCCCGGCGGTCGTATGCAGTCTTTCCCTTTCTCGGCGTCACGTGATCCATGGTGATCGCTTTCGCGCTGACTCGCCTCTCGCAATAAGCGCAGACGGGGCCGTGCTGATCGAGAAGCCACTGACGCGTATCCATGTACGCATTGCGGCTCGTTGGCAACGAAGTGTGTTGATGAGATGGTCGGCGCCCGGCGCGCTTACGCGGCTTGCGTGATCTTTTTCGTGGTGGTGTCAAGTTGGAGAGGTGAGTTGATGCTGATCAAAAGCGTTCATAACAATAACAGTGCGACCCACTTTCATGGGTCGCACGTCGTCATCGTTGTGGCTGTCAAATCGCCTCGGGATTTCTTTCAGGCGCCGACTACCCAATTTGAATCTCCGTTGGAACTCCGGGATTCATCAACGATGCGCCGCCGTCAGCGTAAATCACCTGTCCGGTGACCCAGCCTGCTTCATCAGAGCAAAACAGTCCCACTACGTCAGCAACATCCGCCGGCGTGCCAAGGCGCCCCATTGGAGTCCAGCCGCGTACGTGCCAGTTAGTAATTAGATCGTGGACCTGCTGTGGCAGCGAGTTGAGCACGCTGTCTTCGGTCCAACCGGGGCTGATCGCGTTGACGGTGATCCCGCGCTTTGCCAACGCAACCCCAAAATAGCGAACGAGAGATTCCAGCGCGGCCTTCGCGGAGCCCATTCCTACCCATGGTTGGAGGCCACCGGTGCGACTTCCCTCCGCGTAAGTGATGGCGAGAATTTTTCCGCCATTCTTCATCAGGGGTGCCGCCTCACGCACACTGATGAGAAACGCCTTCGCCTGGGAATCGAAGGCAGTGTCCCATTGTTCGAGGGTGATATCCATCGGCGGCTGGAAGAAGGCCTCCGCTTCCGGTCGCGCGTTGCTGACGAAGATATCGAGCTCGCCGAACTCGTCGGCGATTTTTCGGAACATCGCCTTGATATCTTCCGGCTTCGTGACGTCGGCCTGCACAATGAATCCGTCACTCCCGCGCTTCCTGACTTTTTCCAGGGTGTCCTTCGCCGCGGCTTCATTGTGCACATAGTGAATCGCTACCTTGACGCCCTTCTCGGCGAGCATGAGAGCGATGCCTCTGCCTATGCCGCGTGAGCTACCCGTGATGAGCGCGTGCTTTCCTTTGAGTGACATGTGTGCCTCCCCTTCTGCATTGTGCCAGTCCCCACGCTAAGGTGAGGCATCCCGCGAGTGCCCGCCAGAGTTTTCGTGAATCACTGGAGCGCACTTGATTCGCCGCAGGTTGCGCTAGATGCCCATTCCGCGGGACGTTAGCTTTTTGCTTCTATGACCATGCGAGAGAAGCTCGAGCTTCTGGAGCGCCGCCGCGC
>Ga0137396_10001842_pt1 | contig 11401 bp, 10 predicted proteins | sample czc16metaG_FD_108284 | JGI IMG/M metagenome (GOLD analysis project Ga0137396, IMG submission 108284) | Vadose zone soil microbial communities from Angelo Coast Range Reserve, California, USA - czcobulk3.16 metaG | ecosystem: Environmental > Terrestrial > Soil > Vadose zone | place: USA...
CAAGATGCGCGGGGTGAGCAAGGCGGAGCGGACGGCCCAGGCCCGCGACTACCTGAGCCTCGTCGGCCTCTCCGGCTTCGAGGGCGCGTATCCCGGCGAGCTCAGCGGAGGCATGCAGCAGCGCGTCGGCATCGCGCGCGTCCTCGTCAACCGGCCGCGCGTGATGCTCATGGACGAACCCTTCGGTGCGCTCGACGCCCAGACGCGGCTGGCGATGCAGGAGCTTCTGCTCGGCGTGTGGCGCGAGGTCCGGACGACGGTGCTCTTCGTCACGCACGACATCGACGAGGCGATCTTCCTCGCCGATCGGGTGGCGGTCATGACCGCCCGCCCGGGCCAGATCCGCGACCTCATGCCGGTGAAGCTGACGCGGCCGCGCCCCGCCGAGGTCATCGCCACGCCGGAGTTCATGGCCCTCAAGGCGCGGGTGTTCGCCCAGGTCCGGGAGGAGAGCGGGCGCGCGTGGATCGAGCCGCGTCCGTGAATGCGCTCCGCGCGTTGCGGGCGCGGGTCCGAACGAGGCGATGGACGGTGGGGGCGGCCACCCTGGCCGTGTTCGCCGCCTATCAAGCGCTGATCCTCGGCATCCTCGTCGGCGGTCTCGGCGGCGCGCCGAACTACGCCCGGCTCTACCCGGCGTGGGAGAATGCGCGCCGCATCGTCAGGCTCACGCCCTCGGTGACGGACGCCGCCGTCCTCATCGGGCGCGAGCCGATTTTCGAGTACGGCCGCCGTCATCCCGTCTTCGGTGTCGCGGTGTGGAGCTTCGAGCTCACGTGGTCGAGCCTGATCTTCTTCGTGTCCTTCTCCGCGCTGGTGGGGCTCTACCTGGGCATCGGCGGCCTGGCCGCGCGCTGGGACGCGGTGGGCTCGCTGAGCGGCGCCGGCGTGGTCGGCCTGCTCGGCGCCAGCGTGTCCTCGCTCACGCACTGCGGTCTCGGCTCCTTCGGCGTGCTGCTCGCGGTGTCCGGTGTCTCGATGACCACGCTCCAGTCGTTCCAGAACCTCGAGTCCGGGCTGATCGCTGCCGGATATGCCCTGATCGTGCTCGCCATCGCCGCGCGAGCGCGGGGACTCGTTCCGGCGTGGTCGGTGGCCGCGACGTGAGAGCGCCGGCGGGCGTGCTCGCGTGCCTCCTGCTCCTGTCCGCCTGCTCGGGGGGCCGGGGCGAGATGATGCCGGCCTTCGCGCTGGTGGATCAGGCGGGCGCCGTCGTGAAGTCGGAGAGCCTGCGGGGCCGCGTCGTCGTGATCAGCTTCGTCTTCACGACGTGCGCTGAGGCGTGCCCGCTCATCACCGCGCAGCTGGCCCGGACCCAGACCCGCGTGCGCACGGAGAAGCTCGACGACCGGGTGCGCTTCGTTTCGATCACGCTCGATCCCGCGACCGATCGTCCCGAGGTGCTGCGCCGCTACGCGGACAGGTACGGGATCGATCTCGCGACCTGGCACTTCTTGACCGGCGCATCGGACGACGTGGGCCGCGTGGTCCGCGCCTTCGGCCTGAACGCGGTCGCGCGCGAGCGTATCGTTCACGGAAGCCTCGTGGTGCTGGTCGACCGGCAGGGCCGAATCGCCGAGCGGCGCACGGACCTCGAGCTCGACCCCGACCGACTCGTGGCCTCCCTTCGCAAGCTCCTCGCCTGAGCGCCTCCTCGGCCGAGAGGCCGGAGTACACTAGCGCCCGCCATGCGGCTGGGCATTCTCATCCCGACCCGCGGAGTCGTCATGCAGTCGGCACATCGCCCTCCCGTCGAGGAGTGCTGGACGATGGCGCGGCACGCCGATCGGGCGGGCTACGACGCCGTGTGGGTCGGTGACAGCATCGTCGCCAAGCCGCGGCTCGAGCCCCTGACGACGCTGGCCTACCTGGCGGGCATCACGAGTCGCGTGAGGCTCGGCACGGCCGTTCTCCTGCCGGCGCTGCGTCATCCGGTGGTGCTCGCTCACCAGATCGCCAACGTCGATCAGATCTCGCGCGGGCGCGTCGTGCTGGGCCTCGGCGTGGGCTGGAGCCTGCCGTCGGCCGAGCGGGAGTGGGCGGCGTGCGGCGCCGACCACAAGCGGCGCGTCCGCCGCCTCGAGGAGCACGTCGAGCTCTGGCGCATGCTCTGGCGCGGCGAGCCGATGAGCCATCGCCAGGGTGACGTGGAGCTGACCGATCACACGATCGGCCCACTGCCGTGGAATCCGGCCGGTCCGCCCGTTCTCATCACCGCGGCCAATCGAGGGGAGATGCTCGCCGCCCAGTTCACCCGCTTTGGACGGCTCGGCGACGGCATCATCACGACCTACGTGCACGCCGAGGAGTGCCGGCTCGTGCGCGAGCGCGCCGAGGAAGCGCTGGCTCGACACGGGCGCACCGGAGCGAGCTTCGAGCTCTGCGTCTACACCACCGTCCGGATGGAGGACGACCCGCGCACGGCCGAGCGGGTCACCACGGAGTTTCTCGCGACCTACTACGGGGGCGGCGTGCACTCGCGCGGGACGATGGGCCTCGGCCCGGCCGACGTCGTGGTCGCCGCGCTCAACCGGTATGCCGCGGCCGGGGTCAGCGACCTGTGTGTCCGATTCGTGGGCGATGATCAGCTGGCCCAGCTCGAGCGGTTCACCGCCGAGGTCTTGCCCGCCCTTACTGCGTAGGCGACTGACCCGCGGTCTTGCGATCAGCGGCGGACGACGACCTCGGCGTCGCCGTCGCGGGCGAGCAGCTCGACGGCGGCGTTCTCGCGACCCTGCGTCCCGCGAAGGTCGATCCGCGATTTGCTCACGCGTAAGCCGCGTAGCTCGAGCCATCCGAGCCACGCCGGCAGACGCGGCCGATCGAGCGTCACGCGGTTTTCGCTCGCGTCCGGCGTGAGCCGCAACATGCCGGTGACGAGCTGGAACACGACGCCGGCCGACCAGGCCTGGGGCGAGCAGGCCACCGGATAGCGCGTCGGGCCGAGGCCGGGCGTCCGCGCGAAGCCGCAAAACAGCTCGGGCATCCGCGTGCGTTCGAAGTGCTGGACGGCCTGGAACAGACCGGTGGCCAGGGTCAAGAACGATTCGGTGAAGCCGTACCGCAGCATGCCCAGGGCCGCGATCGCGGTGTCGTGCGGCCAGACCGAGCCGTTGTGATAGCTCATCGGGTTGTAGAGCCGTGCCGTTGCCGAGAGGGTCCGCACGCCCCACCCCGTGGACATGTCGTCGGCCATCAGACGACGCGCCACGGCCTCGGCGCGCGCCGGATCGACGAGACCGGTCCAGAGACAGTGTCCGGGATTGGACGAGATCACGCGACACGGCCGGCCCTCGCCGTCGAGCGCCATCGCGTAGTAGCCCTGCTCTGGCAGCCAGAAGTCGGCCTCGAAGCGCTCGCGCACCCCCGCGGCACGCTCACGCAGGGCCCGCGCGGTCTCGGGTTGTCCGAGAGTTTCGGCGACCCCGGCGGCGCCGAGCAGCGCGGCAAAGTGGTAGCCCTGCGCCTCGGCGACCGCGATCGGCGGGGCGGCGAGCTCGCCCGACTCGTGCATGATCGCGTCGTGCGAGTCCTTCCAGCCCTGCTGCTCGAGACCGATGGGCGAGCGACGGCGATAGGTGAGGTGCCGTCCCGCCGAGGCCATCCAGCCCAGCGCGCGCCCGACGTTCGGCCAGAGCTCGCGCGCCAGCTGCACGTCGCCGGTCCAGCGCACGTACTCGGCGAGCAGCATCACGTAGAGCGGCGTCGCGTCCACGGTGCCGTAGTACGGGATGAACGGGATCTCGCGACAGGCCGCCATCTCGCCGGTGCGGTACTCGTGAAAGATCTTGCCCGGCTCCTGGTCGGTGAAGGCATCGTCGTGGCTTCCCTGGTGACGCGCCAGGAAACGGAGCGTGCCCCGCGCGATCTCGGGGTTGAACGGGAGCATCTGGAGCGCAGTGATCACACTGTCACGACCGAACGGCGCGACGTACCACGGGATTCCGGCGTGGGCGATGAACCCGTCCGGCGTGTCGGTCAGGAGCATGTAGAGATCACTGCGGGCCCGATCGCCCCAGCTGTTGAAGAGGCTGTGGTCGGTCTCGAATCGCGCGGCCTCGTGGTGCAACTCCTCGACGACGGCGCGCCGCCGCGCGGTCGCGTCGTTCCACGCCAGCGACGCCCGCCGAGACGCGCGTCCGACGCTCGCGGTCATGGTCACCGCGAGCTCGATCCGCGCGCCCGGCGCCATCGAGACGACGTACCGCGCCGCCCCGGCATCGATGTGCGCGGGCGGCGGGAACAGCTCGAGGCGCGTGGTTCGCGTCACGTCGTCGAGTCCCCGGTACCCGAGCGTCAGCGCGGTCGCCTCGATCACCGGGGGCAGCGCGATGCCGCGATGCGCCCGGCGGTGTCCGCGCGCCTCGAAGACGTCGATGAAGTCGGCGTCAAAGAGCCACTCGAACTCGAGCTGATGGGTGTCTCGCGCGAAGCTTTCGACCGTGAGTACTTGATAGAGCTGATCGCGATAGAGCGTGAGCCGCCGGGACATCCGGAACGCGCGGCCGGGGACCACCAGCCGTTGCTCGCGTCGAGCCGCGGAACGCTCCCGATCGAGCACGTCGGCGTTGGTGAGCTCGATGACGGCCTGGAGCGCGTCGTCCGAGACGGTGGCGTTCAAGAGAATAGGGCGCCGACCGGCCACCCGGAGCTCGAGCTGGTTGAGAAAACGGGTGCCGCCGGCGAAGAACCCGAACTCGGCCACGCCGGGGAAGTCGCCGCGTCGATCGGCGACCAGGAAGGCGTCGTCGTGTTTGAGGACGAGCTTCGGCAGGTCTGCGGCGATGCTCGACGCGAGGATATAGTACTGGGCGTCGACGAAGAGCTCGTCGCGCGGATCGTCGATCGTCACGCGGCTCGGCTGACGGTGGTGAGCGAGCGGTAGATCGACTCGTAGTCGTCGACCATGCGCTCGACGCTGAAGCGCTCCTCGACGTGGCGACGGCAGGCGGCGCGGTCGATGGTGTGCACGCGTTTGACGGCGTCCGCGAGCTCCTCGACCGTGTCGACCACGAAGCCCGTGCGCCCGGCCTCGACGAGCTCGGGAACCGAGCCGCATGGACGCGCGATGACGGGTGTCCCACACGCCATCGCCTCGATCATCACCAGGCCGAAGGGCTCGGGCCAGTCGATCGGGAAGAGCAGCGCCATGGCGCCTCCCAGGAAATCCGCCTTCTCGGCGTCGTCGATCTCGCCGAGAAACTCGATCAGGGGATCGTCGAGCAGCGGACGGATCTCGCTCTCGAAGTACCCGCGATCCGCGGGGTCGATCTTTGCCGCGATCTTCAGCGGGATCGCGACTCGCTTGGCCACGGCGATCGCCAGGTCCGGGCGCTTCTCCCGCGAGATACGCCCGAGGAAGGCCAGATAGTCGCCACCCTCTTCGGAGTACGTGTATGGCTCCAGTGGCATGCCATGGTGCACGGTGCCGACCCAGTTCACGTCCACCGTCCGCAGCGGCGCGCGCTGCGCGTCGCTGATCGACACGACCGCGACGTCGCTCATGTGACGAAAGAGCGGCGCAAAGTGCGGCAAGTCCAGGCGCCCATGCAACGTGTGGATCGTCGGCGTGCGGACCAGCCGGCCGAACGGAAAGGCCAGATAGTCGACGTGGCAGTGAATGAGATCGAACTCCGCGGCGCGCTCGAAGACCTGTGCGAGCTCGAGCACGTGCGCGGCCACCGGGTCACCGGCCCGCGGATCGAGGCGCAGCGCACGATCCACCGGACTGGTCAGCTCGCCGACGGTTTGCGAACCGCCGCTGGCGAAGAGTGTCACCTTGTGGCCGCGCCGGACCAGCTCGTCGGTGAGCGAGGCCACCACCCGCTCCGTGCCGCCGTAGAGCTCGGGCGGGACCCGCTCGTGCAAGGGCGCAACTTGCGCGATACGTAGCATCGTCGAGCCGAAGCCTCCTCACTTCGCGCCCGACTGCGGGTTCGGAAGCGCGCGGGATACTCATCGCTTCTTCTCTTAGCTATACGCGCGTATTCACGGCCGTCAAGATGGGCTTTTCCTTGACCAACTCTCGGTCACGGCGTATCAGATCACCTCAGGAGGGACGAGCCGATGCCGATGAAAATCCGCTTCGACCCGGCCGCGCCGTACGAAGTCGAGGAATCGGACGTCCCGTTCGCCAGGCCCGCGGGCAAGGAGCTTCAAGCTCGCGTCTACCGGCCCAAGGGCGAGACGGATACGCCGATCGCGGCACTGGTCGACGTCCACGGTGGCGCGTGGAGCCGCGGCGATCGACTGACCGGCGCGTTCCACGGCCGGGCATTGGCGGCGTCCGGGTTGCTGGTGGTCTCGCTCGACTTCCGACAGGGCTCTGAGGCCAAGCACCCCGCCGCGAGCGCGGATGTCGCCGCGGGCGTGCGCTACGTCCGCGCGCACGCGCGGCGCCTCGGCGTCGATCCGCGACGCATCGGCATCGTGGGCAGCTCGAGCGGAGGCCAGCTGGCACTGCTCGCCGGCCTCAAGCCAGGCGCGCCCGAGCACGCCGGAACCCCGACCGTGCTCGTCGACGGCTCGCTCGATGCCGCGCCGGCGGACGAGTCCGTCGCGTTCGTTCTGGCGCTCTACCCGGTCGCCGATCCACTCGCGCGCTTCCGCTACGTGGTCGGCCGCCAGGACGACGGGTCGGGCTTCGACGCCAAGCGCTTGATTGCCGCCCACCACGGCTACTTCGCGAGCGAGGCTCAGATGGCCGAGGCCAGCGTCACGCGGATCGTGACGGCACGCGAGGCCCGCGCGTTGCCGCCGGTGTGGGTCGCCCAGCCGGAGCTCGACGACAACGTGCCGGCCGCGATCACGGACGCGTTCGTCCAGGCGTACCAGCACGCGGGTGGCTCGGTCGAGCGTGTCCATTTCCCCGGCGCTCGCCACGGATTCATCGGGCAGCCCAGCGCCGACGCGGACAAGGCGATCGCGCTGATGCGCGACTTCATCGGCCGGCAGCTCACGCGATGAAGCTCGTCGCGATCGTCATCATCCCGCTGCTCTTCCTGGCGCCCGCCCTCGCCGCCGGCGCCCCTCCGGAGGGGCGCTCGGAAGCGCCCGCGGGGCAGATCACGTGGGCGGTGCACACGACCCTGGTGCCGACCTACTTCGATCCCGCGGAGACGACGATCATCACGTCGTTCATGGTCCTCTACGCGCTCCACGACGGCGTCGTGAAGCCGATGCCGGGCAAGCCGCTCGGGCCCAGCCTGGCCGAATCGTGGTCCGCGTCGCCGGACGGGCTCGTCTACGACTTCGTCCTGCGCCGGGGCGTGAAATTCCACAACGGCGAGCCCGTCACCGCCGAGGACGTGAAGTTCTCGTTCGAGCGCTATCGCGGCATCTTCGCCCGCACCCTGAAAGACAAGGTGGCGGACGTCGAGACGCCGGATGCCGGCCGCGTGCGATTCCGCCTCAAGCAGCCGTGGCCCGATTTCATGACGTTCTACGGCACGCTCGCGACCGGTGCCGGCTGGGTCGTACCGAAGAAGTATGTCGAGCGGGTCGGGGAGGAAGGCTTCCGGAAGGCTCCCATCGGCGCCGGTCCGTACCGCTTCGTCTCGTTCGCGCCGGGGATCGAGCTGGTCCTGGAAGCGTTCGAGGGCTACTGGCGCAAGAGCCCGAGCGTGAAGCGGCTCGTGCTGCGAACGATCCCCGATCCGGCGACGCGCCTGGCCGCGCTCAAGCGCGGCGAAGCCGACATCGCCTTCTCGATGATCGGGGAGCTCGGCGACGAGGTGCGGCGCACGCCGGGGCTCAGCTTGAAGGCCGTCTACCCGTCCACCCACTGGCTTTCGTTCGTCGACCAGTGGGACGCGAAATCGCCATGGCACGACCGGCGCGTCCGGCTCGCGGCGAATCTCGCGATCGACCGGCGCGCCATCGACCAGGCCAGGACGTCCGGGCTCTCGCGGATTACGTTCAGCATCATCCCGAGCTCGTTCGACTTCTTCTGGCAGCCGCCGGCCTTTGCCTTCGATCCCGCGGGAGCCAGGCGGCTTCTCGCCGAGGCCGGGTACGCCGGAGGCTTCGACGCCGGCGAGTATTTCTGCGATATGACCTCCGCCGACGCGGCCGAGGCGATGATCGGCTACCTGCAGGGCGTGGGAATTCGCGCCAAGCTCCGTCCGCTCGAGCGCGCGGCCTTCAACAAGAGCATCGCCGAGAAGAAGCTCAAGAACCTCGTGCAGATCATCGGCGGCTCCTTCGGCAACGCCGCCACGCGCCTCGAGGCCTACGCGATCTCGGGTGGGCAGTTCGCCTCCGGCGGATACCCGGACGTCGACGGCCTCTTCCGCGAGCAGGCGACCGAGCTCGATCGGGCCAAGCGCGAGGCGATGCTGCATCGCGTCCAGCAGCTCGTGTCCGAGAAGGTGATGGTCGCGCCGATGTACGAGCTCGCCTTCGTCAACGGCGTCGGCCGGCGCGTGGACGAATCCGGGCTCGGGCTCATCGCCGGCTACGCGTTCTCGGCGCCGTACGAGGACCTGAGGCTCAAGGCGAAGTAGCGACGCGCCCGCGTTGACCGGCGCCGCGCCGCGCGCTACTCTCGCGGCACTTCGCGCCAGGAGAGACCACGATGAGCACGACGAAGACTCCGGTGTCCCAAATCATCTCGATCAGCGACCTCGCGTGGCAGGAGCGCCAGCCCGGGGTCCGGGCGAAAGCGATCTGGGAGCATCCGGAGAGCCAGCGAAAGGCGGTCATGACTCGCATCGCGCCGGGCGCCAAGCTAGCTGCATCGTCACGTCGGTGACGAGCTCGTCTTCGTCATCGAGGGTGCGTTGTCCGACGAGTTCGGCACCGTGACCGCCGGGAACGTGGGCTACCGGCCCAACGGCTGCGTCCACACCGTGTCGGCGCCGAACGGCGCGACGGTCCTGGCGATCCTCACCGGCGGCGTGGAGCCGCTCGCGCAGCGGAGCAGCGGGCCCGCCTCGCAGATCTTCGCGCTCAGCGAGCTCCCGTGGATCGAGGCGCGGCCGGGCGTGCGCCAGAAGCGGATCTGGGAGGACAAGACCGGGACGCCCGAGCGGCGCGCGATCCTCGCGCAGTTCGAGCCGGGCGCCACGCTGGCTGCGCATCGCCACGTGGGCGACGAGCTGATCTTCGTCATCGAAGGGGCCAACGCCGACGAGTCGGGTCCGGTGACCACGGGCAACATGAACTACCGCCCGAACGGCTGCGTGCACACGGTGACGACCAAGAACGGCGCCACGGTCCTGGCGGTGGTGTGGGGCCGTACGGAGCCGGTCTGAGCAACGCCGCGATGATCCGTCTGGCCTCGCTGCTGGCGCTCTCGCTCGTCCTGGCCGCCGCGCCGCCCGCCGGCGCGGCGCCCGACGGGCAGATGACGTGGGCCACGCACATCTCGCTGGCGCCCACCTGGTTCGATCCGGCCGAGACGCCCGGGATCGCCACACCGTTCCTGGTGCTGTTTGCGTTGCACGACGGGCTCGTGAAGCCGTTGCCGGGCAACCCGATGGCGCCGAGCCTGGCCGAATCGTGGAGCGCTTCCAGGGACGGCCTCGCGTACGACTTCGTGCTGCGCCCGGGCGTGAAATTCCACAACGGTGAGCCCGTCACCGCCGAGGACGTGAAGTTCTCGTTCGAGCGCTATCGAGGCGCCGCCTCGAAGCTCCTGCGGGAGCGCGTGTCGATCGTCGAGGTCGTCGACGCGCACCGCGTCCGCTTCAAGCTCAAAGAGCCGTGGCCCGACTTCATGACCTACTACGGCAACCTCACCACCGGAGCGGGCTGGGTCGTGCCGAAGAAATACCTCGAGAAGGTCGGCGACGAAGGCTTCAAGAAGGCGCCGATCGGCGCCGGCCCCTATCGCTTCGTCTCGTTCAATCCGGGCATCGAGCTGGTGCTCGAAGCTCACGAGCAATACTGGCGGAAGGTGCCGAGCGTGAAGCGGCTGGTGATCAAGGCGGTGCCGGACGAGGCCACGCGCCTGGCGATGCTCAAGCGCGGCGAAGCCGACGTCATCTACTTGCTCCAGGGCGAGCTCGCCGAGGAAGTGAAGCGCACCCCGTCGCTCACGCTCAAGCCGACTCCCATCGTGTCGACCCACTGGCTCGTGTTCCTCGATCAATGGGATCCCAAGTCTCCCTGGGCCGATCGCCGGGTGCGTCTGGCGGCGAACCACGCGATGAACCGCCAGGCCGTCAACGAGGCCCTGACCCTGGGATTCTCGCGGATCACCTGGAGCATCATTCCCGCGAGCTTCGATTTCTACTGGCAGCCGCCGGCCTATGCGTTCGATCCTGCCCGGGCCAAGCAGCTGCTCGCCGAGGCGGGCTATCCCAACGGCTTCGACGCCGGCGATCTCTGGTGCGATGCCGCGACCGCCACGATGAGCGAGGCGCTGATCAGCTATCTGCAGGCGGTCGGCATCCGCGTGAAGCTCCGTCCGCTCGAGCGCGCCGCCTTCTTCAAGTCGTACCAGGAGAAGAAGCTGAAGAATCTGCTCTACAGCCTGAGTGGCGCCTTCGGGAACGCGGCCACGCGGCTCGAAGTCTTCACGGCGACCGGCGGTCCCTACGTCTACGGAAGCTACCCCGACATCGACGGGCTCTTTCGCGAGCAGGCCGCCGAGCTCGACCGAAAGCGCCGCGAGGCGACCTTGCACCGGATCCAGCAGCTCATGTACGAGAAGGCCATGTACGCGCCGGTCTGGGAGCTCGGCTTCATTCACGCGCACGGTCCGCGCGTGGCCGAGTCGGGTCTCGGGCTCATCCCCGGCTGGTCGTTCTCCGCGCCCTACGAAGACGTGCGACTGAAAGGAAAATAGCGAACCCCACAGGCCCGCGAACACCGGAGGCTTCCATGAGACACGTTCGAGGCCTCTTCGCTTCGTTGCTCGTCCTTGCGGTCACGGCCGGCGTTGCATCGAGCGCCGCGGCAGCGGATGCGCCCGGGGGGCGCGCGGATGCGCCCGTGGGGCGCGCGGACGCGCCCGGGGGCCGCGCGGACGCGCCCGTGGGGCAGATGACCTGGGCCGTTCACGTCTCGCTCGCCCCCACGTGGTTCGATCCGGCCGAAACCTCGGGCATCATCACGCCCTTCATGGTGCTCTATGCGCTGCACGACGCGGTGGTGAAGCCGTTGCCGGGCAACGCCGTGACGCCGAGCCTCGCCGAGTCGTGGAGCATGTCGCCGGACGGGCTCGTCTACGAGTTCGTCCTGCGCAAAGGGGCGAAGTTCCACAACGGCGATCCGGTCACCGCCGACGACGTGAAATTCTCGTTCGAGCGCTACCGGGGCGCGTCCGCCAAGCCCCTGAAGGACAGCGTGGCGGCGATCGAGACGCCGGACGCCGGCCGCGTGCGCTTCCGGCTCAAGCGGGCGTGGCCCGACTTCATGACGTTCTACGTCGGCGCGACCGGAGCCAGCTGGTTCG
>Ga0137396_10001849_pt1 | contig 11383 bp, 6 predicted proteins | sample czc16metaG_FD_108284 | JGI IMG/M metagenome (GOLD analysis project Ga0137396, IMG submission 108284) | Vadose zone soil microbial communities from Angelo Coast Range Reserve, California, USA - czcobulk3.16 metaG | ecosystem: Environmental > Terrestrial > Soil > Vadose zone | place: USA...
ACTTATCCACTATACCACTGTAACAGTTACAGTTCTTGGAGTGCCATCTGCACCACAAAATCTTGCTGCAACTGCTGGAAACGCCAAAGTGATATTATCATGGAGTGCACCGTTATCTAATGGCGGCTCTCCAATTACAGGATACAATGTGTATCGTGGTATAACATCAGGTGGTGAGAGTACAACACCAATTGGTACAGTCACTATACCAAGTTATACTGATTCAGGCGGACTGGCAAACGGACAAAAATACTACTATTATATTATAGCACAAAATTCTGCTGGCCAATCACCGAGATCAAATGAGGCAAATGCAACACCCGTAGCACCTACACGTGGCATTGTACTAAACAACATCCAGTCCACATCTGGTACCACATCGTCATCAAACCAAATCACACTTGCAAGCTTTAATGCAGGAGCTGGCAGCAACCAGCTTCTTCTCGTTGGTACTAGTGCAAACAACAACAAGGCGGCATCTGTCACATTTGGTGGCGTATCACTAACAAGAGCGGTCTTGTCATTTTACAACAACGACGCCGAGTTTTGGTACCTAAAGAATCCAAGCGGTACTGGAGATGTTATAGTAACAATGAACGGTCCTACATCAGCTGTAGTAGGTGCATACTCTATCTCTGGAGTAAACCAGACAAATCCTATACCAACCCATGTTACAAGACACAACATTACCCCTAACAGTCCAAAGATAACTATAACAACAAAGTATCCAAACGACTGGGTATTTGATCTGCCATCAATTTATGGTGGTGTGACTCTTTTCTCACCTACCTGTACGCAACAATGGGATCTTAATGTAGCTGGTACCATCACCGGTGCATCAAGCTCTACAATGGTACCATCACCAGCTATTGTAACGTGCAAGTGGACTGCAAGTAGTGGTGACTCGTGGGATGATGTTGCAGTTGAGATAAGAGCATCAGGGTAGTTCATGACTATTTCTATTAAAAATGGTCTGTAAGATAGGACTCATAGGTCTGAACCCAAAGCGAGATATTGTCTATATTGATGATATAGAATAATATTAGTATATTCAATTATGCAATGTAAAGTGATTATAATTGATCATTCTTGGTTGAGTGGAACAGAAAATATCATGGCAAGTATTTTCTTGCTATAATCTTTGCCTCTATATTCTTGTTCTCATTTGGTATGATTTTACATAATGTATTTGCAGATAAGCTAGTTGCAACAATTGCAGTAAACCCACCAAACGCAATAGCAGTAAACCCCATCACAAATATTATCTACTCATCTCCAGGTCGTAGTATTGATGTAATAGATGGAACTAGCAATACTCTTTTGACAAGCATTACCCTGCCATCCTCATCAGGATACAATCTTGGTCTTGATGTAAATCCTAATACAAACATGATTTATGTATCCGATGGCAAAGATGGATTAATCTACGCAATAGATGGCTCATCTAATACCGTTGTAGGAACAATACAAGTTGGAACTGGACCGGTAGATGTTGCAGTAAATCCCACCACAAATACCATTTACGTAGCCAACTCTGGTACTTTGTATAATCTATCAGGAAAGAGGGGTCCTACCTCGATAACAGTGATTGATGGTTCAACTAAGAGTGTTACATCTACAATACCAACCGCTGATGTTCCATCTGTAATAGTAAACCCTGTAACAAATCTAGTTTATGTGAACAATGGCAACGGCACTATCTCTGTACTTGATGGTTCAAACAATAACGTCGTAGGTAAAATTTCTGGAGTTGGTCATGGTGAGATGGCAGTAGATTCATTGACAGATACGATATATGTTGCAGACACTGATAACAGTGCATTCTCCGTAATTGATGGCAAAACAAATAGTGTTGTGACTACGATACATGGTATAGCCATAGCACCTAGTGTCACAATGGCAGAGGATTCTAATACAAACAAGATCTATGTTCCAAACCCACACGGTGATGGCCAAGACAATGCTACAATTACAGTAATTGATGGCAGCACGAATAATGTTGAAAGTAAAATACCAATACCGTTTTGGCCCATGTCAATGGCAGCAAATTCAGTTACTGACAAAATTTACGTAGGGATAAATGGAAACAGCCCTACTGATCCTGGCATTTATGTTATTCAAAGCACTTCTAGTACCACATCACAACTCCAAGTCAACTCACAAGACAACAACGGTCCCATCACTGGATTCTACAATGAATTGTATGCAAGTAATGGAACCCTGCTAGATGCAGGATATACGCCAAATAATTTCACCTTGAACAATGGAAAAAACTATACAGTTCATGTTGAAGATTATGGCAAATACAAGTTTTCACACTGGCTTGATACTGGCTCCACTAATGCAAACCGTACCATATCGATAAAATCTGATGGTACCATTACAGCGGTATACAAGACAGTACCAAAACCTCCAACTGGACTTGCAGCAATGGCAGTCTCTTCATCGCAAATTAATATGAGTTGGAATGCACCAACAAATAACGGTGGCTCTGCAATAACTGGATACAAGATTAAGAGATCAACTGATGGTGTCACGTGGTCAGTACTGGTAAAAAACACTGGTACCACTGATACAAAATATTCTGATACTGGGTTGCAACCAAACACACAATACAGTTACAGAGTCTTTGCAATCAATGATGTGGGTCAAAGTCTTCGTTCCAATACTGCATCAAATACAACTAGTGCTAGTCCTGGATCTACTGCGCCACAACCACCATCTAGTCTTAAAGCTTTAGCATCCTCTTCATCACAAATTGATCTTAGCTGGAATGCACCAAGTGATAATGGAGGCTCTGCAATAACAGGTTATGATATTCAACGATCTATAGACAATGGTAATACTTGGTCTACACTAGTGCAAGACACTGGCAAAACCGATACAACCTATTCTGATACAGGACTAGCTCCAAATACTGCTTATACTTACCAAGTCTCAGCCATCAACTCAGTTGGAACTAGCCAACCATCAAACACCGCATCTGCTACTACAACTACATCTACTCCATCTACTGCAGGAATAACGGTATACGCCCACAGGATTCCAGCTTCTTACTGGGACCCTTGTTTTGCCCCTACTTGCAGTGCGGGAACGGGTCCTGGGGCTTTGATGTACTTTGAGTTGTGGGATTCCGCTGGGAACTTTGTTCAAGACGGATATGCCGACGAGAACGGATTAACATTCTCCGGTCTCAATGCTGGTACCACATACAATGTGTACCCGGATAATTGCAACAGATGTCATGGCTCAAATCACAATGTAGTCTTTCAATACTGGGGAGATGATTCCAGCAATACAAGGCCAAGGGCAGCAACAGTAGGAACAAACCTAGATGCATGGTACTCTTGCACAAACAACTGCGCTGGCGGACCATAAAAAGGAAAACACTAAGGTAGTTTTGGTGATGATGTTTAGGATGTTGTATAAACCAAACTTTGATATCTACTATTTGGTGAAATCATCTCATCAATCTCAGCATATGCATGTAGATACTTTATGCCTTTCTCAGTTATTTTGTAAAGATGAGTTAGCTCATCACAACTTATCAAGTCATTTTCTTTCATGTATGGAAGATATTCCATGAGTTGGTTATATGACAAGTATGCCTTGTACATTATCTTTGACTTTGTAGCACCTGTCATTACAGAACTTAGAATCATTTGTATTATCTCAGTTCTGCTTCGATATTTCATGTTGTGATGCTACAGTTATTTATGCTATAAAAGCAATTTGGTAGATTGTTCCGTGTACGTCACCAACCTTCTGGTATATGGGAGTCAGGCAACTCATCAACCGCAGAATTACCAAGGAGCCATTTTTAGAGTGAACACCCAACTTTCGAACAGAACTTGAAATATTTTAGAAAACCAAACCATCAAGGATTTAGTTTCACATATAAAATCAGAGCTGAATATTGTTTAGTATTTTACCATTATTAGCATCTATTGTTACTTGTTTGGTCTTTGTATTTGTCAAACCTGTGCGCACCGTTACTTTCCAAACATCGCCTTCCAAAATAGCATTTTTTAGGGAAATGTCTGAATTATACTGTTCAAAAAATCTTGTTGCTATCATTATCGCTCTAGACTTGTTTATCTGCAGTAACATGTATTACAATATGTATAACTATGGTATATAGTCAGTGCAAGATTATTATGGTATAGCTAGCTGTATTTGGGTTCTAGGTTCATGATTTTAATTTTGTATTTGAGAGAACATTTTTACATATTGTTTTATATGAGGCGGCTTGAAATTGATCGTTTATTTGAAAATTTCAAAATAACAAAATTAAAAAATTAAGGAGAGGAGTTTTGTAGCTACTCCGATGAGCTTACTGCACTTTTTTGTAAGTTTTTTTTCACAAAAATTTCAGATTCTCGCATCCAGTGTCAGTTCAAAAACCATCGAGTCTGCACTTAGAAAATAAAATCCGTTCAGGACTAGTACAATTTATCAACAAAGACTAAATCCATCGTAATGCACCATGTCTAGTAAGATGATCCTAATACCAGTTATAATTGGCATCGTTGTTCTATCTTTGGTATCTTATACAGATGTTAATGCTTTCTTGATGTCGCCACTAAAACAGCTCAAAGCAGGAATTGCCGTGTCAGATATAAAATGCAAAGAAGGTCTTGTACTGGTGATCAAAGAATCAAACGAACATCCAGCTTGTATGAAACCAGCTACTGCAACAAGACTGCTATCAAATGGTTGGATTACATTAGAAAAATTTGAAACAACACATTCTATCTTACAACAAAATAAAACTGGAATACCTACTCCACATAATATCAACACCACGTCAAACTCAGTCACAAAACAAAATCATGCTAGCATAACTACACATGGAACCAAGAGTGACATAGTGTATGAAAATAATACAACTTCGTCCGGTGATAATAATCGTTATCCGATTGGACCAGTTCCTGTGCATACATCTGGGCCTTCAAGTGTCATAAACGTAAGGAACTTACCACCTATACCCAAGTGCACCTATTCCAACTATTTTTGTTCCTCGCTTCCAAATCATGTAATACCGATGCCTCCAATCAATGCAAACCCCATCATTTCTTTGTCAAGGCAAAATATTATAAAAATAGTATCTGTTGGAATGTTTCCTAATCCGTTAAAGGTTGGCGATATACCAAGCTTTACCACGACGTACCAAAACGTATCCGATAAACCACTTTACGGGGTGTCGGGATGTGGTTCAGATTTGTTTTATACCATATCGCCTTTGGATAGTTTGGAAAAGGTAGGCTACGGTTATTATGGTGCTCAATGCGCAACTGGTAACGATGTTATTCAGCCAAATCAGACAATTACAGATAGGGCATATCCATCTCTATATAATTACAAAGTAATCAAGAATGGACAACTAAACGTAACCTTAAGTCTACTTCTAGATGATAATTATTCGTCATATGGTTTACACAACATAAATGCGACAGTTCAGTTTAACGTAAATGCCACTGGTACAAACAGTATTGATAATGGTACCGGTAATGGAATCAATATTAATGCAAATTCAAATACAATTAACCTTGTTACACAAAATGCTACAATTCCTATACCTGCGATAATTACAACAACTAGATCAAATACAATAAAAATAATCTCTGCTGGAATCTCGTCAAATCCGTTACGAGTAGGAGACGAGCCAGAGTTCACACTCACATTTCAGAATATATCTGACAAGACTATCTATGAGAACACTGGCTGCAATATAGCGCCGGTCAGTCTTACAATATCTCCAGCAGACAACGCATTTGGACCACTCTATGAGAGTATCAAGTCTGGATGCAAAGACTCGTACCATTCTCCAATTTATCCAAATCAGATGATCACAACACAAGCATCGCCTGATCTACAAAACTATGAAACATACTTGATATCAAAGCCTGGTAAATTGGATGTTTACATGATATTATTCTTGGAAGATGAAAAATCAAACCCAATAAACTCGGTGCTGCAATTTAGCACAAAAGTCGTGGGAGGTCCAATCTTTGAGAACTGTTCGGGTCTTCCTTCTTATGGAGGGGGTAACTGCGGGGGGTCGGGTGTTATGTACTCTGGCACAGTTAATGCTTCAAACCTTCCACCGTTGCCTCCACATCCACATCCTGCGCCAAAATTATCATTCCCCTCCTATCCACCAGTTCTGGTAGAACCTGTAAGCAATTCAGATTTTGTAAAGATATTATCGATAGGGATGTGGCCAAACCAACTTAAGGTAGGGGACAAGCCCACGTTTAGTGTAACATACCAGAACATTTCAAACGATACTATCTACATAGGCGAAGGATGCCAAACATCATCGGTTTATTATGAAATGTATCCGCCATCAAGCGTATCAACAGAACGTCCATCTTACTTGTGTGGAGGATCATCTAGGACTGTAGTCATTGAACCAAATAAAGTAATTACTGACATTACAACAATCTCATATGAACAAAAACCAGTTACAGTCATAAAATCAGGTAAACTTACTGTGAAAGTTACCATTCGGTTCTCCACTAGTTTGTCGGGGGGTGGTTCAAGTTATACAATTCAGTTTAACGTAAACGCAACTCAATAAAAATAAGAAAATAAAAAATTTGGAAAGGAGTTTTGCAGCAAGCCTTACAGGACTCAAACCTTCAGTGGGTTCAGAGCTGTGAAGGTTTGAATGCACTATCTATTGCAAGCCGTTTATTACAAAGATCTTATTAGAACCCTCATCAGCTACGTATATCTTGTTTGTGACGGTGTCAATCCCCACATAATCTGGATTTGCATTTCCTAGTGTTATTTTCTTTATAATCGAATTAGTGGTACCATCTATCACTTCGACTGAACCTGAAGGACCGTTAGTTACGTAGACCTTGTTTGTAACATCGTTAATTCCTCCGCCGCCACGATTGGATGTCAGAGGTATTGTATTTACAACCATGTTGGTACTGCCATTTATGACTGATACCGTGTTTGAGATATGATTTATTACGTATATCATATTTGTATTTTTATTTGCCAAGACAATCTGAGGATATTTGCCTACTTTTATGTCGGTGAGGATATGGTCATTTGAACCGTTTATCACGGTGACTGTTCCTGAAACGATTTTAGATACATAAATCTTGTTTGTTGCTGTGTTTATTCCTAGATACATAGTACCACCTTTCACTGCTACCGTATCAATAACAGAATCAACTGAACCATCTATTACTGTAACCGTAGAATTAGGATAACTTGCTGTGTAAATTCTGTTTGTATTTGGGTTAACTACTAACCCAAGTGGATGACTTGATACCGGAATGGTTTTGATTAGAGTATCAGTAGAACCATCTATTACAGAAACTGTGTCTGACAAAGTGTTTGCCACATAGATCTTGTTGGTGACTGTGTTGACGTCAACAGTATCAGGATTACTTCCTACAGATATCGTTTTTATGACATTATTGGTGTTGCTGTCTATCACTGAGACAGTGTTGTCTGCCTCATTTGCTACATAGATCTTGTTTGTGACAGAATTTACTCCTATACCAAGCGGAGTGTTTCCTACTTGTATGGTAGATATTGGCGTTGTTGCAGATGTAGTATTGGAACTAAGACTTGTCCCAACATCATTGATTGCAAACACCCTGTAATAGTATGTGGTGTTTGCAGATAGTCCAGTATCGGAATATGTAGTTGATGTTGAATGAGTGTTTCTTACCAGCACTGACCACGTGGAACCATCAGTTGATCCCTTGAGCTCGTATGATGTTACTGGAGAGCCGCCGTCATTTGTTGGTGCATTCCAGTTTAGGTTTATCTGTGATGATGAGAAAGCTGTTGCATTAAGTCCAGTTGGTGGTTGTGGCACTGTCTTGTATACAGCTGTGATGGATTCATTTGATGTTATAGATATGGTTCTATTAGAATCAGTGGAACCAGTGTCTAGCCAGTGTGAAAACATGAACTTGCCAAAGTTTTCCACATGAACTGTATAGTTTTGACCATTGTTTAAAGTAAAGTTGTATGGGGTATAATTTGCGTCCAGCTGGATTCCATTACTTGCGTATAGCTCGGTGTAGAAGCCTGTTAGTGTATTACCAAAACTGTCTTGTGAGTTGACTTGGAGTTGCGAAGTGGTGGGATGTGACAATGAACCAACTGTTTGTGTATAAATTATTATATGGTCAATTTGCGCAGTAAGTGTTCGCGCTGATCCAGAAGAAAGTGATGTAGAATGTTGTACATAATTCAAATTAGCAAGATCTGTTGGTGAAATAGTTAAAGTTACTGGCGAGCCGGGAACTTGAATCGTTCTTAAAGGATCTAAAAAGACACTCAGTGTTAACTGAGTTGGTGTCTTGTCTAGTCTCACATAATACTGGGTGTTTTGATTTATTGAAATTCCTGTATAAAGTGTTGGAGAATCAATTACTGTAGAACCTAACCATACTCTAAGATGTAACACATTTGAATTATCTCCATGATAGACAAGGATTGCACTCCCCGTGGATCCTTGCCGTTCAGGATCTGCATTGCTTGAAGTAAGAGCTAATGGATAAGCAGATGGAATAGTTGATGCAGTAAATTTGTAACCAAAATCTGCTGTCCAACTGCCAGGCAACACTGATGGTATCTGCTTGAAGACTCGGTTTTGAGTTACTCCACTACCATCCATCGCATTATCAAAGTACACAACTCCAGGATGTGCCATGCTATTTACAGTAACTTGCGTGCCGACTTGAGTCCAACCCGCGTTTGATGAGTAGTCATCTTGGAAGAGTATTTGCTGTACAGCCTGGTCTACAGACTGGACTGTCACCCCTGTATCAGCAAAGGCATTATGTGAAACCATCCCAATTGAGAAAAACAATACTGATGCAAAAATTAGAGTAAAAAAATACTTGCCATGATGGTTTCTGTGCTCTTCAACCATTAATAATCAATCATAATCACTTTACATTACATAATTGGATATACTAAGAATATTCTATATGATCGATACAGACAAAATTTCAATACATTAACCATTTCCAACAAATCTTAACGTAGCGAGCCTTACAGGACTCTATATATGGTTCAAACATTAGTCAATACTCAAAAGTTGGGATTTGTTTGAAATAAAAAAATAAAAGGGGAGTTTTAGTTTAGGACTGGGGTTTGAATTCGTAACTTAGCTGCGTAAAATTCAGACTGATTGATTCAGTCGGGTTCTCGCCGCCACCACTTCCTGCACTTTGGAACGAAGATATCAATACCTGCTCCATTTTGATCTGCAGGAATTCCACTTGTTTGCCACCAGCCTTTCTCACTGTTATGGTAACTTCTTTAATGTGGGTACCGCCTGCACAGCTCTGAAAGAGCGTTGGCGATGCTTTGTCTGTTGTCTTCGTGATTGACAGGTCGTGGAATGAGGCTCTTCCTGTACCACCACCGCCAGTAGCTGATGCGGACGCACCTGGACCTGTTACACCAAAACTCCATGAAGCTATTTCAATAATACATGGGCTTCCATTTGCTCCATTTATCCCGTCTACTGTCATAAAGTACCCACGGTGAGTTGGAGTTGATGTATTACATTGTCCTGCACCGCCTTGGACTGATTCGTCGTCTGTGTTAGTCCCCTGATTGGTTGTTGTATCTGTTTGGGCAAAACTTTGCTGCGGTGTCATCAAGCTGAGACAAGCCAGTATGATTGCCGCTGCAATTATTGCTCCTAAAAATATTTTATGCATTGTGGCGTGGTTCCTCTTACTAGTATTTACACATTATCGTTCGAGATCGTAACTTTAAAACATACATGGCAGTTTAATTTTTGATCCCGTACTAAAAGAAATTTTATACAAATGGTTTAGCAGCAAACATGAAAACAATTGTACCGAGTCTTACAGGATTCGATTCTTTTGGTTCAAGACTAGTCCATGTCTGTATTTTGAATCGAAGAGTTTCAAATGAAAAAATTTGTTTATTGAAGAAATCTTCAGCATGTTTGTTTTTCCAACTATGGAAAGGATTTATTTAAGTACAAGTAAAAATAAAAAGAACTGGTTTGGTAGTAAAGGGTTTTAAAAACAAAAGACTAGAAATTATAATGATTTTTGCCTTGATTGCAATTCCTGTCTTGACGGTTTCATTTTCTCATGCATATGCAGCGACGCCAACTAGTATAACAAGCCCCATGTCCACAGATGTTGTGACTACAGAGACTCCGACCATAACTGGATTTACTGATCCTGGAAATGACGGAGTTCATGTATATTGGGATTATTGTAATGATAATTGTAAGGAATTTTTGGGAACTGCAACAGTAGATCATACTACTGGTGCGTGGACCTTTACCCCAACATCAGGATTCCATAGGTGTGAAACTCCTACACAAACAATCCACGCTTTTGGAGTACTTGGAGGGGTAGAAGAAAGCGTGCCTTCCTTTGGTGGGCCTAATACTGTCGCTTTCACATCCACGGCAACTTGTCCAAGACCACCAGTACAAGTTACTATAGGAGGAACTGTCGGAAATACGGGCAATGGGATTCCCGTTGTCTATTGGAGCAGTCCCTCTCAATATACAAAAGATGTGACAGGTCACTGCGGTGGTGCAGATCCTACATCAATACTGTTGACCATAGGTCCTTTCGGGAATACCGGGAGTATTGTTAGCGGTGCAATGGCCCAAGTTGGCTCTACTAAGTCATGGACTGTTACATTTGGACCGTTTAATCCTAGCCATGGAACAGCACACCTTGCATTTGATCTTACTTGTCCAGATAATACACATGAAACGGAAAGTGGAAGTGTCTACGTAGATCCAAGCGGCACCATATCTGATGCTTGCACAGGTCTGCCCATTTTAGGTGCAACTGCAACAATACTTGTAGATTCTGGAGGTGGGGTTTTTGTACAAGCAGCAGCAAGCTCACCACCAATTATTCCTAAAACAAACCCAGAGACCACTCTAGCAGACGGAATCTATGGATGGGCGGCAATCCCAGGTACATATGAGGTAACCGCTTCGGCATCAGGATATGTATCAAAAACCACTTCTCCAGTAACAGTACCACCTGCCGTAACTGGTCTTGATATTTCTCTTACTCCAATTGTACCATGTGCTGATACCATTCCACCAACTATCGTTGCACCCCCACCTGTAACCGCAGAGGCAACTGGTCCACTGACACTAGTATCAATTGGAATTGCAACAGCTGCTGATGAAGAACCAGATGCTATAACTATTACAAGTGATGCTCCTGCAGCAGGATTTCCATTAGGTGCAACAACTGTAACATGGACTGCAACTGATTCTCACGGAAATAGTGCAACTGCTACGCAGACTATAACCATAATTGATACCACGCCTCCAAAAATAACTGGTACTCCGGCTGATATTACTGTCACTGCAAAACTA
>Ga0137396_10001850_pt1 | contig 11383 bp, 9 predicted proteins | sample czc16metaG_FD_108284 | JGI IMG/M metagenome (GOLD analysis project Ga0137396, IMG submission 108284) | Vadose zone soil microbial communities from Angelo Coast Range Reserve, California, USA - czcobulk3.16 metaG | ecosystem: Environmental > Terrestrial > Soil > Vadose zone | place: USA...
CAAGAATTTCCAGATGGGCGCCAGGAATGTGCAGTGCCGGATTGAAGCGTTCAATCTGTTGAACCGCCCGAATTTCGGCGACCCGAACACGAACATGGCGCAGAGCAATTGGAACGTCGCCGGCGCGAACCGCATACCGACGCCCGCCGGCGGCGCGTTCGGCACTATCAACGAGACGAGAGCCACAGTGCCGATGCGCCAGTTGCAGTTTGCGTTGAAAGTTGGGTTCTAACCCGTCCCGCGTAAGAATGTCGCTGGCGATCGCCCGATGGTTAAAAGGAGACGGCTATAACCCAACTCGTCCTCGTGCTGCGCTTCGTCAACCTGCTCTTCGGTGGGATCTATGCAGGGTTTCTCGTCGCGGTGTTTGTGATCGAGTTGACACTCCGGGGCTTCGATGCCTCCGTTTACACCCGGGTGCAGCAGGTCAAACACCTCCGGCTCAACCAGCTTGCGATTGCCACGCTCACTCCAACACTCGCATCGGGCCTCTTGCTCGTGTTGCTCCTGCGCCCGCTCCACACGACGGGTTTCGTCTTGACGTTCATGAGCCTGCTGTGTGCGGCCGGCGCGCTGGTGATCACGCTACGCGTGAATGTGCCGATCAATGCCGATCAGATGACGTGGAAAGTCGCAGCACCGCCGCCAAATTGGGCTGCCATCCGCGATCGGTGGCAACTGGCACACACCATCCGGACCGGCTTGGCCGTCATAGGGTTCTGCTGCCAGATCCCGGCCGCGCTCATGGCCCAGGCAACGTAGGATCGCGCCGGAGCGTATGTGGCGTCGGCCTTCACGCCGACGCCGCACCTCTGCCGCGAACGCGAGCTCGCTACTTGCGATCGGTTGGATACACGAACTCCATCCCGGTCGTCTCGCCAGGATAGAAGACGGCGCGGATCGCTTCACGAGATCCTGCCGCTCGCTCTTCGAACGTCACGGTGGGCTCATCGGTCGGCGTAGATCGGTCCTCGGGAATCGTCAGCAGCGTCGCATGGACCCGTGACCCATCGTCGCTCCGGATCTCCACGACGTTGCGATCGCCATTGGGATCGGCCAGTTTGAACTGATAGGTACCTGCCGGCAGAACCGCCCCCGGAACTTCGACCTGGCCGCTGAAGGTGATGACCATCAACCGATCGAATTCGTCAGCCCTCGCGGTCCGCGACGCGAGGACGAACAGAGCCACTGCAAGGACGAACATGATTCTCTTTACGTTACGCATGGTGAATGCTCCTTTCAACGACAGCTTGCAACCGCAACGTCTGTACCAGCGCTTTTGTGCCGCTTTGAGTGTGTCGTGAGGTTGCGACGTCACAGTCGCGTGAACAGGTGTGAGCGTTTCTGTGCATCGGCACGTGTTCATGACGCTGAATGCCGACGCGGACGTGCGATCCGTACGTGGCCTCGACTTTGCCGCCTGCTGAGAGCAGGAGGTTAGATATGAACGTGAAACATCTGGTCAGCGCAGGTGCCGTGGCGTTGCTCACCACGGCATGCGGGTACAGCATCAAGACGGCAACGGACTACGACAAGAACGTCAGCTTCTCGAACTACCACTCGTTTTCGATTGTGAAAGGCAACTCCTCCGGCAACTCGCTGATGGATCAGCGTGCGCAGGGCGACGTGGTGAGCGCGCTGACGTCGAAGGGGTGGATGGAAGTCCCTGCCGGTGAGGCGCAGGCCGCGGTGGTCGTTCACGCGACGACCAAGACCAAACACACGTACGAAACGCTCTACGACGGCTGGGGCGGAGGCTGGGGTTGGCGCCGGGGTTGGGGCGGCGGGTTCGGCGGCTCGACGACGTTCGTCAACGACTACAAGGTCGGCACGCTGGTGGTCGACATTTTCGACGCGAGAACAAAACAGGCGATCTGGCACGGCACGGCCAGCGATGCACTGTCCGACAACGCGAAATCGAACACGCAAGCGACTGAACAAGCGGTCGACAAGATGTTCAACAACTTCCCGCCTGGGTCGGCCACGGCGAAAGGTCACTGATGGGTCAATCCATGCGGCCGCTGTTGAGAGTCGCCGGCGCGCTCTGGCTGGTCGCTCTGTGCGCTGTCGCGACCGGAAGGGCCATCGCGGCGGATCGATCTGAAGATCCGCCGCGGCTTCTGTTCGCTGAGCAACCGGCTATCCTCGTCCTGATCGACGGCGATCCGGTGTACCGACCAGTGAAGGGAACCGATCTTCAACGGATCATCAACGCGAAACCGTTCATCGTCCGCGACACGGCCGACATCCACTACATGAAGGTGTTCGACGGATGGATGGAAGCGTACTCTCTCACCGGCCTGTGGTCGGTCGCGGGCGTTCCGCCGCCTGGCGCCGAGGAGGCGCTCCGACGGGCTGCGGTCGCAAAGACAGTGGATCTGTTGGACGGGGCGACGTCGCGAAAGGCAGGCAACACGCCGAAACTCGACGACGCCACAGCGCCGGCGATCTTCATTTCCCCGGCGCCGGCCGAATTGATCGTCACCAATGGACCGCCTCGGTTTGCGACGGTCGAAGGCACGTCGCTCGAGTACGTCGAGAACACGACCGCCAACGTGTTCAAAGAGCCGACCGACGAGGAACTGTACGTGCTGATCTCCAGCCGCTGGTTCCGCGCCTGGACGATCGACGGCCCGTGGGAGGTCGTGCCGCGCAGCGACCTGCCTTCTGACATCCTTGCGATTCCAGACACCAGCCCCGTCTGGCACGGCACCCGTGCGGTGCGTGCCATGCCGCGGAGATGATGGTCGCGGCCGATGACCAGGCGCGTCTGGATCGTTGTTGCGTCGATCGCTGCGGCCTTCATCACCTATCGGTGCGCGAGAGCGGCCGACGCGCTCGTGCTGCGTCTCGTGCACCCGCCGCGAGGCGAAGTGCTCCTGGTCAGCGACGTCATCCTCGCGACCGCGTTTGGCGTCGTGATCTATCTGTGGTTGCATCTGCGGGCGACGCGCACGCGACTGACGGGTCTCGAGCGCGCCCAGATCGTGCTGGACACACAGCTCTCGCTCGCGGCTGACATTCAGCGTCATTTGCTTCCGTCCGCTCATGTCGAGTCGAACGGTGTGCGGTGGGCCGGACGGCTCGAACCCGCACACCGTCTCGGCGGCGATTTCTACGACTTCATTCCGTTTGACACCGACGGCCTCTTTGTCGTCGGCGACGTCTCCGGCAAAGGGATTCCGGCGGCGCTGCTGCAGGCGTCGGCGCATTCGCTGTTTCGCACGCTCGCGCGCGAGAGCGTCGACCCGGCGCAGCTGCTGACGCGAGTGTCGAAGGAGATTTACGCCGAGAACGCCGGCGGGTCCTATCTGACCTGCGTCCTCGCGCGCGTCAACACCGTGACGCGCACGGTCGCATACGCCAACGCAGGCCATCCGGCAGGTCTGGTGGTGGGATCGTCGGGCCGTCGGCTGCTCTCGCGCGGCGGCCCGCCCGCGGGGCTGTTCGCCGAGACCGCGTACGAGTCGGAAGTCCTGTCGATCGAGCCGGGCGACCTCGGCGTGATCGTCAGCGACGGCATTACCGACGCGATCGAAGAAGACGGCGTGTCGTCGGTCGACGTCTTGAACAGAACGATCTGCAACATCCCCGAGCCCCGGACCCCTGCGCGCGTCTGCGACGTGCTGATGGAGACGGCGCAGCGCAGCCGCGGTCCGCGAGGTGTGGTGAACTGGCAGGACGACAAAACCGTGCTGGCGTTTCTGTTCGATGACCGCACGTCGTGACTGTCCGCTTTCCCGTCGGGTTGATAGTATCAGTCAGCCGTGCCCGCGCGATCATTTCCACGCGGTCGTTTGATGCGTTGCTTCTGTGCGAGCGCTTGCCTCACCTTGCTGCCGCTGCGCGCCGGCGCGTCTGATTCCAACAAGCCTCTTACGCAGTACACGCACACCGTCTGGACACGCAAAGACGGCATTCCGGCCGCGTTCATCTACTCGCTCGCGCAGACTCGGGACGGTTATCTGTGGCTCGCCACGACCGACGGTCTTGTCCGATTCGACGGCGTCCGCTTCGTCCACTGGCGTCCCAAGACCGGCCACACCGCGCTTCTCGGCGCGGTGCGGAGTCTGTGTGCGGCACGCGATGGAAGTCTCTGGATTGGGACCGCCGCCGGCCTGGTCGGACACGTTCGCGGGGATAACCTCACGACCGTTTCTGTTGGTGCGCAGCCAGAAGCCATGCTCGAGGATCGCGACGGTATTGTGTGGCTGGCCACCGAGGATCGCGTGCTGCGATTGCGCCCGGCGACACAGGAACAGATTGGCGCTCCCATTCCGCTGCCGGGGCCCTTCTTGTCCGGGTTGCTCCAGCATCGCAGCGGCTTCATCTGGCTGACCACCGATACCAGCGTCGTCCGTCTCGATCCTGCCGATCCGGATGGCCAGGTGGTGAAGATGGGCGACGGCACGTTTTGGTTATGTGAGGACGCCAGCAAAAACATTTGGATGACAAGCGCCAGCGGATTCAGCCAGCGCATACAGGAAGGGCCGCCGTTCGGCCGAACTGGAACCTCGAGAAAAACATTCAGTGTCCAGACAGTGCTACGCGACAGCAAGGGACATACCTGGATCGGTACGCGTGGCCAAGGGCTCACGCGAATACGCGCCGCGGCGGACGGTGCCGCGCAGGTCGAGAGCTTTTCGCCATCCGATGGTCTGTCTGCCGATTCTGTGTGGTGCCTGCTGGAGGACCGGGAACAGAACATCTGGGTTGGAACGCAAAACGGCCTCAATCGGTTTCGGGACGAGAAAGTCCGCACGCTGACGAGCCGCGAAGGATTGATCAGCGACGATGTCGATGCGCTGGCCGCCGGCCCGGACGGGAGCATCTGGGCGTCGACGTCGGTTGGCCTTCATCGAATCGATGGCGAGCACCGTAACGTGTACAGCAAGGGCACGCGTATGTCCGGGTTGCATGTCGATCGAACGAATACGGTCTGGGTGGGTACCGATCGCGGAATTGCGCGAATGCAACGCGGGCAATGGGGGTACCTCTCGGTGCCCGCGGGGATTCAACTCAACGCCGTCACAGCGATTACGGGCGACGATGAACATGGCGTCTGGTTCGCTGATGCTCGCAAAGGACTCTACCTCTGGACGAACGGCCGCATGACGAACGTGTCGGAGGAGTCTCTGTTCAAGGGTAAGTCCGTTCGCGCGGCACAGGCGGACGCCGCAGGCCGCGCGTGGTTCGGATTCTATGAAGGAGGCGTGGTTTATTTCGACGGCCGTGGATTTCGCGCGTACTCGGAGCGTGATGGACTCGCCGGCGGATCCGTCAACGCCGTGCACGTCGACGACAAGGCGACGGTCTGGATTGCATCGGAGCGAGGGCTGAGCCGCCTGGATGGTCAGCGGTTCGTCAGCTGGAATCGCGCGAACGGTCTTCCCGGCGAACGTGTCCAATGGATTCTCACCGACAGTGACGATCGCGTGTGGCTGGGTTACAGCACCGGAGTGGCGCGGCTCACACGTTCCGAGCTCGACAAAGCAGCGCGCGACTCGTCGCACCGCGTCGCCTTTCAGTTCCTCGACGAAGCCGATGGCCTGAAAGGCAACCCCGATCGCCGTTGGCAATCAGCGGCCGTGCGAGCCATCGACCGCAGTCTCTGGTTTCGCACGTCAGAGGGCGTCGCGATCGTCGATGCCCAGCACATGGCGACGAATGTGGTTGCGCCACCCGTCAATATTGAGCGCATGGTTGCCGACGCCGCCGATATCGACACGATGCAGCCGGTTCGATTGCGTCCGCTGACGAGGGATGTCGAGATCGACTACACCGCGCTCAGCCTCGCAGAGCCACGCAACGTCCGGTTCCGGTACAAGCTCGAAGGGTTCGATTCAGAGTGGCGGGATGTCGGCGGACGACGGCAGGCGTTCTATACCAACCTGCCGCCGCGTGCGTACCGCTTCCGGGTGCTGGGCTCCAACAACGATGGCGTGTGGAACGAGGCAGGCGCCGCTCTGGACTTCACGCTGCTTCCCGCGTTCTATCAAACGCGCGCTTTTCTTCTTCTGTGCGCGGTGATTCCAATCATCGTCTCGTGGGGCTTGTACCGCCTGCGAGTGTGGCAGGTGACGACTCGCCTGCGAGATCGATTCGAGGAGCGTCTGAAGGAGCGAACCCGGATCGCACAGGAGTTGCACGATAACCTCATTCAAGATGTCATGGGCATCAGCCTGCAAATCGAAGTGACGGAGGAGCTGTTGCCAGGCGATGTTCCAGCCAAACAATCGCTGGGGCGCGCGCTGCGTTTGTGCAAGTCCGCGCTGGATCAAGGGCGGCGCACGCTGAATGACTTGCGCTCCGGCCCGCTGAGCGCCGGCGATCTCGTGACATCATTCTCGCAGCTGACCGAAGAGTTTGCCGGCGACTCGGGGATTCGCGCCGACGTCGTCGTCGAGGGACGCGAGCGGCCGCTGAACGCGGCGGCCGGCAACGACGTGCTGCAGGTCGGTCGCCAGGCGATTGCCAACGCGTTTCAACATTCGCACGCCAGAGAGATTCATGTGCTCTTGAGTTATGGCCAGCAACACCTGCAGATTCGGGTGCAGGATGATGGGTGCGGCATGACCGAGGAGACGCTGAATGCTGGGCGTCCTGGTCACTATGGCATGGCCGGCATGCACGAACGGGCTGAGCGCGTAGGCGGCAGCATTTCCATCCGAAGCCGCGTCGGCGACGGCACGGAAGTGAATCTGTCGGTTCCCGCGCATCTTGTTTATCAGAGCGGGACGAATTGATGACAACGACGGCAAAAATACGGGTCTTGTGCGTCGACGACCATCCAGTCGTGCGCGAGGGCATAGCGGCGATCATCGGTCTGCAGCCGGACATGACCATGGCGGGCACAGCGGCGACCGGCCGCGAGGCAATCGAACGGTTCGTCGAGCTGCGGCCGGATGTGTCCCTGGTGGATCTGCGATTGCCCGACATGAGCGGCTACGACGTCATCAGGGCGATCAGAGACAAGTCCCCGAACGCCCGCATCATCGTCCTGAGCTCTCACGAGGGCGACGTCGACATCCGGCGTGCACTCGAGGCCGGTGCGCAGGGCTATGTCGCCAAGGGAATCGTTCGTGACGAATTGCTGGACATCATTCGCGGCGTGCACGCCGGAAAGCGACGCCTTCCGGCCGCCGTCGCCCAAAAGCTGGCCGAGCACATCGCCGACGAACCGATCAGCCCGCGCGAGCTGGAGGTCTTGTCGCTGATGGCCGCTGGAAAGCGAAACAAAGAGATCGCCGGCGACCTCTCGATCGCTGAAGACACGGTGAAGATGCACGTGCGAAACATTCTTTCAAAGCTTCAGGTCAGCGATCGGACCGAGGCGGTGACGATCGCGCTGCGTCGGGGCATCATTCAGCTCTAGCCGCGCTCCGACCATTCTCCACACACCCGAAAGAGCTATCGGCCATACGCTCCCTTTCGGGTTTGTGCGCGGCTGGCAGACGCGTAACTTTGCTTCACGCGCGCTCCTCGAGGAGATCGCGCGGAGGAGGCAGAGGTGGACAGGTTTTTCTCGCAGTTTCCCGCCGGCAGCGTCGGATTGGCCCTGTTTCTCTTGCGGCTGGCCGACGGATTCGGACTCGCTTCCGAAGGCATCCATCTCTTCACCCCCGCAGGAACGACTCCGGAAACGACGAGTGCGGTCCTTCTGGGCCTGGCCCTGGTGGCCAGCGCGATCATGCTGATCCTCGGTCTGCGAACCACGGTCGCCGGCAGCGCCGGCGCCGTCTGCACGGCCGGATCGGTCTTGTACGGCATGGATCGTGTGAATCTGTCAGCGACCGATGCGGATGCGTGGTTCCTCCTGTTCGCGCTTGTGTTCGTCCTTTCGAGCGCGCTCGCGCTGACGGGCCCCGGCGGCTACTCGCTGGACGCTCGGCTCTCAGGCTGGCGAAGGATCAGGCTGTCTTCAGGAAAATCGAACGGGCCGAACGAATGGGAGACCTTGAGCTGACGATTGCGGCGTCCGCGGGTCGTTAATCATTCGAAGAAAAGGCACATATGTGGATCGTCAAGCTCGCGCTCGCGCGTCCGTACACGTTCATCGTGCTGGCGCTGGTGCTCATCCTGATCAGCCCCGTGATGCTGCTGCGCACGCCGGTCGACATCTTTCCGACCATCAACATCCCCGTGATCAGCGTGATCTGGACCTACAGCGGCCTTGCGCCGGCCGAAATGGCCACCCGCATCGTGTCGATCTTCGAGCGCTCGTTGACCACAAGCGTGAACAACATTGAGCATATCGAATCACAGTCACTGAACGGCGTCGCTGTGGTCAAGGTCTTCCTCCAGCCGACGGCGAATGTCGACGGCGCGATTTCTGAAGTGATTGCGGAAGCTCAGGTAGGGCTGAAGCAGTTCCCGGCCGGCATCACGCCTCCGCTCGTCATCAGCTACAACGCCTCGTCGGTGCCCATCGTGCAGCTCGGGTTGAGCGGCCAGGGACTCTCCGAGCAGCAGTTGAACGACTTCGGATTGAACTTCATCCGCCCGCAACTGGCCACCGTCCAGGGCGCGTCGGTGCCGATCCCGTATGGGGGAAAAGTTCGGCAGATCATGGTGGACATCGACTCGCAGAAGCTTCTGGCGAAGGGGCTCTCGCCGACCGATGTCGTGAATGCCGTCAACACGCAGAACGTTGTCTTGCCGTCCGGCACGGCAAAAATCGGCACCACCGAGTACAACGTCGGCCTCAATGGCAATCCGCTCACCGTCGAGGAGTTGAACGACATCCCCGTACGCGTCGTCGATGGCGGCACCGTCTACCTTCGGGACGTCGCACATGTGCGCGACGGCTACGCCGTGCAGACCAACGTTGTCCGACAGGATGGGCAGCGGGGCGTCCTGCTGACGGTCCAGAAAGCAGGGAACTCGTCCACCCTGGCCATCGTGTCGAACATTCTCGCCGCGTTGCCGAAAATCAAGGCCACGCTTCCGTCGCAACTGAATATCCGGCCACTTTTCGACCAGTCGCTGTTCGTCCGCGCGTCGCTGCAAGGTGTGCTGCGCGAAGGTGCGATCGCCGCCGCGCTCACGTCGCTGATGATTCTGGTATTCCTGGGCAGCTGGCGGAGCACGCTCATCATCGCGATCTCGATCCCGCTATCGATCGTGACGTCGCTGCTGATTCTGAGCGCGCTCGGCGAAACCATCAACATCATGACGCTGAGCGGTCTGGCGCTGGCGGTTGGCATTCTCGTCGACGATGCGACGGTCACCATCGAGAATATCGAGCGCCAATTTGCCGAAGGCAAGGACCTCCACGAGGGCATCCTGGAGGGGGCGGCACAGATCGCGGTTCCGGCGCTCGTGTCCACGCTCAGCATCAGCATCGTGTTCGTGCCGATGTTCTTTCTGACGGGCGTGGCGCGCTACCTCTTCGTGCCGCTCGCCGAAGCGGTCGTCTTCGCGCTGGTGGCATCGTATTTCTTCTCCCGAACGCTCATCCCGACCCTCGTCATGTATTTGCTCCGCGCTGAAGTAGAACGGCGCAAGAACCCGGAGCCGGAAAAGCGGCCCGGCGTGTTCGGGCGTATTCATCATCGTTTCGAGCACGGCTTCGACACGCTGCGGGAAGGCTATTCGAGCGTGCTGAGTCTCTGTCTGGAGCACCGCCGGCTCTTTGCGCTCTGCTTTCTCGTCTTTTGTGTCGCGAGCCTTGCGCTCGTTCCACTCCTCGGCCGGGACTTCTTCCCGTCGGTGGACGCGGGCCAGATTCGCCTGCATGTGCGGGCGAAGACCGGCACCCGGATCGAAACGACTGCCGCCCTCACCGATCAGATCGAGGGCGTCATTCGCCAGCACATTCCCTCCACGGAGCTCGCCGGCGTTCTCGACAACATCGGTCTGCCGACCAGCGGCATCAATCTGTCGTACAGCAACAGCGGCACCATCGGCTCGGCCGACGCGGAAATCCTGATTTCGCTGCAGACGAAGCATCAGCCGACCGCGCAGTACGTTCAGCAATTGCGCGCGGAGCTTCCCAAGGCGTTCCCCGGGTTGTCCTTCTTCTTCGAGCCGGCGGACATCGTCAGCCAGATTCTCAATTTTGGTCTGCCGTCGCCCATCGACATTCAGATCGTCGGTCGGGATCTGACGAACAATTACCGCCTCGCGACACAGCTCGCGAATCAGATCCGCTCCGTGCCCGGCGCCGTCGACGTCCACATCATGCAAGCGCTTGATCAGCCGCGGTTGCAATACTCCGTGGACCGCGTCAGAACGCAGCAGGTGGGGCTCACGGTCCGCGACGTTGCCAACAACCTGCTCGTGTCGCTGAGCTCCAGCTTCCAGACAACGCCCAGCTTCTGGCTCAACTCGAAGAACGGCGTCGTCTACAGCATGGCGGTGCAGACGCCGCAGTACAAGATCGATTCCATCGACGCGCTGGGCAGCATTCCGATCAACGCTGGCAACAAAACGGCGCCGCAGTTGTTCGAGAACCTGGCGTCGATGCAGCGGATGGACGAGCCCGCGGTGGTCAGCCACTACAACGTGCTGCCCGTCGTGGACATCTTCGCGAGCGCGGAGGGACGCGACATGGGCGCGGTCGGAGCGGACATCGCGAAAATCACGTCCGCGGCCCAGACGCACCTGCCGGCGGGCAGCACGCTGGTCACCCGCGGACAGATTGCGACCATGAACTCGTCGTTCATCGGGCTCCTCGGCGGGCTCGCGTTTGCGATCGTGCTCGTCTACCTGCTCATCGTGGTGAATTTCCAGTCGTGGACGGAGGCGTTCATCATCATCACGGCGCTCCCCGGCGCGCTCGCCGGCATCTGCTGGATGCTGTTCCTGACGCGCACGACGTTGAACGTGCCCTCGCTGATGGGTGCGATCATGAGCATCGGCGTCGCGACCGCCAACAGCGTATTGGTCATCACGTTCGCCAACGAACGGCTCGCCGACACCAAAGATGCATTCCGTTCGGCGCTCGAGGCCGGGTCCACGCGCCTGAGACCCGTGATGATGACCGCGCTCGCGATGATCATCGGGATGGTGCCGATGGCGCTCGGTCTCGGCGAGGGCGGCGAACAGAACGCGCCGCTCGGTCGCGCCGTCATCGGTGGGCTTCTCTTCGCGACCATCGCGACGCTCTTCTTCGTGCCCGTCGTGTTCGCCATGCTGCGCGGCCAGAAAACATCTCGGGACGCGGCTCCCGAGCATTCGTGAGAATTCTATGACTCAACCATCAGCAACATTCACTGCGACAGACCAGCCATCGTCGGGCGCAGAGCAGCCGCCGCAGCACCCGCCGCCGGCGCCACCGCCGCCGGCGCCTGAGCCACGGCCGCAGGCGTCACGCCCGAAGGGAAAACGGCTGCTGTGGTTTTTGGTGATTCCCATCGTGCTGGCATGTTCCGCCCTGCTC
>Ga0137396_10001851_pt1 | contig 11383 bp, 9 predicted proteins | sample czc16metaG_FD_108284 | JGI IMG/M metagenome (GOLD analysis project Ga0137396, IMG submission 108284) | Vadose zone soil microbial communities from Angelo Coast Range Reserve, California, USA - czcobulk3.16 metaG | ecosystem: Environmental > Terrestrial > Soil > Vadose zone | place: USA...
AGGGCGGGGACACGGAATGATCGCGGATGATCGCGTCAAAGGGCCGGTTGTCCAGATTGGGCGTTATGAGGACGTCACCCCAATAGCTCTTGGACCGTTCGCAAGTCTACCCCGGCAGGCACGAGACGGGAAGCGAAGGTATGCCTGAGGGGGGACGGCCTGCGCCCTCCTCCTCGCCAGGGTCATCGTCAGTCGCGCTACAATTACGCGGCCGGTCCGGCAAACCGACCTTGAACGAGCGTCCGATGTCCCACCGCCCGACACGGGGAGGCTGTTGGATGGATGATCCGGCAAGCGCATCAACTGTCCTCGGGCCGGGCGGCATTCTAGGCCAGTCCCTCTCGCTCACGGTGGGTGATGCAGTGGGTCTAGTGGTCCTTCTTCTGTTACTCGCCGGCAATGCATTCCAACTGTATCAGCAGAGGGTCTACTCGAAGATTGTCTACAACGGACTCGGGAGCACCTTCAATAGCATCGGCTGGCTCCTCGCACGTTGCATGAATAGGACGGGGGAGCTCAACAACAGGATCAAAGCCGCCGACAAATATGTGCTGGAGTCGACCGCGCTTCGGGAGTTTCGCGATTACTCTCTTGAGACGGAGTTCATGCTGCGCGTGCTGCATGAGCAGCTCGTTGGTGTAGCGACGACATTGAATGCGAAGGACAAGAGGTGGCAGGCAGGCCAGTTTGGGCACACCCCCCAACAGATAGAACGAATCGAAGAGCGTCTACGGAGCCAAGCCGAAGCGAGTCGATGAGAGTGCTCCCAGCCATCCGCTGGGCGAGCAGCCGATCGCGGAGATCGCGCTGGCAACCGGCTTCCATCGCCAGTCTCACCTGACGACCGCGTTTGGGCGGCTCTTTGGCACGACGCCCTATTTGACCCGTTCGTATTCTGCCGTGCCGGTCTGGTAGTTGGGGTCCTCAGGCTTCACCGTGAGAGTCGTCTTGCCTTGGTCTTCGGAAAGTTTCGCCGTCCCGGTCGTCCTCGACGATCGATATCGCAGCTGGCCGTCTTGAAGATAGAACTGACCTTCGGACGTCGAGCCACGCGGGGTCGTAGCTTTGTAGCTTCCATCCGCCTTCACGATCATCGTGGCGCGCTCCTGTCCCATCTCCCCCGTGACCCAGCCTCGCCAACTTCCCGCGAGCTCCTTGACGTCAGTGAGCTGCTTTTCTCCGGCCACTCCGTCGAGAGGGAACAGCGCGAACACCGCGGCAAGGGACAGAACCATGGACATCCTCATCGTTGATCTCCTTCTCTCGTCGCCGGCGTCGATGAAGCGATAGCGCTCGACCTGGCGCGCGAGCACAACCCTGCATGGGACACCTCGGTCAGACTGGTGCCTGGAGTCTAGCAGACGAGGGCGGGCAGTTCCGTTCTCACCGTCCGTCGCTCCAGCACGGGCTCAAGCCCCAGCCGACGCCCTGCCCGCCCCGAAGGCCGGTCGTCACTCCGACTTGCTGGCGGCCCCATTCACATTGCGCCTGGGTTCCGAACGGGCCCTGGGTGGCAGCCGACAGCGTGCCGCCCGGGTATTGCGAAACGATCATGAACCACCAGAACAGGACGATCACGCCACGCCTCACGTGCATCTTCCCTCCTCGCGCGCACCCGTGGGTTGTGCTCTCAGCGAGAGAGACTCCGGTTCGGCAATGAGGCCACAGTAACACCGGGGCCGCCGTCATCCGATCCCGGAGGATATATCGCACGAGTGCGCGGTCGCTGATCGTCGGAAGGACGTGAAGAACTACACGATCCCCGAGCTGCGATGAGGGTAGCGTCAGCCAGCCGTGAAGTTCGCGCTGGTGTGACGACGAACGAAGCTGAGACCAGTGACGAACGTGTCGGGGCCGAGCACGTTCCTCGGCCCCAACACCCCTGCGAACGAGTCGCTTATCGGGTCGGCGCCGGAGCCACGGCCGCGGAAGGCGCCGGGGCGGACGCGCCGCCGATCACCATCGGCCGCTTCGCGCATGCCGAAAGCCCCGTGAGCAGCGTGACCAACGCGAGCCCGAGCACCACAGATTTCAGGTGAGCGTACATGAGTCGTCCTCCCTTTACGTGAGCAAGTGATAGTTCTTACGTGAAATGCTTCTGTTGTTCGCGCAATGCGCCTCTGCCGGGCTATGGCTGCACGCGCGGTGCCAGCAATCCAAACCATCTGCGAATTCACGGGTTAGGGCCCATCGGTGCCTCGGGGCGTGACAACCAGACGCGGGCGGCTGACGAGGGACGTCAGCGCGAGTGGAGGGACGGGCCTACATGAGGTAGCATTCCCATCCACTACGCTCGCCGGGAGAATGAATCATGCGCATCGTCGTCCATGGGCAGCAAGCGTTCGGCAAGAGCGTGCTGGAGGCCCTGCTGGAGCGCGGAGAAACCGTCGTCGGCGTCTACTGTGGCCCTGATCCGGCCCAGGGCGGGCGAGTCGATCCTCTGAAAGAGGCCGCGCTCGCGCGAAACCTGCCCGTCTTTCAGCCGCGATCCTTTCGCAACAAGCCCGAAGTATGGGAGGAGTTCGCGCGGCTCAAGGCGGATCTCTGCGTGATGGCCTACGTCACGCTCATCGTGCCTGAAGAGGTGCTGAATCAGCCCACGCGCGGCACGATCCAGTACCATCCCTCGCTGCTTCCCCGCCATCGCGGCCCGAGCTCGATCAACTGGCCGATCATCATGGGCGAGACGCGGACCGGGCTCAGTATCTTCTGGCCCGATCAGGGGCTGGATACCGGACCGATCCTGATGCAGAAGGAAGTCGAGATCCGCGACAGTGACACGCTCGGCAGCCTCTACTTCGACCGGCTCTATCCGCTCGGGGTCGCGGCGCTGCTCGAGTCCGTCGATCTGGTCCGTGCCGGCAAGGCGCCGAAAATCGCTCAGGACGAGTCCAGGGCCACGTACGAAGGCTGGTGCAAGAAGGAGCACGTCCAGATCGACTGGCAAAAGCCCGTCCAGATCATCTGGAACCTGATCCGCGGCGCGGATCCGCAACCTGGCGCGTGGACCACGCACGAGAACACGACCGTGCAGCTGCTCGACGCCAAGAAGCTCGAGGGCGCGTCCGGACGGCCCGGTGAAGTGATCGCCGTCGATGACGCGGCGTTGACGATCGCCGCGACCGGCGGGCAGATCCAGGTGACCCGTGTCCGGCCCGAGGGCGGTCAAAAGGTCGCCGCCGGAGCGTTCGCCAAGAGCGCCGGACTGCGCCCCGGCGCGCGGCTCGGAGCAGCGTGAGCGGCGGCGAGATGACGACACCGGACGGCCCTCGCGGTCTCGCGCGCGGACTCACCAACTACGGCGACGCGGATTTCGCGCTCTACCTGCGTCGCTCCTTCGCGACGTCGATGGGCTACTCGAAGGCGATGCTGGCGCGGCCGGTCGTCGGGATCGCGCAGTCCGCGAGCGGCTTCAACAACTGCCACCGTCACTTTCCCGAGCTGATCGACGCCGTCAAGCGCGGGGTGCTCGCCGCCGGCGGGCTGCCGATCGATTTCCCGACGATCTCGCTCGGCGAGGTGTTCCTCTCGCCGACGAGCATGATGTTCCGCAATCTCATGGCCATCGACGTCGAGGAGATGATCCGCGCTCAGCCGATGGATGCGGTCGTGCTGGTGGGCGGTTGCGACAAGACGGTGCCGGCTCAGCTCATGGGCGCCGCGTCGGCCGACGTGCCCGCCGTGCAGCTCCTGGCCGGGCCGATGATGCCGATGGCGTACCGCGGCGAGCGCCTCGGGGCGTGCACCGATTGCCGGCGCTTCTGGGCCAAGTACCGCGCCGGCGGCGTCACCTCGGAGGAGATCGAGCGCATCGAGGAGAACCTCGCGACGACCGCGGGCACCTGCGCCGTGATGGGCACGGCCAGCACGATGGCGTCGATCGCCGAGGCGCTCGGCATGGCGCTGCCGGGAACGGCGGCGATTCCCGCCGTGCACGCCGATCGGCTCCGCGCCGCGGAGGCGAGCGGACAGCAGGCCGTCGCGCTGGCGTCGACGCGGTTACGCCCGAGCCAGATCATCACGCCGCGCTCGGTCGAGAACGCGCTGCGCGTGCTGCTGGCGATCGGCGGCTCGACGAACGCGATCATCCATCTGACCGCCGTGGCCGGACGCGTGGGCGTCGAGGTCTCGCTGCGGCGCCTCAACGCGCTGAGCGACGAGACACCGGTGCTCGTCGATCTCAAGCCGACCGGCCAGCACTACATGTCGGACCTGAACGCCGCCGGCGGTCTCGGCGCCGTACTGCGCGAGCTGGCGCCGATGCTTCACCTGGATTGCCTGACGGTCACCGGGCAGACGCTCGGTCAGCGGCTTGCTGCCGAGGACGCCTGGGTTGACCGCGACGTCGTGCGTCCGCTCGCGGATCCGTATCAGAAGGTCGGCGGGCTCGTCGCGCTCTTCGGCAGCCTGGCCCCGGGCGGCGCGATCCTCAAGCGCTCCGCCGCCGACCCGGCGCTGTTCGAGCGCGAAGGCCGGGCGGTGGTCTTCTCGTCGCTCGACGATCTCTCCTCGAGAATCGACGCTCCGGATCTCGACGTGCGGCCGGACGACTTTCTCGTGCTCCAGAACGCCGGGCCGAAGAGCGGCTACGCGATGCCGGAGGCCGGCTACCTGCCGATTCCGTCGAAGCTGGCGCGCGCCGGCGTCAAGGACATGGTGCGCATCTCCGACGCGCGCATGAGCGGAACGGCCTACGGCACGATCGTCCTGCACGTCTCCCCCGAGTCGGCCGTCGGCGGGCCGCTGGCGCTCGCGAAGAGCGGCGACCGCATCCGCCTGAGCGTCAACGACCGCCGGATCGACCTGGCCGTCGACGACGCCGAGATCGCGCGCCGGCGCGCCACCCTGCCGCGCCCCGCACCGCCCCCGGCGCGCGGTTACGCCAAGCTCTACATGGACCACGTGCTCCAGGCCGAGCACGGGTGCGACTTCGACTTCCTGCGCAAAGCGTGACGCCCATCGCCGGCCGTCCTGCTTAGCCCCGCGCCGGCGGCTTAGCCCGGCGACGCGCCCTGCGTCGCGACGTAGAGCGCGTAGAGCGACTGGCTGGCCGCCATGAAGAGGCGATTCCGCTTCGGGCCTCCGAAGCAGATGTTGCCGCAGATCTCCGGCAGCCGGATGCGACCGATCAGCTTGCCCTCGGGAGTCCACACCGTCACGCCGCTGTATCCGACGGCACGGCCCGCGTTGCTCGAGCACCAGACATTGCCGTCGACGTCGCACCGCACGCCGTCGGGGCCGCACTTCACGCCGTCGATCATGAAGTCGCTGAACAGCTTCCGGTTCGAGGCCTTGTTGTTGCTGGCGACGTCGAACGAGTACATCTCGCCCTTGCCGCCGGGCCCCGTGTCGCCCGGACCCTTGCCGGTGCTGATGACGTAGAGCTTCTTGTAGTCGGGCGAGAGCGCCAGCCCGTTCGGGTCCGGCACCTGATCCTCGCCGACGACGAGCTCCACTCTGCCGCTCGGGTCGACGCGATACACATTGGTCGGCAGCTCACGCTTGTTGTCGCCCATGCCGACCGCCTGGCCCAGCCGCGACTTGAGCCGGCCGGCCGCGTTGCTCGGACCGCCGGCCGCGTCGGGCGCGCCCTCGTAGAGCTGGCCGCCGTATGGCGGATCGGTGAACCAGTACGAGCCGTCGGGGTGCGGCACCACGTCGTTGGGCGAATTGAGGCGCTTGCCCTCGAACCGATCGGCGATCACGGTGATGGCGCCGTCGTGCTCGTAGCGCACCACGCGGCGGGTCAGATGCTCGCAGGAGAGCTGGCGCCCCTGAAAATCGAACGTGTTGCCGTTGCTGTTGTTCGACGGCAGGCGGAAGACCGTCACCCGGCCGTCGTCCTCGAGCCAGCGCATCTGTCGATTGTTTGGAATGTCGCTCCACACGAGATAGCGGCCCTGACCGCTCCACGCCGGGCCCTCGGACCAGAGCGCGCCGGTCCACAAGCGCTGGACCGGTGCGTTCGGCTGGCGCAGGCTGTTGAACAGCGGATCGACGGTCAGCACGTCGGGGTCGGTGAAGTAGACGTTCGGCGGCGCATTCGGACCGAAATCGCGCGGCGGCGTCGTGATGGTGCTCGGCGGAGCCATCGGCGCCGGGGCCTGAGCTCCGGCGAGGCGCGGCGCGAGCGCGATGGCGCCCGCCGCGACGCCAGCCGTCTTGATCAGCACGCGCCTCGATATCAGGTTCGCGTCGTCTCGGTCGCGTGCTTCGCTCGCCATGACTGACCTCCTCGTCAGATGAACCGCGGCCGCGCTCGTGCGCGCTCAGCGGCGCGACGGTATCAAACCCGCACCGCGACCGTCAACCGCGAGCCGCGCGCACCGCGCGCCACAGACGCTCGCGCGTGAGCGGCATCTCGGTGATCGCGACGCCGAGGGGACGAAGCGCGTCGGCCACGGCATTCGCGATCGCGGCCGGCGCGGGCAAGGTCCCGCCTTCCCCCGCGCCTTTGACCCCGAGCGGGTTCAGGGGTGAGGGCGTCACCACGTGCTGTACCTCGAGCGGTGGCACATCGGTCGCGCGCGGCAACGCGTAATCCATCAGGGTGCCGGTCACGAGCTGGCCGCTCGCGTCGTAGACGATCTCCTCGTGCAGGGCGTTACCGATCCCGTGGGCGATGCCGCCGTGGATCTGGCCTTCGACCACCAGCGGGTTGATCATCGTGCCGCAGTCGTCGACCGCGACATATCTGAGGATGCGGACCGTGCCGGTGTCGGGCTCGACCTCGACCACCGCCGCGTGGGCGCCGTTCGAGTACGTCGACTGCGGCACGTGGACGTAGCCCGAGGCCTCGAGCCCAGGGTCCATCGCGCCGGGCAGCGCGTAGCCGGGACGGGGCGCGGTCGCGATGGCGGCGACTTCGCCGAGCGTGAGACCGCGCGCCGGCGCGCCGCGCACGCTGATGCGCCCGTCCTCGAGGGCGAGATCCTCCGGCGCCGCCTCGAGGTGATCCGCGGCGACCGCGAGAGCCTTCCTGCGGACCTCCGCCGCCGCGTGGGCCGCCGAGGTGCTCGCGAGCACGCCCACGCGGCTGGCGAACGTGCCGACTCCGTAGGGAATGCCCGCGGTGTCGCCCGGGACCACCGTGATCTGCTCGAGCGGCACCGACAGCCCGTCGGCGACGATCTGGGCGAAAGTCGTCTCGTGAGCCTGCCCCTGGCTCGACGTACCGGAGAACACGAACACGCGGCCGGCCGGATCGACGCGAATCCGGATGCCCTCGTACGGACCCAGACCGGTGTCCTCGACGAAGAGCGCGAAGCCGAGCCCGATCGCCCGGCCCGCGACGCGCGCGCGCGCGCGCTCCGCGACGAAGTCGGCGGCGCCCACGGCCTCGGCGACGCGCCGCAGGCATTCGGGATAGTTCCCGCTGTCGTAGCGGCGCGGGCTATTGTCGCGCGAGATCAGGCCGACGTCGTACGGGAACTCGTCGGGCTGGATGAGGTTGCGCGCGCGGAGCGCGACCCGGTCGATCCCGAGCCGCTCGGCCGCGAGGTCCAGCATGCGCTCCATCACGAACACCGCCTGCGGCCGCCCCGCGCCGCGCACGGGCGTGACCGGAACGCGATTGGTGTAGAGCGCGGTCAGAGTCACCTCGTAGTTCGGCACGCGATACGGCCCGGGCACGCTGACCGAGGTGAGGATCGGCACGATGACACCCCAGGAGACGAAGGCGCCGCAGTCGTGAACGAACGAGTCGCGGACCGCGACGATCCGGCCCTCGCGCGTGAGCCCGAGCTCGACGTCGTGCCACTGGTCACGCTCCTGCGTGACCGACAGGAGATGCTCGCGGCGCGTCTCGACGAACCGCACGGGGCGCCCGAGCGCGCGCGCCAGGAACGGCACCAGGATGTCCTCGGCGTAGACGATCGCCTTGGGGCCGAAGCCGCCGCCGATGTCCTGCGTCACGACGCGCACGGCGTGCTCGGGCAGGGCCAGATAGCGCGCGAGCAGCCGGCGCAGGATCTGCGGCGCCTGCGTCGTCGACCACACCGTCACCTGGCCCAGATCGCCGTCCCAGCGGGCCGCGATCGCGCGCGTCTCCATCGCCATGCCGGCGCCGCGATGGAGATGGAAGCGCTCGCGCAGCACCACCGGCGCCCGCGCGAGCTCGCCGGCCGGATCGCCCACGCGCTGGGTGAATCGCGACGCGACGTTGCCGCCGGGATGCACGCGGGGCCCATCGGCGCGGAGCGCGTCGTCGAGTGAGGCGACCGGGGGTAGCGGCTGGTACTCGACCCGGAGCGCTTCGAGCGCGTCCTCGGCCTCGGCGGCGCTCTCCGCGATCACGAGCGCCACGGCTTGGCCCGCGTACGAAACGATTGCCTGCGGGAGGATCTCCGGGCACGCCGGCGCCACCAGGCTCGCGTGCGGAACGAGCAGCGGCAGCCGCCCGAGCGCGGCGACGTCGGTGGGCACGAGCACGTGGACGACGCCGGGACGACGCCGGGCCTCGGTCGGATCGACGCGGACGATACGCGCGTGAGCGTGGGGGCTACGGTGGACCGCGACGTGAAGCAGGCCCGGATGCGCCACGTCGGCCACGTAGCGTCCACGGCCGGTGATCAGCCGCCCGTCCTCACGGCGGCGCACCCGCGCCCCGAACAGGCGCTCGCCCATCGCGGCAGGTCAGCCGCCGACGCGCGCGACGTACAGCGAGTTCGCGGGATCGACGCGCTCGAACAGCTGCACGTCCTGGAAGCCCGCCTCGCGGAGCATGCGGGTGGCGACCTGGTGCCCCCACGCCGTGCCGAGGCCGGGACCACCGGCCGCCAGCGACACGCTCATGCAGTGCATGGTGCTCATCGTGTAGAGATACGGCGCCATCGGGACGCCGATGTTGTCGGCGAGCTCGCTCGACGCGTAGACGTCCAGCATCAAGAAGGTGCCACCGCGACCGAGGGCGGAATGAATCCGGCGCAAGACGCCGGCGGGATCGGCCTGATCGTGGATCGCGTCGAATGCGGTGATGACATCGAAGGGCGCGTCTGTCTCGAACTTCGCGATGTCTTGCACGACGAACGACGCGTTGTCGAGCTCGCGGGCCGCGGCGCGGGCGCCGGCGATCCCGTCCTCGGAGATGTCGTACCCGACGAAGGTGCTCTTCGGAAACCGCCGCGCCATCAACGTGATGCAGTGGCCGGTGCCGCACCCGACGTCGGCGACGCGGATGCCGGCCTCGAGACGCGGGATGATTCCTTCGGGCTTGCCGAGATAGGCGCTGAACAGGAGCTCGTCGAAGCGCGGACGGCTCCGCCGGTCCATGAGTCCGGTGAAGTCCGGCTGGTACGCGCTGTAGGGCACGCCCCCGCCCGTCCGAAACGCGTCGGCGACCTCGGGGATGACGCGATTCATCAGCGGAAACATCTCCACCATGCTCGTCAGATTGCGGGTTGAGGAGCCGGTGAGCCCGGCCGCGTGTTCGCGCGGCAGCCGATACGTGCGCCCGGCGGCCGCGTACTCGACGATGCCGCCGCAGGCCATCGCAGCCAGCCATTCCCGGACATAGCGCTCGTTGAGGCCGGCCTTGTCGGCGATCACGGCGCTGGTGGCCGGACCCATCGTCGCCATCGTCTCGAAGAGGCCGACCCGCCGGCCGAGCTCCAGCATGACGGAGACGGCGGCGCCCTCGAGGTGGCGAACCATGAGCTGGGTGAACGCCTTGGCCTTCGCTCGGTCGAACTCCGCCTCGGGCATCGTCGTCTCCCTGTACCGACCGCGGCTCACACCGCCAGGTAGCCGCCGTCCACGGGGAGCTCGATCCCGGTGACGTACGACGCCTCGTCCGAGGCCAGGAACAGCACCGCGTGAGCGACCTCTTCCACCCGCCCCTCGCGCTTCAGCGGCACCGCGCGAAGCGACTTCTCGCGCCACGCCGGATCGGCGGAGGCCTTGGAGGTGCGCATCGGAGGCAGGATGCCAGGATGGACGGAGTTGACGCGGATTCCGTGCTGCGCGAACTGCACGGCTCCCGATTTGGTCATGATCCGCACGGCACCCTTCGACGCGTTGTAGCCCATGTGGATCCGGTCCTGACCGACGAAGCCCGAGATCGACGAGATGTTGACGATGGAGCCGCCGCCGGCGTCGCGCATGGCGGGCACCGCGTGCTTCATGCCGAGGAACACGCCCTTCGCGTTCACGTTCATGAGGGTGTCCCAGGCTGACGTGCTCAGCGTGTCCGGATCGAACGTGCCGCTGATCCCCGCGTTGTTCACCAGGAGATCGAGCTTGCCGAACGCCGTCACGGTCGCCTTGACCGCATTCTCCCAGTCCGCCTCGCTCGTCACGTCGAGCTTCACGAACCGCGCCTGGCCGCCGGCCGCGGCGATCTTCTCGACCACCTGACGCGCCTCGAACTCGAGCACGTCGGCGACGACGACCTTCGCGCCTTCCCGCGCGAAGATGATGGCTTCGCTCTGACCCATGCCGCTCGCACCGCCGGTGATGAGCGCGACCTTTCCCGCAAGCCTCATGTGCCTCTCCTCGATTTTGAGGGCGCGCCTCGGCCGGCGGAGCCCGAGCCCGCGACGGCCCGCCGCGCGCACAACGTCGTTGGGATTCTCGGCCTCGTGAAACACGACACGCGGGGCCGACCCTCCGCGTCCGCCGAGTATCGCAGAGAGCCTGCACCGTGTACACTGCGGGTCGCCGCGCGCGGCCTGGCGCGAGAGTCGGTCGGTGCAGCCGGGATCCATATAGAGGAGCGATCATGGCGACGTACGTGCTCGTTCACGGGGCGTATCAGGGAGGCTGGATCTGGAAGCCGGTCGTCGAACGCCTGCGAACGGCCGGACACCAGGTGCACGCCCCGACGCTCGACGGCTGCGCCGAGCGGCATCACCTGGCGCGCCCGGGCATCACGGTGGTCACGCACGCCCAGGAGATCGCGCAGTTCCTGTTCTACGAGGACCTCGAGCGCGTGGTGCTCGTCGGAACGAGCTCCGGGGGCATGGTCATTTGCAAGGCGGCCGAGCTGGCCCGCGACCGAATCGGGCGGCTCGTCTTCGTCGACGCGCTGGCGTTGATGCCCGGCGAGCGGGTCGGCGACATCGTGAAACGCGTGTCGGCCAACGAGACGACCTCGATCACGACCGGCCCCACGCGCGCCGACGTCGAGAAGCGCCTCTTTGCCGATCTCGATCCCGACCTGCGCGCCTGGGCCCTGGCGCGCTACACGCCGCATCCGGTCGCGGCGCTGGAGGCGCCGGTCGAGCTCGGCAGCTTCTGGACCCAGACCTGGCCCACGACCGTCATCCGCTGCCGGCGCGCCATGAACCCGCCCGAGGCGCACCAGCGCCGGACGGCCGAGCGCCTGAAGGCCGCCTGGCACGAGCTCGATACCGGTCACTACCCGATGCTGAGTCAGCCGGAGGAG
>Ga0137396_10001852_pt1 | contig 11382 bp, 6 predicted proteins | sample czc16metaG_FD_108284 | JGI IMG/M metagenome (GOLD analysis project Ga0137396, IMG submission 108284) | Vadose zone soil microbial communities from Angelo Coast Range Reserve, California, USA - czcobulk3.16 metaG | ecosystem: Environmental > Terrestrial > Soil > Vadose zone | place: USA...
GTCTGGCTCGCTTATACCCCTTTCGTGACTATCGTCCGTAGCCCGTAGCCCGCACCACGCCTAGCGTGGAGGTGGCCGTGATCGATTCACGCCCACAAGGGAAGGGACTCTACGACCCGCGCTTCGAACACGACGCGTGCGGGATCGGCTTCGTCGCGGACTCGTCGGGCCGGCCCAGCCGGGCCATCGTCGACGCGGCGCTGGAGGCGCTCGGTCGGGTTCGCCACCGCGGCGCGGTGGCGGCGGACCATCGCTCGGGCGACGGTGCGGGGGTGTTGCTTCCGGTGCCGGAGGGATTTTTCCGCGACGCGGCGGCCACCGCCGACCGGGTGGGGATCGCCGTGGTGTTCCTGCCCGCGGGCCAGGACCGGGAGCGCATGCACGCCATCGTCGAGGGAGCGTCGCTGACCGAGGGCCTCGAGATCCCTGGCTGGCGTGCGGTCCCGGTCGATCCGTCCGCCCTGGGGGCGGAGGCGCAAGCCAGTGCGCCGCTGATCGAGCAGGCCATGCTGGGCGGCTCGGCCGACCTTGACAGTGACGAGCTGGAGCGGCGATGTTTCCGCGCGCGCAAACGGATCGAGCGAGAGGCCGGGGAGACTGGGCTCCACCTCTACGTTGCCTCGATGTCCTTTCGCACCGTCACCTACAAGGCGATGTGCGCGGCGGACCAGCTGGCCGCGTTTTACGCGGACCTGCGCGACCCCCGGTTCGAGGCCTCGTTCTGTATCTTCCATCAGCGCTACAGCACCAACACGGCGCCCTCCTGGGAACGGGCACAGCCGTTCCGATTCCTCTGCCACAACGGCGAGATCAATACCATCCAGGGCAACATCAACTGGATGCGGGCCCGCGAGGGCCGCCTGGGGGCGGGCACGCTGGCACCCGAAGACCTGCTCCGGCCCGTCATCGATGAGACCGGGTCGGACTCGGCGATGCTCGACAACGCGGTGGAGCTCCTGGTGCGGGGTGGCCGCGACGTTCGGCACGCGCTGGCCATGCTGGTCCCGGAAGCCTGGGAAGGCTTCGACGTGGAGCCGGCGGTCCGTGACTTCTACCGCTATCACGCCGCCTTGATGGAGCCGTGGGATGGGCCTGCGGGACTGATCTTTACGGACGGCAACCGGGTGGGCGCGCTGCTGGACCGCAACGGGCTGCGGCCGCTGCGCTACGCCGTCTGCGAGGACGGGCTGGTGGCCTGCGCCAGTGAAGCGGGCGCCATCGAGGTGACGGGCCACGGCCGGGTTCGCCGGGGCAAGCTGGGGCCGGGCGAGATGCTCTGCGTCGACCCCGCCGCCGGTGGACTGCAGGACGACCAGACGGTGAAAGCTGGGCTGGCGGGCCTCCAGCCGTACGGGCGTTGGGTCGACGACCACCTGCTGCCCGGGCACACCGGCGAACCGGTCGCGACCGTTCCCCCGGACCTGCTGGCGCGCCAGGTCGCCTTCGGCTACACCAAAGAAGAATTCACGTTCGTGCTGCGTCCCATGGCGGTGCAGGGGCACGAGCCGACCTTTTCCATGGGAGACGACACCGCCCCCGCCGTCGCGGCCGACCGTCCGCGCCTCCCGTATAGCTACTTCAAGCAGCGGTTCGCCCAGGTGACCAACCCCGCCATCGACCACCTGCGCGAGCGCCTGGTCATGTCGACGCGGACCTGCCTGGGCTCGGTGGCGCCCCTCCTCCAGGAGCGCGAGGATGCGGCGCACTTGATCGAGCTGGACGCCTTCCTCCTGTACCCGTCGGGACTCGACGCGCTGCGTGGTCCCGACGGGCCTCTCCCCTCGGTTACCCTCGACGCCACGTTTGCCGTGGCGGATGGGCCACCCGGCCTTGACCGTGCCTGCCGGCGATTGGCGGCAGAATCCGAACGCGCCGCCCGCGCCGGGACTCCCCTCCTGGTCATTTCCGACTCCGCGGTTTCCCCCGAGCGGGCCCCCGTGCCCGCCTTGCTGGCCACGGGGGCAGTCCACCACCACCTGGTCCGGACGGGGTTACGCAGCCTGGCCAGCCTGGTGCTCGAAACCGATGAGCCGCACGAGGTCCACCACTTCGCCTGTTTGCTGGGGTACGGCGCCGAAGCGATCAGCCCGCGACTCGCCCTGGAGACGGTGGCCGCCCTCGCCGTTCCCGGCCGGATCCGAGAGGACGGTCCCGATCCTCGCGCCGCCCAGGAGCGGTTCATGCGCGGCATCGAGGAAGGCGTTCTGAAGGTCCTGTCCAAGATGGGGATCTCCACCCTTGACAGCTATCGGGGCGCCCAGATCTTCGATGCCCTCGGACTGGCCGGCGAGGTCATCGACCTGTGCTTCCGGGGAACGCCTTCGCCGCTGGGCGGCGCCACCTTTGCCGACCTGGCCGCCGATGTGCTGGCCCGCCACGCGGCCGGCTTCGCGGTCGCGCCCACGTTGGAGAGCCCCGGCTTCTACAAGCACCACAAGACCGGCGTCGAGTACCACGCCACCAACCCGGAGGTAGTGGCGGCCTTGCATCAAACGGTCGGGATCGATGCCGAGCCCGAATCAGACGAGGAACCGGTGGCGGTCGCGGCGGCGGCCATTCCGACCCGGGAGCTGCAGGCGGCCCACGCGCTGCGACGCGCCGTCCAGCCCAGCGCCAACGGCCACGGGTACGAGCGCTACGAAACCTTCGCCCGCCTGGTCAACGATCGCCCGGCGCTGGCCCTTCGCGACCTGCTAACCATGATGCCCGCGGGTTCGCCCCTGCCGCTGCATGAAGTCGAACCGGCGGCCACCATCGTGCGCCGCTTCTCCACCGGCGCCATGTCGCATGGGTCGATCGCCGCCGAGGCACACGAGACGCTGGCCATCGCCATGAACCGGCTGGGCGGGAAGAGCAACACTGGTGAGGGGGGCGAAGATCCGGCACGGTTCCGCACCCGGGGCACCGATCGCGACCGGAATTCCCGGATCAAGCAGGTGGCCTCCGGGCGCTTCGGGGTGACACCCGAGTACTGCGCCTTCGCCGATGAGCTGCAGATCAAGATCGCCCAGGGCTCCAAGCCGGGCGAGGGCGGCCAGCTGCCCGGCCACAAGGCCACCGAAGAGATCGCCCGGTTGCGCCATACCCAGCCGGGAATCGCGTTGATCTCCCCACCCCCGCACCACGACATCTATTCCATCGAAGACCTGGCCCAGCTGATCTTCGACCTCAAGCAGGTGAATCCGCTGGCGGCGGTCTCGGTGAAGCTGGTGGCCGAGACCGGGGTAGGCACCATCGCCGCGGGCGTGGTCAAGGGACTGGCCGACGTGGTGCACATCGCCGGCGCCGACGGAGGCACCGGGGCCAGCCCGCTGTCCTCCATCAAGAATGCCGGCATCCCCTGGGAGCTGGGGCTGGCCGAGGCTCAACAGACGCTGGTCCGCAATGGCCTTCGTGACCGGGTGCGCCTGCGCGTCGATGGAGGGTTCAAGACCGGCCGCGATGTCGTGATCGCCGCCCTGCTGGGCGCCGACGAGTACAGCTTCGGCACTGCCGCCCTGTTGGCGGAAGGCTGCCTGATGGTGCGCACCTGCCATCTCGACACGTGCCCGGCGGGCATCGCCACCCAGCGGCCGGAGCTGCGGGCCAAGTTTGCCGGCACACCCGAGATGGTGGCCGCCTACCTGACCTACGTGGCCGAAGAGGTTCGCCGGATCCTGGCGGGCCTCGGCCTGGGCAGCCTGGAGGAGGCGGTCGGCCGCGTCGATCTGCTGCGGCAGCAGCCGGGCCAGGGCCGCCGGGCGGATCGGCTGGATCTGTCCCCGTTGCTGGCGGCTGTGGGGTCGGGTCCCCGTCGCTATGTCCGCTCCCTTCCGATCCAGCGGCCCACCTCGGGGCTGGGCGACCGGCTCTGCGCCGATGCCTTCGTGGCGATCCGAAACGGTGAGCGCCTTGAGCTCCGCTACGACATCGGGAACGGCGACCGCACGGTGGGCGCCAAGCTGGGTGGGATGCTGGCCATGGAGTTCGGCACGTCGATCCCCACCGGGTCCGTCACCGTTCGGTTCAGCGGCGCCGCCGGCCAGAGCTTCGGCGCGTTCCTCACCGACGGCGTGGAGTTTGACCTCACGGGCGAAGCCAACGATTACGCGGGCAAGGGCATGGGTGGTGGGCGCATCGTCATCCGGCCACCCGCCGACGATGCCGGGGATCCACACCTGCTGGGCAACACGATTCTCTACGGCGCGACCGGCGGGGAGCTCTTCTGCGCCGGGCGGGCCGGCGAGCGTTTCGCCGTCCGCAACAGTGGGGCGGTCGCCGTCGTGGAAGGCGTGGGCGAGCACGCTTGCGAGTACATGACCGGGGGGACGGTCGTGGTGCTGGGCTCGGTCGGTCACAACCTGGGCGCCGGGATGACCGGCGGCGAAGTCTTCGTCTACGATCCCGGGATAGCGTTGCGGGCCATGATCAACCCCGAGCTGGTCGACGTCCACCGCCTGGTCGGCGACCACCAGGTGCTGGCCGAGCACACGTTGCGCCTACGCGAACTGTTGGAGCGGCACGCCACCTACACCGGCTCAGGACTGGCTCGATCCATTCTCGATGGCTGGCACGAAGCGCTGCATCATTTCTGGCGGGTCGCCCCACGGGCCGACGTCGCGCGCATCGAAAACCAGCACGAGGGGACGCTGGCCGCCCGCGGCTAATCCGGGCTAAGCTAAGCGCGGAACTCTTCGCTCAGGACGGGAACCCCAGCGGTGTCCGCCTGGACTGCGTGCGGGCGGGAGGCCGCCATCGCCCGGCGCCAGTGTTCGATGGCCAGATCCTTCTCGCCCCGAGCGCCCAGGATCTCCGCGTACTCAGCCTCGCATTCCACCAGCCGTTCCGTAACCCCCATGGCACTCAACAGCGTAATCGCTTGCAGGAAGACCTGATCGGTCCTGGCGTGATCGCCTGCCCGCGCTGCCAGCCGGCCCAGGAACTGGAGCGCCAGCCCCGCGGTCATGGACTCACCCAGACGCTCAGCAAGTTCCAGCGCCTGGGTGATGTAGTCCTCGGCCTGGGCGAACGCCTGGCGATGCAGGTACAGCTCACCCATGCTCAGCAGTACATGACTCTTGCCCCGCTCCACCTGCAACTGGTCAAAGATGGCGAGGGAGCCGCTGATGTGGCGCTCCGCCGCCTCCAGGTCCCCCTGCTTCATGAGCACCAGCCCCAGGTTGTTCTCGGTGAGCGCCATCGACTTTTGGTCCTGCTGCATGCCGTACAGGGCCAGGGCCTTGTGTGAATAGGAGGCGGCCCGCGTCAGGTTTCCCATCTCCTGGTAGGCCACGCTCAGATCGTTGTACATGCGAGCCAGGCGACTGAGGTCGCGCAGCGCCCCGGCCGCGCGCACCGCTTCTTCGTAGAAGGTCACCGCCTTGGCCCACTGGTGGTGGGTAAGCTGGATGGCGCCGATATGCCCGAGGATCCGGACCTCCGTGGACAGGGGGACCGGGCTCAGCTTCCGGCACTCGCGCAGCGCGGCCTCGGCGAGTTCCAGGGCGTCCCGTCTCTCCAGCATGTATAGACCCCCCGCTTCACCATCCATGCACTCCACGACCATCCATCCGTCGCCGGTCTCCTGGAAGAGCGTCCGCGCCCGGCGGAAGTTGTCCAGGGCGTCGTCCGGATCCTTGAGCTCCAGCTGGGCCCGCCCCAGGTAGTAGCGCACGAGCGCTTCTTCACCGGCCCCCCGCGCAGGAGGAAGCATCCCGTAGGCCGTGTCTCGTAACGCGCGCCAGTCCCCGGCCAGCGCCAGTTGCTCCAGCTGATCAAGGGCCGGATCGGTGGCGGTCCCGCGGCCCGGCCGGGGAGGAGCCCCGCCCCCATCGCCAATGAAGAAGGCAACCGGCTTGCCGGTGCGCTGCGCGATGTGCTCCAGCGTCCGCATTGAGGGACGGGCCTTGCCGGTTTCAACCAGGTGGATGGCCGCCCGGCTGACTTCGCCGTGGGCCACCTGTTCGAGGGTCAGCCCGGCCTCCAACCGGGCCTGCCGAACACTCCCCGGGCGGACGTCCACGCCAGGGAGATGGGGTCGCCGAGCGGGCGGCTTGACAGAACTTCCCCTCACAAGACCTAGGCATAATTTACACGCTTCGTAACCGCTCGGCGACCTCGGGTTATCGCTTACCCCAGTCGGGGATGGTTTGGCCTACCAACCGGAAGGGGAGCCGTCGGCGAACACGGTAGCGGCGAAAGCCACCAGGCTAAACAGGGCAACCAGAAGGGATAGGCCGAATTTCCGCATTTTTTGACCTCCGTTGAGCGTCTTGTTAAGGGGCTCACTACGGAGTACGGCTTCCGGCTGCGGCTGTCAAGTGCTACTTGCTTGACAGAATGGCCAGCGCATGCTACGAACTAGCCCGCAGTTGCAAGCCGAGATCTGGCGGAACGCCTGTGGGTCCGGGCTCTAAGCCAGCGGCCCCTCCTGATGCGCCGCTATCGTCGGCCCCGTCACGGTCAGGAAGTGGGGCTGCGGTTGATACCCTGACGCCGAGAGAGCTCGAGGTGCTCGTCCTGGTGGCGCGCGGCCTGAGCACTCCAGAGATTGCGGCCGAGCTCGCCATCAGCCGGCGCACCGTTCACGCTCACCTGCGCTCCATCTACCCGAAGCTGGGGGTGACCTCCCGCGTCGGCGCGACGCGGTATGCCGTTTTGCACGGACTGGTCTGACGCGGTCACTCCAGAGAGGGCATTGACCACGGCTCCAACCACCAGCAGCGCGGGTCCCTCCACCGGTCGCTGACCCACGCGGCGGCCGACGTCGTCCAGCCGCGCCCGCACCACCCGCTGCCGCGATGTCGAGGCGCCTTCGACCAGCGCCACCGGACAGGTGGGGGGCCGTCCAGCGGCGATCAGCTGAGCGCTGACCTGCGGCAGCGCCTGCACCGGCATCATGACCACCAGCGTGTCGGCGCCGGCCAGGTCGCGGAAATCGTGGACACCGCCGTCGGCGCGCCGGGCGGTGGTGACGGCGAAGGAGGCCGCCAGGCCACGATGCGTCAGCGGGATCCCGGCCAGTGCCGGACCGGCGGTGGCCGCACTGACCCCAGGCACGACCTCGATCGTGATCCCCGCCGCCGCCAGGGCCAGCACCTCTTCCCCGCCCCGGCCGAAGACAAATGGATCGCCGCCCTTCAGCCGAACCACGAAGCGACCGGCATGGGCTGCGGCGATCATGTGCGCCTCGATGGTGCCCTGCTCGACCGATGTCCGTCCGCCGCGCTTGCCCACGCAGACCAGCTCGGCGTCGGGCCGGCACCAGGCCAGCGCCGCGGGGTCCACTAGCGCGTCATAGAGCACCAGGTCGGCGCGCGACAGCAGATCCACGGCCCGGACCGTGAGCAATGCGGGGTCACCGGGACCCGCCCCCACCAGCGCCACGTGCCCGTCGCTCTTGTTGATCGCGGCCTCGGCAGCAGCCGACTTGCCGGCCCGCAGCAGGTCGAGCGCAGGAGATCCGAGCGCGCGGGCGTACCGGATGGTCTGCTCGCTGAGGGGAACCCCATCCTGGCGAAGCCGGTCCCGCAACCTCCCCGTCAGCTCCACGATGGATCCCCACTCCTGGCTCAGCCAGCGCTCGACCAAGCGGCGCAGATGGGCCGCCAGAAACGGTGACCGGCCGGAGGTGGAGATCGCAACCTGGAGCGGTCCACGCCGGACGAGCGCGGGGGCGATGAACGTGCACAGGGTGGGTCGGTCGAGCACGTTGACCGGCAGCCCGCGGTCGCGAGCGGCGTGGCTTACACGCACGCCGGTCGCCTCGTCCTGGCTGGCATCGATAACCAGGAAGCAGCCGTCGAGGTCCGACTCCTGGAATCGCCGCTCGTGGAGGGGCACGCCGAGCGCGGGCAGGTCCGGATGCAGGCGGTCCCAGACCACGGTCACCTGGGCGCCGGCCTCGAGCAAGCCGCGCACTTTCGCCAGCGCGGGCTCTCCCCCACCGACGACGAGACACCGGCGGTCGGTGACGTCGAGGAACGCCGCGTAGTACCCCATCAGCCCGCGGCCCTCGCCGGTTCCGGGTCGGTGGACTCGATCAGGATCTCGCTGATCTCCGGACGCGTGAACTCGGCCGGTAAGGGCTCACCCGTCTTCAGCAGCTCCCGCACTCGCGATCCGCTGAGCGCAAGGTGCGCGCTCGATGGGTGCGGGCAGGTACGGGTCGACGCCATGCCGCCGCAGACCGTGCAGTAGAAGGTGTGCTCGAAGCGCAGGATCTCGATGCCCAGCTCGGCCGGGCGGTACTCGTCGAAGATCCGATGCGCCGCGTACGTGTGGTAGTAGCTGCCGACGCCCGCATGATCGCGGCCCACGATGAAGTGGGTGCAGCCGTAGTTTCGCCGCACAATGGCGTGGAAGACCGCTTCGCGCGGGCCGGCGTAGCGCATCCACGCGGGGTTGGTGGCCAGGAGGACGCGGTCGGCCGGGAAGTATTCCTCGAGGAGCGCCTCATAGCACCGGATGCGGACCTCGGCCGGGATGTCATCCGCTTTCGTCTCCCCCACCAGGGGGTGCAGCAGCAGGCCATCCACGATCTCCAGGGCAACCTTCTGCAGGTACTCGTGCGCCCGATGCACCGGGTTGCGCGTCTGGAACCCCACCATGGTCCGCCAGCCCAGCTCGGCCTTGCGGGCGCGCACCTCGCGCGGCGTCAGGTCGTAGGCGGGGAAGGATGCGGCGGGCCGGCCGAGCCCGGTGACCGGACCGGCCACCGCCAGCTCACCCGAGTCGTACAGACCCCGGACGCCTGGGTGGGCGAGGTCCTCGGTGCCGTACACGGCCAGAGCTTCCGGGCGGTGGGGAGCGCTGAACACGCCCTCCACATCCAGCAGCCCAACCGGGACGCCCGCCGCCCACAAGGCCACTCGGTCGGCCCGGCCCAGACGCCTGGTCTGGTCGCCGTCGATCCGCAGCGTGACCGGGATCGGGAAAGGCTGGCTGGACCGAAGCCGCCCCTGCTCCAGGACGGCCTCGTAGTCTTGCGCATCGACGAATCCGCGAAGCGGACTGAGCGCACCCGCCGCCAACATATAGATGTCGGCGGCCTCCCGCTTGCCGACATCAAGGCGCGGCAGGCGGACGGCTTCGGCAAGACCAGCCTCGAGCTCCTTACCGCTGACCAGCCGCTCGCGCGGGAGTGCCGGAAGGTACCCGAGGCGTTCCACGGTGGACATGATCTTGTCGACGGACTGCTGGACGCCCTCGTGATCGGTGTTGACCACCACCTCGGCGCGCAGGGGCGGCTCGTACGGATCGCTGATCCCGGTGAAATGGTCGATCTCACCCGCCAGCGCTCGTTGGTACAGCCCCTTGACGTCTCGTCGGATCAACTCCTCCAGCGAACAGCGAACGTAGACCTCCAGGAAGGCCCCCGCCTGGGCGCGGACCTCGTCACGCGCCGCTCGGTACGGGGAGATGGCGGCGGTGATGGCGATGCCCCCGTTGCGGGCCAGCAGCCGGGCGACATAGCCGATGCGACGGATGTTGGTGTCGCGATCCTCACGGGAGAAGCCCAGCCCCTTCGACAGGTGGGTGCGGATCTCGTCGCCATCCAGGACCTCGGCCGGGCGGCCGCGCTGTCCGAGTTCGGCTCGAAGCCCTTCGGCGATGGTCGACTTCCCGGCGCCGGAGAGCCCGGTAAGCCAGATGATGAACCCGCGCCCCACCTCAGGCATCGGCCAGCCCCCAGCGCCGGCTGATGGCCCGATCGGCGTGACTGAAGAGGGCGTCGATTGTCATCCCGATCAGGAGGATGACGATCATGGCGGCCAGCAGGCCATCGGCGTCACGAGCCGTGCGGGCGAAATGCAGGCGCCAGCCCAGCGAGGGCTGATTGCCAAGCAGGACCAGGAGCTCCCCGGCCATCAGGCTGCGCCAGGCAAACGCCCACCCCTGCTTGAGCCCGCCAAGAAAAGCCGGCAGCGCGGCGGGGAGGATGACATACCGATAGAGCCGCGGACCTCGCGCCCCAATCACGCGGCCGGAGCGCAGGAGGAGCGGGGGAATGTGGTCAATGCCACTGATCAGACCGTTGGCGATGGCCGGCGCCGCCCCCAGCACGACCACCAGGAGAATGGCTTGCTCGGTCAGCTGGAAGAGCAGGATGGCCAGCGGGAACCAGACAATCGACGGCATGGTCTGGAGCCCGGTGATCACGGCGCCGATGGCGGCCCGCACGATACGCGTGCGAGCGACGGCGAGCCCGATGAGCGAACCCAGCACGAGCGCCAGCGCGTATCCAATGAAGGCCCGCCGCAGGGTAATCGCGACCGCCACGAAAAAGCCCGGATCACGCGTGTTCTGGTAGAGGCGCGCGAGCACCCGGCCCGGATCCGGCAGCAGGGATTCCGGCTTCCAGTGGCTCCACACCACCAGCTGCCAGCACGCGACCACCAGCGCCGCCGCGGCCAGTTTCGGCCAGGTGCTGGACCAGAGACGGGCAACGCGGGATCGCGCGCGCCCCCGGTGGAGCTCAAGAGCGTCGAGCGCCTCGAGCTCCCGGTCGAGGACGGCGAGGCTAGTGGCCAGGTTGAAACACCTCCAGGCGCAAGCGATCGATAATCTCGGCCGCCACCGTGGCCAGCTCCGGCGACTCGATCCGGCGCGGCCGGGGCAGCTGGATGGTGAACTCATCCACGACCCGCCCCGGACGGCTACTCAACAGCAGCACCCGGTCGCCCAGCCGGACGGCCTCCCGGACGTTGTGGGTGACGAAGAGCACCGTGAGATGCCGATCCCGCCAGACCCGCTCCAGCTCGTCATGCAGCAGGTCCCGCGTCATGGCATCGAGCGCTCCGAATGGCTCGTCCATCAGGAGGACATCGGCGTCCTGCGCCAGGGCGCGGGCCAGCGCGGCCCGCTGCCGCATCCCGCCCGACAGCTCGTGTGGACGGCGGTCCGCGAATCCGCCCAGGCGGACCAGGGTGAGCAGCTCGGCGACCCGGTCGCGACGCGCTGCCTTCGGAATCCCGCGCAGGCGCAGCGCCAGGTCGACGTTGCCGGCTACGGTAAGCCAGGGAAAGAGCGCGGCCTCCTGAAACAGCAGCGTGGTTCGGGCGTCGGCGGCGGCCTCGACCCGTCCCACCGTCGGCTGGTCGAGCCCGGCCACCAGGTTGAGGAGCGTGCTCTTGCCGCACCCCGAGGCGCCCACCAGGCAGACGAACTCGCCCGGCGCCACGTCCAACGACACCTGGTGCAGAGCCACCAGTGGAGCGCGGCCGCTGCTGAAGACTTTCGAGACGTTCCGGATCGACACGGCCACCGGAACCTCGGCCCCAACCCGCTCGTCGGCAAGTTCAGCCCGGATCCACCGATCGGACGACGCAGATTGGGATGCGCGGCGAGATGAGCGGTAGGAGGCGACGAGCACGCGAAGGAGCGCACTGGGCTGATGCGCGA
>Ga0137396_10001854_pt1 | contig 11377 bp, 7 predicted proteins | sample czc16metaG_FD_108284 | JGI IMG/M metagenome (GOLD analysis project Ga0137396, IMG submission 108284) | Vadose zone soil microbial communities from Angelo Coast Range Reserve, California, USA - czcobulk3.16 metaG | ecosystem: Environmental > Terrestrial > Soil > Vadose zone | place: USA...
AGATGTGGCACTTGGTCGTCGGCAGATGCACGATGTTCTTGCCGAAGAAGTAGTCGGGCACGTGGATGCCTTCGGGATAGATGCGATTGAGCACGCGCATCCGCGCCTTCGGCTCGTAGTGCATCCACGTCATGTCCTCGTCCTTGAAGTTGTAGAGGACGGGAATGTTGTAGCGCTTGAAGATCGGAACGTAGTGATTGAGGTCCTCACCCTTGAACGCATTGGTGACGACCGTCTTGTTCTGCACGCAGACCTGATCCGTGAAGCCGCGGCGCGCGAGCGCCTGAATCGTCCCTTCGAGCTGCCACGGTGTCGTGTTCGCCGCAGGAAACGGAAAATGCCAGGAGATGTTGTCTTTGAGAATCGTCGTCTTGCCGGACACGAGCGCGCGCGACACATCGCCGAGCTCTACAACGCGATCGATGTCTGACAGGATGGTGTCGGGTGTGACTCGGACAACCGCGACTTTAGACTTCATGAACCCTAGGAACCCTGTCGGCCCGGCTGCAAACTCGCGACCACTTCGGAGTCGCCGGCGTATTGCTGAACAATCGAGAGCAGCCCCGTGTAGAGAAAACCGATCTGGAACAGGACGAGGAACGGGACCGTTCCGTAGATCTGGTTCGCGAGCGCGTAGAACACCGTCCAGGTGAAGTAGAGCCCGAGCATGAGCTCGACGAGCGGCTGCACGGCAACGGTCTGGTGGTACTTCTTGCTCATCCACTCGTCGCCGTCCCCTTCAATCCGGTACTTCGGCGTCCGCGTGAACTCGCTCTCCTTGTTCAGGAGCGCCTCGAAGACGGCGCGTGTGTTGTTGATGGAGAGACCAATGCCGATCGACATGAGGAACGGCAGGTACTTGATTCGCGCGCGCCAGTCGGTGTGAATCTCACGCTGGCAGACCATGTAGAAGTTGCAGACCGAGAAGGTCGCCGCGAAGAACAGCGGCACGTCGATGAGCAGCATCTCGTACCAGCCCATGTTGTAGCGGATGACCATGGCCGGAAACATCAGCACGGACATCAGGCACATGAACGGGTAATTGAAGTTCGCGGTGAGGTGGAAGAACGCTTCGGCCTTGACGCCGAGCGGGAGCTTGGCGCGCAGCAGAATCGGCAGGAGCTTCCGGCACGTCTGGATCGATCCCTTCGCCCAGCGATGCTGCTGACTCTTGAACGCGTTCATTTCGACCGGCACTTCGGCCGGCGCGATCAAGTCCGAGAGGAACACGAAGCGCCACCCGCGAAGCTGCGCGCGGTAACTGAGATCCAGATCCTCGGTCAGCGTGTCGTGCTGCCAGCCGCCCGCGTCCTCGATCGCCACGCGCCGCCACACCCCCGCGGTGCCGTTGAAGTTGAAGAACCGGCCGCTCCGGTTGCGTCCGCCGTGCTCGAGGACGAAGTGACCGTCGAGCAGAATCGCCTGGATCTTCGTGAGCAGCGAGTAGTCCTGGTTGATGTGGCCCCAGCGCGCCTGCACCATGCCGACGCCCGGATCGCCGAAATGCGGCATCAGGCGCGTCAGGAAGTCGGCCGTCGGGATGAAGTCGGCGTCGAAGATGCCGATGAACTCACCGCGCGCCGTTTTGAGGCCGGCTTCGAGCGCGCCGGCCTTGTACCCGACGCGATCCGTCCGGTGGTAGTACTTGATGTCGATGCCCTGCGCGGCGAATCGGCGGACAGCGGACTCGGCGATGCTGCGCGTCTCGTCAACCGAATCGTCGAGCACCTGGATTTCGAGCAGCTCGCGCGGATACTCGATGGCGCAGACCGACGCGATGAGGCGATCGGCGACGTACATCTCGTTGTAGAGCGGCAACTGAATCGTCACCACCGGCGGCGGATCGAGCGGCGGCCCCGCCTTCGGCTCCTTGCCCTTGTTCCGCATGTAGAGGTACACAAGGTAATAGCGGTGCCACCCGTAAATCGCCAGAACGATCAGGACGAAGAAGTACGTGGCGAGCGTGAGGGTCTCAAAGGGCGTCATGTTCTACGCGTGCAATCATTTATATTACTGTCGTGTCTGAATGACGTCAAACAAACATCTTCAGGATCTCCTCGAACAGGTCGCGCGCGGCGCGCTCGATCCCGATACCGCCCGCGAGCGTCTGCTTGAGGCACTGCGATCGCGTCCTTACGAAGATCTTGGATTCGCGCGCGTCGATCATCATCGAACCGTCCGGCAGGGATTCCCTGAGGTCATCCTCGGTTTAGGCAAAACACCTGCCCAGATCGCGGCGATTGCCGTCGAGATCGTCCGGCGCGGATCCACGCTGTTGATCACGCGCGCCGGCGCAGAGGTGTACGAGGCAGTGCGCGCCGAAGTCCCAGGTGCCACGTATTACTCCGATGCGGGGATCATCACGTTCCGTCAGGAGGACATCAGCCCGGGGAAAGGCACGATTGTGATCGCGGCCGCCGGCACGTCCGATCTTCCGGTCGCCGAAGAAGCGGCGCGCACGGCGGAACTGATGGGCAATACCGTCTGCCGGTTGTACGACGTCGGCGTCGCCGGACTGCACCGCATCCTCGGCGAGCGCGCCCGCCTCGCCTCGGCGCGCGTCATCATCGTCGTCGCCGGCATGGAAGGCGCGCTGCCGAGCGTCATCGCGGGTCTCGTCAGCGTGCCAGTCATTGCCGTGCCCACGAGCGTCGGCTACGGCGCGAGCTTCGGCGGCATCGCCGCACTGCTCGGCATGCTGAACAGCTGCGCATCGGGCGTGTCGGTCGTGAACATCGATAACGGTTTCGGCGCCGCAAGCATCGCGTCGCTGATCAATCATCTGTGAGGGACGGCCTGAAGGCCGTCCCTCGTACGGTAGAATCCCGGGTTCTGCACATGCCGCCTGGCGCCCTGCGCGCTCTCGAATTCGATCGGATCGTGGAGGCCGTCACGGGCTTCGCGCTGACGCCCATGGGCGCTGAGCGCCTGGCGCGGCTGACGCCATCGACCGATCCGCACAAAGTCGCGCAGCTCCTCGCGGCGACGACGGAGACGGCGCGATTCATCTCGGCCCACGGCCAGTTCCCGCTGCGCGCGTCGAGTGAGCTGCCGCAGATTCTCTCCGCGCTCGCCGTCGAGGGTCGCGCCCTCGAAGCGCCGCGGCTGCTCGCGCTGGCCGCGTTCCTCGACTCCGTTGACGAATCACGCGTCGCAATTCGGCGCGTGGCCGCATCATTTCCCCTCCTCGACGCGGCGAGCGGCGGCGCGGCGTCGTTCAAGGATCAGTCGGCGCAGATCCGCGACAAGATCGATCCCTCCGGCGAGGTGGTCGACGACGCCAGCCCGCAGTTGAAGGGAATCCGGGATCGACTGCGCAAGCAGCGCTCGCGGTTGCGGACGACGCTCGAGTCGTACCTGCGCGGCAAGGAGACGGCGAAGTACCTGCAGGACCAGGTCATCACCGAGCGCAACGGACGCTACGTGCTGGTCGTGAAGGCCGAGCATCGCAGCGGCATCCCGGGCATCGTGCACGGCAGCTCCACGAGCGGCGCCAGTCTGTTTCTCGAGCCGCTCAGCACCGTCGAGATCAACAACGACATCGTGGCGCTCGAGGAGCAGGAGATCGAGGAGATCCGGCGGATTCTGCTCGCGCTGACCGACGCGTTCCGCCAGCGCGCCGGCGATCTCGCGCGGACCATCGAGGCGGCGACCGACATCGACGTGCTGCAGGGACGCGCGCGGTTTTCGGAGTCGATCGACGGCATCGAGCCGGCGCTGTCGGCTGACGGCGCGTTCGAGCTGCAGGCCGCACGACATCCTCTTCTCAAGAACGCGATCCCTGTCACGATCAAAATCATCCCGCCCGCCGCCGTGCTGCTGATCACCGGTCCGAACACGGGCGGAAAAACTGTCGCGCTGAAGACGGCGGGGCTGCTGTCTTTGATGGCGCAGGCGGGCCTGCGCATTCCGGCGGCCGACGGATCGCGCGTCCCGGTGTTCCGATCGCTCTACGCCGATATCGGCGACGAACAGTCGATCGACGCGAGCCTCAGCACCTTCTCGGCGCACATCACGAACATCGCCTCGATGGATCGCTCGCTGAACGCGCCCGCGCTGGTCTTGCTCGACGAAGTCGGCTCCGGAACCGATCCCATCGAAGGCGGCGCGCTGGGCGTCGCGATCGTCGACCATTTTCGCGGCCGCGGGGCGACGGTCATCGCGACGAGCCACTACGATGCGCTCAAGACGTACGCGGCGACGACCGACGGCGTGACGACCGCCGCGTTCGGCTTCGACGCCGACACCTTCGCGCCGACCTATCAGTTGATGTACGGCACTCCGGGCCGCAGCCTCGCGCTCGAGATCGCCGGGCGGCTGGGTCTCAATCCCACGGTGATTTCGGCGGCGCGCGAGAATCTGAGCGCGCGCGAAGCGCAGCTCGCCGAGCATCTGGCGAAAATCGATCGCGACATGCGCGCGCTCGAGCACGAGCACCGGCTCGCGGCCAGGGAGCGCGAAACGCTCGCCGACGCCGAGGGTCGCATGCGCCAGCGCGAGGAGGCGCTCCGTCAGCGCGAAGAGACGTTCCGCCGGCGGCTCACCGAGGAGCTCGACACGCAAGTCCGCGAGGCACGCCGCGAAATCGACACCGTGATCGCGGAGCTGAAGGCGAAGGCCGACGCGATGGCGCAGGACGCCGCGCGGCAGGCCCTCAGCACCGGCGACACCGGCGCGGCCCGAAGCGAGGCCCGCGCTGCCGTCGAGGAGGTGGCGAAACGGCTTCTCGCTGGAGAGGCGTCGAACCATGAACCATCCGAATCCGCCTCGACAAGCTCGGGACGCTCTGAGCTCGTCGAAGGGCGCAATCCGCCTTCCGGAATTCGTGAGGTCGCCGTCGGCGACCGCGTGATTGTCGGCGGCCTCGGACTCGAAGCGCTCGTCACCGGCGTCCACGACGGGACTGCCGACCTCGACGTCCGCGGCAAGCGGATGCGCGCGAGCCTGCGCGACCTGAAGGTGCTGGCGGGCGGCGCGTCCGCCGCGCCCGCGAAAGTCAGCGTCAACATCGCGCTGCAGCCGCGCGAGACGACCCCGGCGGATCTGAACGTCATCGGCTGCACGGTGGACGAAGCGATCGCCCGCGCGGAGCGTTTTCTCGACGAGTCGCTGCTCACCGATCAGCGCGTCGTGCGCCTGATTCACGGCTACGGGACCGGTCAGCTGAAGCGCGCGCTGACAGGATTCTTGCAGCAGCATCCGCTGGTCGCGCGATTCGCCACGGCGCCACCCGAACAGGGCGGCGGCGGCGTGACGGTCGTCGAGCTGAAGGATTGATGGCGCTATTCCCGCAGAGATTTATCGACGACCTCCGGCTGCAGGCGAACATCGCTCAGGTCATCCAGGAATACGTCCCGTTGAAGCGCGCGGGACGCACGTACAAAGGTCTCTGTCCCTTTCACTCCGAGAGGACGCCGTCGTTCCACGTCGATCCGGAAAAGGGCTTCTTCCACTGCTTCGGCTGCAACGTCGGCGGCGACGTGTTCAAGTTCCTCGAGTTGCACGAGAAGGTCGCGTTCCCCGACGCCGTGCGACTGCTGGCGCAGAAGTTCGGCGTCGCCCTGCCCGAGCAGAGCGAGGAAAGTGGAGACGAAGCCAGGCAGGATGCGGCGTTGCGGGAGGCGCTGCTGAAAGCGCACGAGGTCGCCTCGGCGTATTTCCGCGAGCAGCTCGCGGCGCCGACAGGGGCGCGCGCGCGGCAGCAGTTGAAGGACCGCGACGTCTCGTCCCAGACGATCGACCAGCTCGGTCTCGGCTTCGCGCCGAGCTCGCGCGAGGGATTGAAGAGCCGGTTGCTGAAGCAGGGATTCGCCGAAGGGCTGCTGCTGCAAAGCGGTCTGCTCGTGCGCCGCGAGAGCGGTGAGGTCGTCGACCGGTTCCGCAACCGGCTGATCATCCCCATTTGCCGCGACACCGGATCGGTCATCGCGTTCGGCGGCCGGCAGATGGACGCCGATCAGGGCGGGCCCAAGTACCTGAACTCGCCCGAGACGCCAATCTATTCAAAAAGCCGTACGCTTTACGGCCTGAATCTGACGAAACAGCTAATCGGGAAGGTCGGGTTCGCGGTCCTGGTCGAGGGATACTTCGACTTCGCGCAGGTATTTCAGTCCCAGTCGGCTCCGGCGGTCGCCTCGTGCGGCACGGCGCTCACGCCGCAGCAGGCGCAACTGCTCCACCGTTTCACGTCGAAAGTGGTTCTGAGCTTCGATCCCGACGCTGCCGGCCAGGGCGCAGCCGCCCGTTCGTGCGAAATGCTGGTCACCGAAGGCTTCGACGTCAACGTGGTCGTACTGGACAAAGGCGAAGATCCGGATACATTCATTCGGAAGAAAGGGCCGGAGCCGTATCGTGAAAGATTGCGGGCATCGAGGCCGTATTTAGAGTACCTACTCGATCAGGCAGCCGGGGGCTTGGACCTCGGCCACGATGACAATCGGCGACAATTCTTGGGGCGGATGCTGACTGTCGCTGCCTGGATCCCCGACGCCGCGGCCCGGGACCAGTTTGCCGACCGCATCGCGCACAAGGCGCGAATTACAGAAGAGGTCGTTCGGGCGGAGATTCGGAAGGCTGCCGTCAACAAACGGACCGCGGTCACGACCCGGGAGATCCCGTCGTTTGGACAGTTGAAACACGCGGAAAAGGCGCTGATTTGGGGCCTGATTCACAATACCGGAGTCGCCGTCGCCGCGCTCGCCGAACTGGACGAGGCGGATCTGGAGAACCTTGCCGGCCGCGAAATCTTCGAAGTGGCGCGGAGCCTGCAAAATGGGCCCCCGGACCTCTTACCATCGGCCCTTTTGGAGCGTCTAAGTACTGTGAACGCCCAACTCGTCACCAGCATCGCCGCCACGGCCGCCTCTCCCGCACCGCCCGCCGCTTGCGCCCGCGCGCTCAAACGGCTCAGGTGGGAACGCGAGCGGGCGGCCATCCAGCGCGAAATCGATCGGCTTCAACAGCTTGGCGCAAGCCAGCACGGACACGAGATTGATACCTTATGGCAGCGGAAAAAAGACCTACTGCACCGCATCGAGGAACTGACGTAGGAGGCGACTTGTCGATCGAAGAAAAGTATGACGAAGTCAGGCAGCTGATTAACATCGGCAAGGAAAAAGGCTACCTGCTGTACGACGAGGTCAACGAGCTGCTCCCGTCGGAAATCACCTCCTCCGACGAGCTCGACGACCTCTTCAACACCTTCGGCAGCGCGGGGATCGAGGTCATCGACTCGGACCAGAAGTACCTGCGCGATGACGTCAAGCCGATCGACCGGACCCAGGAAGGCGCCGAGGAGCTCGAGCTCGATCTCACGCCAGGCGCGCTCGACAAGACCAACGACCCGGTCCGCATGTACCTGCGCGAGATGGGCACGGTGCCGCTGCTCACGCGTGAAGGCGAAGTCGAGATCGCGCGGCGGATCGAGCGCGGAAAGCTCGCCGTCATCAAGTCGATTTCGCGAACGCCGCTCATCTCGAAGAAAGTGATCCTGCTCGGCGATCAGCTGCACACCGGCGAGCGCACGATCCGCGAGCTGGTCATCTTCAACGACGAAGAGATCACCGACGAGCGCATCGTCGAGCGCTCCAGGCAGGTGCAGAAGCAGATCGACGCGGTGCGCAAGGCGCGCGCGGCGTACGAGAAGCTCGAGGAAAAGCTTGCCGAGACGCCGAAGGGCACGACGACGCGCGACAAGCGCAAGTACCGCCGCTGCCGGTGGCAGGCGATGCGCGCGCTGGTGGAGCTGTCGCAAGCGATCCGCCGGATCGAGTTCACCGAATCGGTCAAGCGGCGCCTCATCGACGAGATGAAGGATGCCGTCGAGAGCGTCCGCTCGGTGCAGCGCGAGGTCGAGGCGTACGAGCGGCAGCTCAATCCGAAGAACAAGAAGATCAAGCTGAAGGAAGAGGACAAGAAGAACATCCAGCGGCAGATCAAAGAGCTGCGCGCGAAAATCAAGGGCATCAGCGACGTCCTCGAACAATCGCCTGACGAGCTCAAGCAGACGCTGGACGTCATCCTTCGCGGAGAATATCAGGCCGAACAGGCGAAGAAAGAACTGGTCGAAGCCAACCTCCGCCTCGTCGTCTCGATTGCGAAGAAGTACACGAACCGCGGCCTGCAGTTCCTCGACCTGATTCAGGAAGGCAACATCGGCCTGATGAAGGCGGTGGACAAGTTCGAGTACCGGCGCGGCTACAAGTTCTCGACGTACGCGACGTGGTGGATCCGCCAGGCGATCACGCGCGCGATTGCGGACCAGGCGCGGACCATCCGCATCCCGGTCCACATGATCGAGACGATCAACAAGCTCATTCGCACGTCGCGCGCGCTCGTGCAGGAGCTCGGCCGCGAGCCGACCTCCGAAGAGATCGCCAAGCGGATGGATATTCCTGTGTCAAAGGTCCGCAAGGTCCTGAAGATCGCGCAGGAGCCGATCTCGCTCGAGACGCCAATCGGCGAAGAGGAAGATTCGCATCTTGGCGATTTCATCGAAGACCGTCAGGTGGTATCGCCGGCCGAAGCGGTCATCAACCTGAATCTGAAGGAACAGACCGAGTCGGTGCTGAAGACGCTCACGCCGCGCGAGGAGAAAGTCATCAAGATGCGGTTCGGCGTCGGCGACGGCAGCGAGCACACACTCGAAGAAGTGGGTCAGAGCTTCGCCGTCACGCGCGAACGCATCCGGCAGATCGAAGCCAAGGCGCTCCGGAAGCTCCGCCATCCGTCCCGGAGCAGGAAGCTTCGCGCGTTCCTGGAAGGACGGACGTCGTAGCCTTCGAAGTCTGAAGTGGGAAGTCTGAAGTCTGAACTGGCTTCAGACTTCAGAGACTTCCCACTTCTTTTAGCTTCCAACTTCAGACTTCCAACTTCATACTTTCTCGTGGGCCCATAGCTCAACGGTTAGAGCCGCCGGCTCATAACCGGCCGGTTCCAGGTTCGAATCCTGGTGGGCCCATCCTTCGCTCGCCTTTCAGGTGACCTTCAGATGGCAAGCCACGCGAGCACGTCCTTCACGCGAAGGATGTCCACCGAAGCTGCGCAGCAGCGAAGGTGGACCGCACTCTTCCACCGGGCCGCTTGCGTCGTGTCGTCGTGATCGAGCGACGTGAGCTCCTTCTGAAGGATCGGAATCAAGCGATCCGTGAACGTGGCCGCGGCGAACGCGACGGTCCGCGGCGCGATCGAAAAACTCCAAATCGCCGAATCACCGCCGCAACCCCGGCGCGCGGTGATCACGCCGCCGATACGCCGCTGATGCACGGCGAGCCTGCCAGGGTCGCCCGCATGTACAATGGGGCACCTGATGAACGCCGATCTGGAACGTGTCATCGCGCTGCAACGGCTCGACTCGACCGCGCATGACGCACAGCGCCGGCTCGCCGACGAACCCGAGCGCACCAAGGCGCTCGATGCGAGACTCGAGGCCGCGCGCCAGCACGTCGCGTCCGCGAAAGAGCGCCTCGCCGAAAACCAGAACGCGCGCCGCGCGATCGAGAAGGACGTCGCCGTGCATCAAGGCCGCCTGTCGAAGTTCCGCGAACAGGCGATGGCCGTGAAAACCAATCAGGAGTACCACGCAGTTCAGAAGGAGATTGGCTACGCGCAGGGCGAGATCAAAACGCTCGAGGACACGATTCTCGAGCGGATGCTCGAGGCTGACGAGCTGACGGCACTGGTGAAGCGCTCCGAGAAAGACCTCGCCGACGAACAGAAAGCCGTGGACTCCGACCGCAAGACAATGACGGCGGAGCACGGCGAGCTGCAATCGTCGCTCGAGCGGATCGCGGCCGAGCGCAAGGACCTGGTCGCGTCGCTCGATCCGCAGTTGCTCGCCATCTACGAGCTCATGTCGAAGCGGCGCAACGGCGTCGCCGTCGCCGAGGCGCGCGACGGCATCTGCACGATCTGCCACGTCCGTCTGCGGCCGCAAGTATTCAACACCGTCCGTCGCAACGAGCAGATCATCCAGTGCGACAGCTGTCAGCGCATTCTCTACTTCGTGCCCGCACCCGCGACGGCGACTCCGGCCGTCACCCATCCAGCGCAGTGACTCCCTCGGCTCCGGCGACACGATGACGTCGCTCGGGACAGGCCCGGAGATCGTCGCGTACATCGACGGAGGGGCCCGGGGGAATCCGGGTCCGGCCGGCTTCGGCGTCCGCATCGAGAGGCCCGACGGCACGCTCGTCGAGGAGTTCTGTGAGTCGATTGGCGTCGCGACCAACAACGTCGCCGAGTATCGGGCCTTGCTGGCGGCGCTCGAATGGGCGCGCGCGCATGGACATCATGCGGTGCACGTGCGATCGGACTCGCTGCTGCTCGTCCAGCAGATGCTCGGGAACTACAAGGTGAAGCACGCGGGGCTGCAGCCCCTCTACGCCAAAGCCCGCCTGCTCGCGCACGCAATCGGCAAGGTCACCTTCGAGCACGTCGGCCGCGCGAAGAACGCGCACGCCGATCGCCTCGCCAACGCCGCGATGGACGAGGCGGCAGAGGCGTCATCGTAAGATCGTCGACCGCCGCGGCCGCCGTGGCGTTGGTCGTGCGGCTGCTCACCGCGGAGGTGAAGATGCGGGCTTCGCGTCAGGCGAGCGCTCGAATCACCGCCGCCATGCGGCCCGAGGCTTTGCCATCGCGTCGGTAGGAGCAGAGAAGGTCGCGGTGGGTCGCCGTGCACAAACGCGCCACGTGAATCTGTGCCGGCGGAACGCCGGCCACGGCGAGTTGATCCTGCGCGGACTGCGAGCCGTCGAAGTACCAGTGATCCGGCCGATCGCCGTCGTAGAACCAGCGGCCGATGTGCTCGGCGGAGAATCCGTTTTGTTCGAACTGCGAGAGCACGGCGACGTCGACTTCGTAACGGGCCGCGCTGATCGAGGGACCGACCGCCGCAATCAGATCTTCGGGACGGCTGCCGAACTCGCGCGCGAGCGCGTCGACGGCCGCCGTCGGGACGCGCGCCGCGAGTCCACGCCATCCGGCGTGCGCGGCGGCGACCGCACCGATATTGCGATCGGCGATGAGAATCGGCACGCAGTCGGCAGTTTGAATCGCAAGCGCGACCGCCGGATCCTGCGTGAGCAGAATGTCGGCATCGGGAAGTCCTGGGCCGGGCACCGCCTCGGTGCGGTCGCGCCGGCGTACGCCGACGACCGATGCGCCGTGCCCCTGGTGGACCCGCACGAGATCGCCGGCATCGACGCCAATCGCCGCGGCGACCTCGCGCCAGCCCGCCGCGTGATCCGCGCCGGTCGCCGACCCGAGCGTCCAGGGACGAGTGGTAAAGAGGTGCGCGGCGAAGGGTGCAAGCGCGTCGCAGACAAGTGCCGGGCCCGCGGAGGTTTGCGTCCATCGGAAGGTGCCGGTAGGCTCA
>Ga0137396_10001855_pt1 | contig 11376 bp, 9 predicted proteins | sample czc16metaG_FD_108284 | JGI IMG/M metagenome (GOLD analysis project Ga0137396, IMG submission 108284) | Vadose zone soil microbial communities from Angelo Coast Range Reserve, California, USA - czcobulk3.16 metaG | ecosystem: Environmental > Terrestrial > Soil > Vadose zone | place: USA...
TAGGGGGCGGCTCCCCTCGCGCAGGCCGAGAAGAAGGCCGACCGTGCCGCCGACGTTGACCCGCCACATTTCCGATTCCGCCGCCGGCGGCATCAGCCCCGCAAGATGAATGACCCAGTCGGGCCGCTCCCGTCTGGCGAGCGCGGCCACTGCCTCGGCATTGGTCAGGTCGATCGCATGTGCAGCATCAAGATCCGCAGCCGCACTGACGTCGATGTCGATACCGATGATCCGCACCGACGCGCCGGACTGGCGCAGGAAACGCACGAGGTGCCGTCCGGTAAACCCCGACACGCCGGTAATCCAGAGCACTCCTGTCATGTCCTGGCGCCGAGAAATATCTCCGCGTTCTCGGCAAATTCTTCCTGTGCCTTGGCGTAGTCGTCCATGCGGCCGATATCGAGCCAGTAACAGTCCTCGCGGTAGCAGGCGACCTTGCCGCCTGCGGCGTGAATTCGCGCGATCAGATCGGGCATGTCCAGCTTCTCGCCGTCCGGCACGTGCTTCAAGACCGAGCGGCTCATCGCGTACACGCCCATGCTCACTTCGAAGTGATACGTCGGCTTTTCCCGATAGCCGACAAAGCGACCGTTGTCATCGCTTTCAATCACGCCGAAATCTATCGGAACGTCGCGCCGGTAGACAGCGACCGTGGCGTCCGCCTGCTCGCGACGATGGAACTCGAGCAACCGGCTGAAGCTCACGGTCGTGAGCAGGTCGCCGTTCATGACCATGAATGGTTCCGTCAGTTGCTCGCGAATCAACGCAAGCGGGCCGGCGGTGCCGAGAGGGCGCTCTTCGCGGCAGTACGTGGCCTCGACGCCGTACTTCGCGCCGTCCCCGACGACCGCCATCAGCAGTTCCGACAGGTACCCCGTCAGGAGAACCACGTGCCGCAGGTTGTGTGCCGCGAGTCGACGCAGCAGGATTTCAAGGACAGGCATTTCGCCGAGCGGGACGAGTGGTTTGGGGAAAACCGTCGTCAACGGGCGCAGGCGTGTGCCCCGGCCGCCAGCAAGCAATGCCACCTTCACCTGATCATTGGGGATCTGCGACATGCTGGCTCCTGCTGTACGTTGTACCGATTGGGCTGGTACTCGTCGGCCATGGTTGCGTGCCTTTCCCCGATATCAGCAACGCGTAAAGGCACCAATAGCTGGACGGCCCGGATGATCAGCGGGCGGACAGCTCTCCGCCCCTGAAGACCCTGGAGAGGTACCACTCGTAGGTTTTTAGGATCCCATTTTCTAGAGAAACCTTGGGTTCATACCCAGTGAGCTGGAACGTGGCCGTCATGTCCGGACAACGGCGCCGAGGCGATCCAGGCGTATCCGCCTCCTGCTTGATTCCTTGCTTCTTGCCGGTCGTCTTCAGCACAAGTGCTACCAAGTCGCCGATCGAAACTTCCGGCCGCTGGTTGCCGATGTTGAGCGTCGCTCCCTCGCCTTGCGGCGCCTCGGCACTCAAGTGAATCAACTCGACCGCATCGTCGATATAGCAGAAGGTTCTCTGATGGTTCGGGGAAAAGACCGGTATTTCAGCTCCCTCGGCTGCATCATAGCTCTTCTTGAGCAGCTCCGGAATTGCGTGTGACAACCCCATCCTCGGTCCGTAGAAGTTGTGAGGCCTGACGATCGTGAATGGCACCTCAGAATGGCGGCACATGGCCTCACCGTAGATCTTGGAAAGCATGTAGGAGGTTCTCGGTCGCTTCAAATCGGGTAGCGTGATGGGCGTATCTTCCGGAGTAGGAATGCGCATGCCGAATGCCTCGAGCGTTCCCGCGTATACCTCGCTCGTCGAAGCAAAGACAAACCTGCGCAAGTTTCTCTGACGTCTCGCCAACAGGAGGAAGTTGGAAAGCATGGAGAGGTTATCCCAAAGGACGGCATATGGCCGCTTGATCACGTGCGCGACACCGATGATGGCCGCCAAATGATAAATAACCTCATAGTCCACAGGAAGCGATGCTATTTCGTTCTGGTTCAACGCATCGGCTCGGATGATTCGCACGCCTGGCTGACAGGAAAAGTCATGCAGATCCGCGTCCATCACACCGCGGGAGAAGTTGTCCAGCAGGTGAACTTCATGTCCTCGCTCACGCAAGCGCTTTGCCAGGAACAAGCCAATGAAACCTGCGCCGCCCGTGACCAATGTCTTAGACACCGGATGATGTGCCTCGCCCGATGCTTCCGACCTGACAGCCGATCCTGGATAGGGATTCAAGCTGGGATCTCGTCAACACACGATTTGCGTCGAAAATGACTGGCCGCCTCGATCCGAGCCAGCGCTCGAGATCCCAACTTCGGTACTCTTGATGTGGCACCGCGAATACAACCGCGTCCACATCCGGATCGGGCATCCCGTACACCATGCGGGCCCGCGTTTCGGGCCATTGCTGCACCATCGGGTCGTGGGCCAGGACCTCAGCTTCTCGTTTGGTGGCTTCCGCTACGAACACCTCTGACGGAGAGAATCGGGTGTCGCCCACATCCTGTCGGTAACTGATCCCGAGCAGAAGAATCCTTTTCCCCTTCAGGCTGCCTCCCAGCAACTTTTCCACTTGATCCAATGACACCAGGGGCATTCGCCGATTGACTTCGATGGCCAGCATGCAGAATGGAAAATCAAGGCTGCTCAAGTCGAAAAGCTGCTTGGCAGAAAGGTAGGCGAAAAGCGGGTCCTTCGTAAGGCAGTATCCGCCGACTCCGAATCCGGGTTGTCTCATGTTGGAATGCGTCGGACGCACTCGAATGGCGTCGATGACCTCGAAGAGGTCGACATTGACCGACTCGGCGAAGCGACCCCATTCCTCCATGAACGCAATGGTGACGGCACGATAGCTGTTTTCCAGGACCTTGCCGATCTCGGAAGCGGTCGTGCCTTGCAGACGGGCCAGTGGAAATTCCCTTGTGTTAATGATCGCGGAAAGGAATTCTTCGCACATCTCGGCGGCGGCGACCGTGGTACCCGAGTACACTCGCCAGAAATTGACAATCGAATTCAAATGTTCGCTTCCGGGCATGACGCGTTCGTAGGAATGAGCGACATGGATCGAATCGGGAGGAAGGCCCCGCTCCCTCAACGCGTCGGCGAGGATGGGTACGACAACTTTCTCGCAAGTGCCGGGGGGCACGGTCGTCTCCACGATCACGAGGGAGCCACGCTGCATCTGTTCGCCAAGTAGCCGGATGGCTCGCCGGAAGGGTTCGATGCCAATCGACGGGCTACCATGAATATCGCTGATATCGAGCGGTACGTTGACGACGACGATCTTGGCCCTGGAATACCAAGAGGAATCAACGGAAGCCTTCAGGTTGCCTGCTTCGTGGCCTTCCCGGACGGCGTTGAGGAGCATTGAATCAGCGCTTGGCATAGGAAACCTGCCTTCGTTGATTCCTCCGATCCGCGCCACGCCCTCTGGCGTATCCAGGTCAATGCCCATGACGTTGTAGAGAGGGTTTCCATGCGAATCTCTGGCCCTCGCGACGGCCGCAGCCATGGCAGCGCCTACGAACCCGAGCCCCTGGATGCAGACGAGCGGGAGGGTGGTATTGCTGAAATTCGCCCGAGCGATGTTGTTCACTTTCATGATAGGAAGATCAATCTGCCCGCGAAACCGATACGCTCGGTGAGAAGCCGTCCGGCCAGGATGCGCGGCAGCATAACACGCAAGGTCAACGTAATCCGGTCGGCGGATTCCACCTTGTACCCTATGAAGTTTTACCGGTGCCAATCCCTGCGCGCCGCCGGGATGATCCGGACGAACTACGGGCTTGCAAATCGCCTCGCGCCGCCTTTAATGTGAGGCCGCTAGTCTCATCAGGCGATGAGGGTCCGCTGCGTCGAGCTCGATAATCTGCCGGTCCTGGCGCCTGCATGCGCACGGGACACATTCGTCTTGCGCATCCCGAAATGATAGTGTCGAGCCAAGCACGCCATGTCCAAGACGCCTTTCATCATCACAATCGACACCGAGGGGGACGATCTCTGGGCAAGACCACGGGAAATCACCACCCGCAACGCGGAGCACCTGCCTCGCTTCCAATCGCTCTGCGAGCGATTCGGTTTCAAGCCTGTCTACCTTACGAACTACGAGATGGCGATGTCCGATGTTTTTGTCGAGTTTGCGCGCGACGTGCTTGCGCGCGGCGCCGGCGAGGTCGGGATGCATCTGCACGCATGGAACTCGCCGCCACTCGTCCCGCTGACCAGCGACGATTTTCATTTCTTACCCTACCTGATCGAATATCCCGACCAAGTGATGAGGGAGAAGATCAAGTTCGTCACGCGCCTCCTCGAAGACCGGTTCGATCAAAAGATGGTCAGTCATCGAGCCGGGCGTCTGGGTTTCGACGGTCGTTATGCCGCAATGCTGGTTGACGCGGGATATCGCGTGGACTGCTCCGTGAGCCCGGGTATCGACTGGCGTGGAACTCCGGGCAGTCCAGGCGGGAATGGCGGACCGGACTACACGGCGTTCCCTGATCGACCCTACTTCTTCAGCCCCTCCGACATCTCGGCACCGGCGACCGGCGGGCTGCTGGAGGTGCCGATGACGATCCGCCTAAGCCGTCTCTATCGAAGGGCGCCCTGGGTCTATCGCATCCCTTTGCTGCGCCAGGCCGCCAATAGACTGGTGTCGCCGGCGTTCAGCTGGTTGGCCCCGGCGGAGAGCAAGCTCAGCGCGATGTTGCGAGCAGCGCGCGGAGCGCGGGCTGAAGGTGCGGCTCATACGGAGTTCGCGCTGCATTCCTCGGAGCTCATGCCGGGCGGCAGCCCGACTTTCCGGAACGCATCGGATATCGAGCGCCTATACGAGCGCCTGGAGATTCTGTTCGAGGAGCTTTCGACATGGTGCTGCGGCATGACCCTGAATGAGTTCCACGCATGGTTCGTGGAATCGCCCGGCAAAGCCGCGTCGGGCAGGCCCGGGAACAGGCCCTCTGATCGGGCTGCCGATCAAGAAATGGCGAGGGCTTGAATGATCCAGGAGTCCCCGCGATGAGCCTCGTCTCAGTGATCGTCCCGACCTACAATCGCAGGGAGACAATCCAGGCCGCGATCGCAAGCGTGCAAGGGCAGACTTTCGCGGATTGGGAGCTGATCGTCGTGGACGACGGCTCCACCGACGACACGGCCGCCCTGATCGAGGGCTCGGATCCCCGCCTCGTCCTTATCCGGCAGAAGAACCAGGGCGTGAACGCTGCGCGGAACACTGCCATGCTCCGTGCACGCGGCCAGTACATCGCCTTCCTGGACTCCGACGACGAATGGCTCCCTCACCACCTGGAACTCAGCGTGGCATTTTTCCGGGCGTTTCCCGGGCAGGACTTCGTCTCCGGGGAATTCTGCGGAGAGTGGGGCGCAGGGGGCACTATCCCCTTTCTCCGCAGCGCACTGACCGACTGGTACCCGCCGCTCGCGGAGCAGGCGGACTCGTCGTTGCTGAAGCTGCCTCCCGGGGAGAGCGACCCCTACCGCAGGATGTTCGGAAGCGTAGAGCCGATCGGGGAGTGGGGGCGGGACATTGTGGCCCGCACTCCCTATCGCGACGCGCGTCTGTACCGGGGGCGCGTTTTCGAGCACATGCGCTTCGGCTTCCTCTTCGCCTTGCAGCCCACTGTGTTGACGCGCCGCGCCCAGGAAGCCGTGGGCTTGTTCGATCCGCGCTACCGGATCTCCGCCGACTATAGCTACCTCGCCAATCTCTGCCGCCGGTTCAACGCGAACTTCTTGTCGCTACCCATGGCGATCAAACACGAGTACGCCGGCGACGGCACGCAGCTGAACGAGGGACACCTCTCGACCGGCCCGACGCGGTTTGCGTTTGAGCGGGATCTCCTGCATCAGTTCGAGGAACTCTTCGAGGGGGAGCGAAGCGAGGATCCCGAAATCGTCGCGCTGCGCCGAGCGAGGCAGCTCGTCGTCGGCCTGGCCGCCCTCGGGCAGGGAAACCGCACCGAGGCCCTGCGCTACTTCGGGGAAGCGAAGCGTGGCCAGGGCCTGTCGCTGGCGGCCGCCCTCTGGTGGCTGGTCCGGATCGCGCCCACTCCGGAAGTCGCGCACAGGATTTATACCGGACTCCGGCGCGCGAGGGTGCTCGGATGGGAGCTCCTCACGAGACGCGCCGCATGGAGTCGGATCGCCCGCAAGGCTTGGGGCCGCTCCCGCGGCGCGTTTGCACTCAAAACGAAGGCATGACCGAGCTGCTACGGAGACCGAGCATGTTCAAGCGCTAACGATGCTGCGCGAGGCCACGGTTTGTTGCCGTCGTCTCCCCACCCGATTTCTGACCCATTCCCGCCCCGGTTTTTCGATCCAGAGGTAAGTGAAATAGGACATGGCGATGATCATCGCCAAGTACGCCAGGTAAGCGATATCGCCATACCATAGCTGGGTTCCCAAGAACACGGTATCGTGCCCGTCGACCACCCGGTGCGTAAAAGGGTCGACATGCCATAGCTTGCCGAGCTGATAGCCCGCATCGAACATTCTTCTTACAATGAAAACGTGCGTCATGTAGATGGAGTACGAGACCGTTCCCAAAAGAACCAGCGGTCGCAGTCTGAGGATCGCGCTCGCAGTCCCTGCCTCGAACGCGAAGACGAGCACGACGAGCGCGAATACATAGGGGGCCGCGACCGATAGGAGGGTGGTGCCGGCCGCACTGACGAACACGACAACGAGCCCAAGTGCGCCCCACTCAATCATGCTCCCGGAGAGCCATTTTCTGAGCTCGCCATTCCATTTTCTATAGATGTTCCACGACATCGCCCCGGCGGCGAATCCGTAGATGCATCGGATAATCCCCCAGTCGTAAACGGTGCCCATGTTGCGCTCACTCAAGGTCGCGATCAATACCGGGCCTCCGACCATGGCGAGAAGTAAGGCGATCAACGCGTGCTTGCGAAGTCCGACTAAGCACACGGCGAAGACGACGTAGGTGTAGAACTCCGTACTGATACTCCAGCTCGGCAAATTCCAGGTCAAGAAATCGTATAGATGGAGGCTTTGGACAAGCAGCAGATTGGCGAGAATTGTATTCGGCGCTTCTTGGGGGGTGCTGAATGGCACCACTGAGTCGGCAAACGAAAGTGTCGGGTCCAGGACCCTCCGTAGGACCCTCAGTAGTTCACAACCAATAAAAAGCGCCAGCATTGTGAAATGGAGTGGATACAGCCTGCCCAGCCGCAGAAAAAGAAACCGCCCTACGCCAAAGCCATCGAGCAATCTTTGTTGGTAGTTCGCGGCGATGACAAAGCCGCTCAGCACGAAAAAGAAATCGCCGAAAAGCCAGGAGTTGCGCAGAAACGGCACGCCGTACAGATGACTGTAGGCGTCGAGATGAAACAAAGCCACCAGGCATGCAGCGATACCGCGCCAGCTGTCCAATACAACGAATCGTTCCATGTCCGCCCGATCGCTTGGCCTAAGACGATGACACGGGGAAAAGACAGGTTCGAAACCGGCTCATGGTCCGAACGGATTCATCGGTGAGGCGACCGAGCAAGAGATCCTAATATGTTGTTCTCGTAAAGTAATGTAATAGCCCGACCCTATGTTTTTCCCGTTTTTCTGTGCCCAGCGTAGGAGAAATGGTCTGCTTTTTCTTCCGTAGGAACGGCCTCTCTATGGCGATCCAGGACACGTATCCCGCAAGGTAAGTACAAGCAGCTAACAATACGAAGTATTCAGCACGACCCGTTAGCCCCATCTCAACCAATATATTGATCATCAGTCCGTGGTAGATGTAGACACCGTAGGAAATGTCATTACCCTTTAGTATCTTTTTCGAAATGCTCGGCATTGTATAGGCCATCGATACCGTGACAATCCCAAGCAGGAGCGTAGCGGGCACATAGGTCACTGGTGCTGTTGGTACAACGTAATAAAAGGCAAGATAGGCGGCGAGCCAGTATGCCCCTTTGCCGGCTATCCATTTCGACTCATAAGCCTTTAGCCGCTGCAAAAGTATCCCGCTTAGAAATAGGAAAAAATGAGGGAAAAACGAATAGCGAATCAGCTTTTGTAGCGTCGGCTCTCCTTCTGGATTCTGCAGCGGAGGAAACATCAAACTAGCCGCGAAGCCTATGGCGACGAAGGCAAACCACGCGAGCCAAAAGCACGAGGTCTGATTCTTCGTACGTTTACGGATTAGCCAATAGAGCGCCGGCAGAAGGAAGTAGAACTGCAGTTCAACTGGAATTGTCCAAAGGCTGCCGTTGTAGGACCCGATACCGAAATTCTTTAGGAACCCGGGGGTGTAAATGGCGCCTACAAATTGGCCAATTATCCAGAGGGGGGCTTGGCTGTTCGCAAAACTGAAGCCACAGAGGATAGCAACTAAAATAGTGACGAGCACACAGCACCACAGCCCGGGGTAAATGCGCAGCACGCGATTGCGGCAGTAACTTTTCAGACCGGGACTTCGTTCGTACGCGGCTGAAATCAGAAAACCGCTAATAACAAAAAAGATCGGCACGCCCGGAAACGCGCATATCAGCTTGTACAACCACGGCGGCGTGGCAATACCCAAATGCAAAACGGTGTGGCCCACCAATACTTGAGACGCCGCAAAAATTCTCAGCAGGTCGAAGTTATTGGTCTTGAATTCATTTTCCACAAATATAACCAACTCAATGGTGCGGCCTTAGAAGCATGCGGGAGTTTATTGACACTCGTAATGTATCTTCAGGGAATGCGTAGTCCGGTCGGATCAGCCGGTGATTTCTGTGCACAGGATGATTTCCCCTTGAGCCGGGACAACTGTTCTGAGAACGTAACTCGACTGCTAAGCTTTACGGCGCGCCCGCTGCAGCACAGAAATGAAGTGAACAGAGCTGACCGGCCATGATTCCTACATGGACCTTGAGTTCGGCAGGACTCACCGTTTCCCCTCCAGAGCCTTAAACGCGCACGGCAAGACCAGGTCGGCGACGCGTCGCGCTCCTTCGTCGGTGAAGTGCAGATCGTCATAGAAGAACTTGGGTAAGGGCTCTACCCCTGATGCCAGATCGCATACAGGGTGTCCTTCCCGCGCAGCAAAGGACTTGAGGAACTCATTGTAAAGCGACGCGATATGGGTCATGGACTCGAAATCGAGGGTATAGGTCGCCCACGGCGGCGTCATCCAGAAGCGCGACCGAAGGTCGGCGGGAGTCGCCTCGCTGTACGCGTGCGGCTGAGTCATGAAGAGACAAGTCACTTGGTTCTCCTTGCACAGGCCCGAAATCTCGCGCAGCGTCCTCGCATAATCGGCTGCAACCTCTGTCGGGCGAAACGTGTGCGTTACGGGTCGATGGAGGGATAGCTGCCCGCTCCGGGTCAAACCCTCGAGGCCGTCAAGTACGTGAGCCCGATCGGACCACGCTCTCCCGGAGATCTTCCGCTGCGCCGGCGAAATCACCGCGCCGTCCAGCACCATGCCCAGCGCGCTATCACGTAGCGACAGGGGCTCCCAAGAATTGCGCTCAAAGCGATCCTTGATGTGCTTGGCCCAGTCGTTCGCACCGATGAGGAAGATAACCAGGTCGGGCTCGAGCCGTGCAACGACCTTGAGCGTGGCGAGATGATTTGCGGCGCGCAACCCCGATACACCGGTATTGACTATTTCGGCTGATTTGCCTTGCTTTACGATATTCTCCTGCACCAGATGAGTCCAGGTCGATTCATCATCAAGAAGGATGTCCTCCGTCGTGGAACCGCCAATCGCGTAGATGCGCAAGGCATGCTTCGCCCGGTAGTCGACGCGTGGATTCGCACGGAAGCCTTTTTCGTCTGTAGTGACGTGGCGAATACCGGGTGGCATGCCCGGCAGATCGGCTGCCCGCACGTCGATCGTGCTGTTCATCTGCCGCGGCAGTGTAATGAAATCCCCACGCAGCCACGGGGTGAGGAGCGCCTGAAGCACCAAGAACGCCGCGAACCAGAGGGCATAGGTGCGAACCATAACCCAGCGCGACCATTGCAGCGCCAGCGGTGCAGCAAAAAGCACCAGCGAGGCGATGGCCCAGGTGGGGGCGCCGCGGTTGAACGTAATGATGCCGTAGGCAAGCATCAACCCGGCTACGAGCCATCGTGCGAAGTCACTTGGACGGAAGTGTCCCTCCAGCGATGCGGACGCCGCTTCGACGTCCTTGGGCATAGTTTTTTGTTGTCGTGAAGCACGCCGCCGGCTCGCGTCGTGGACTTCCCCCGATTTCTCCGATACGTTGCTCAACACGCCCGCCGCTTCGATGAGGCTGGTCCGGTTTTCGACATTCTGAGTTCCCATGGAGCGGCGGAACGCGTCCTCCGCTTAGAAATGACTAGAACAAAGATGGCCAGCAATGATCTCCGCCGCAATCCGATGACCGTTCTCGTTCCAGTGGCCGGCCCCCATTCGGGTATTCGGGAAACCATGAAAGTAGATCCGGCCGCTTTCGGCGAGCCGCTGCATTTCGTAGGTCAGCGGGATCACGGCAATCCCTCGCTTCCGTGCGTACGCCTCGATGCGCTGGTCCGGATAGAACAGGTCAGGAATGCCCAGCTTCGCCTGCTCCGCCTCCCGAACCTGTCGGTCCGGGTGGACCTGGATCGCAAAGGGCGTCGTGACCACGACGAGCCGCACTCCGCGTTTCCCCAGATACTCGTTCATGGTGAGAATCAAGCGCTCCGTCACGGTCCACGCATCCTCCCATGACGAATCGCGCGGCGCGGCGAGCACTGCGGGTTTCAGGCCCGGCTCTATCGCCGTATCTGCGCTCGCGCGTGGAAAGGCCGCATTCTTCATGAATGCGCGAATCAGTTGCAGGACCCTGGAATGGTCGGCGATGCTCCTTGCGAACCCCATCAGGGCCGAGGACTGCCGTTGGAATACCTTGGTCGCGACGAAAGAGGCGTCAAGTACCAGCTCCCGCCTTCGGTCGAGTAGGAAGTAGGGACGCATCCTCTCTGCGTTAAGTGCAATCGAGTTGTCGGTCACGTCGTTTCCGTTCATGAACTGAAGCAGGACGAGATCCGGCCGATAGCGCATAACCACCGACTCGAGCATCAGGTACTCCTGTGCGGTGCTGAATCCGGAAACGCCGAAGTTGATCACCTCGATGCGCTTGCCCGGCTGGTAAGCGCACCGTGTGAGTTTGTCCTCGAGCACCGACCAGAATGCATCCTTGGCATCGACCTGCATCGCCTCGGCAAAGGAGTCACCGAGCACCGCGAGCCTGAATACGTCTACGGGTTTCTCAATCGAATGTTCACGGTCGCGCAGCCCCGCGGAGCTGATCCGCACGTACGCGCGCCCTTCGCTCTCGAACCAGCCTTCGACGCCTGGGCGCAGGACCGCGCCAACGTGCGCATCGGGACGGTGCCAAATTGGGGCGCTGAATCCGATGA
>Ga0137396_10001856_pt1 | contig 11368 bp, 12 predicted proteins | sample czc16metaG_FD_108284 | JGI IMG/M metagenome (GOLD analysis project Ga0137396, IMG submission 108284) | Vadose zone soil microbial communities from Angelo Coast Range Reserve, California, USA - czcobulk3.16 metaG | ecosystem: Environmental > Terrestrial > Soil > Vadose zone | place: USA...
GGAATTGGAGACTCTGCGCCAAGAAATGACTGCGATTGAACAGGGAACCTGGCAGCCGCCCTACAAACCCCCTCTCATAGTGCGCGCACAAACCCTCTCGCGCACAGGCGGGGGGAGGAAGGGCCGTCAGGAACAACGTCAAGGTCCGTTCCGTCGCTTCACCTCATCAGACGGTTTGGCGATTTATGTCGGAAGAAACGCGCGCGAGAACGATGAGCTGACGTTCGGCCTGGCCAAGAGCGACGACCTCTGGCTGCATGCCCGCGGTACGCCTGGTTCACACGTCGTGGTGCGCTTGGAAAAAGGAAACGATCCGCCGTTCGAGACGGTACGAGACGCCGCCACGCTGGCGCTGCTCTATAGCGATTTGAAGAAAAGCGGCAAAGGCGACGTCATTTACACGAGACGCAAGTGGGTCAAGAAGGCGAAGGGCCAGGCGCCCGGGGCCGTCATCGTCACGCAGGAGAAATCACTGCATGTGAGTCTGGAGAGGAAACGGCTGGATGCACTCAAGGCCCGATCGGCTCACGAATAACTGCTTTGATATCGCACTGCCTTTCCTCCCATTCCCTTACCTTGCTACAGCGCCCATATATGGGCACCTCCTCCTCACAGATCGACTCGCTGCAAACCATCAGCCCACTGATCGCCTGCAAGGGGCTTCACGAAAGCCATGCGATTAGCTGAAGTCCGATACCGCAAGGGCCTGGTGACTTATTTGGATGTGCTGGATGCACCGCGAACGGCGCTGGCAGCAGAGACCCAACTGGTCTTCACCAAACGCACTCGCTTGACAGATATGGTCAGCCTCTTTAAAGAAAGCGCTGGGAGGGGGCTGGGCGCCGTCACCCAACCGAAACCCTGCCTGACCCTCTCCCTATCCATGCTGCCAGAAACGTGGATTATCTCGCCATGGGCTCAGTCCGGTACTATGCTGTCGGCAAGGTAACCACACTATGTCAGGACAGCAGGACATCGTGCCTCGATCCGTGTCCCCAACCATCCTGGTGGTCGATGACGAGCCGACCATCACGAAGCTGTGCAAGACAATGCTTCAGCAGGCAGGCTTTTCGGTCCTTGATGCCGACGGCAGTTCAGAGGCCCTCAAAATCTGCACGCAGCACGAAGGGCCCATCGATCTGCTGCTCACAGACCTCATCCTCCCCCCTCCAGGCTTTCAGTTGGCCTCAAGCTCCAATCAATTTCCCCACGTCCACGGCCACGAGCTGGCCGCCCGCGCGCTCCGCATGCGAAAAGACCTGCGAGTGATCCTCATGTCCGGCAATATCGACCAGGATTTGGCAGGGTACGGCATACGCCGGGGGGACCTCCCATTTCTTCCCAAACCGTTCGATCACCAAGCCCTGTTGGCACTCGTGCGACAGACTCTTCACGCGCCTCCGCCTTCGGTCGAGAGTCTGACCGCGGGCCCGCCCGGAATTCCAAAAGTTGGTGATGGGTGGGGTTATTAGCTGACGGCCCCCACGCCCTCAAACACGACGACCATCTCTTGTCCCGCGACAACACGCAAAACGGGGCTGCCATCTTAACGATAACAGCCCCGTTCCCGTTCACATTCACGATTACAGATTACCAGTTACCAGCGATCGCGTTTACCCCCGCCACCGCTACGACCACCACCCCCACCCCCACCAAATCCACCACCACCACCGCCAGTGCGAGGCTCCTGGGGACGCGCTTCATTCACTGTTAAAGTCCGGCCACCCATTTCCGCACCGTTGAGAGCGGTGATGGCCGCCTGCGCTTCCGCATCCGAAGACATCTCGACGAAGCCGAAGCCGCGTGATTGTCCCGTGAACTTATCCGTAATGATCCGCGCGGAAGCGACGGCGCCATGTCGTCCGAACAGATCGCTCAACTCCTGTTCGGTCGCCGAATAGGGCAACCCACCGACATAAATCTTCGAACCCATCTGCGGTTCCTCCTTATGAGTATGATGATATTGTCTTGTACACGAGGGACCGAGGAAGGAGCGGGCCGAAGACGCGAAAGATGCGGCGACTTAGGTCTGACTTCCGGCGAGATTCTCGGGCAAGGCAACATCGATGCTGCAGACCTGAATGTTTCGCTCCACCCCACCGCCAGGCCCCTGCAATAAGGTGGTCGTAGGCTATCACAGCCCTTTTGAAAATGGCAATCCGAGTCCTAGTTCCCCCGTCAGCTTACTCCCCAATGCGCACCAGCAATCCCCGTTCGCGGCAAAGCTCGAATGTCCAATGAAAGGCAGCAATTACCATACCAAGAAACAATAAATTGAGACCGGTCGCCCACCCGAGATGGGCAATCGGCTCTGGAGGAGAAGCGTTGAGCACGGCGCGCATTCCTTCAAACACATGGGCAGCCGGGTTCATCCAAGCAATGGCCTGCAGCCACCCGGGGAGCACCTCCATCGGATAAAACACACAGGATATGGGCTGGAACAGGAACACCATGCTCCAAGCTAGGACTTCTGCTTCCTGGCCAAATCGCATGATAAGGGCCGTGGTCAGTACCCCGATAATCCATCCCGTCATCACGAGATTCAAAACAAAGGGAACCAGCCACATCCCGATCACAAAGATGTTGTAGGAGTAAAACAGGCCTGCGCAGACAACCATGACCACAGAGACGCCCAATACTTTGAAGATGCTCATGACCATCGTCGCGGCGAGAAACTCGCTCGGCTTGAGTGGACTGGCAAACAAGTTCATGAGATTTCTTGCCCAGATCTCCTCCAGGAACGAAATCGTAATCCCCTGCTGAGCTCGAAACAAAACATCCCACAGGATCAACGCCCCCAAAAAGAACGTCACCGCCCCTGGGATCTGTCCTTGGAATTTCATGAGGTAGACCGTAATGAATCCCCAAATGACGAGGTCGAGAAACGGCCAATAGAAAATTTCCATCATACGCGGCAAGCTGCGCCGGTACAGGTACAGATGCCTCGCCACCAATGCATAGATTCGATGAACCTTCATCCTTCTTCCTTCCCCCCTCCCAAGTTTAGCGGCCTCGGAGGTGAAGGGGAGAGTCTCTCCTGCGCGCGTCCAACGAGGGCCTTCTGAGGCCGCGCGTTGCGCGAGCACAGAGACTCTCCCCTTTGCCTCCTACTTCTCCCGCGCCAACTTTACAAATACTTCTTCCAAATCCGCCTGCCCAAACCGCGCCACAATCTCCTGCGCCGTCCCCTCCGCCACAATCTTTCCCCGCTGGAGGAAGATGATCCGATCCGACATCTCTTCCATTTCGTTCATATTATGCGATGTATAGAGCACGCTGAGTCCGGACGATCGTCGCTCCTCCTTGAGGAAGCTCCGAATCTTTTGCGCGATATCGGGATCCAGACTCGCAGTCGGTTCATCGAGAAATAGAATCCTCGGTTCTGTCAAGAACGCCTTGGCCAGCCCAAGACGAGTGCTTTGACCGGAAGAGAGCTTGCGCGTCACTTTATGACGAAACTCACCCATCTCAAGCCGCTTCACGATGTCATCGACCCGCTCTTGGATGTGAGACAGACCGTACAGCCGCGCAACCACCCAGAGGTTCTCCTCGACCGTGAGCGCCTGAGGCAGTGAGACATAGGTCGAGGAAAAGTTCACTTGTTGCAGAATGACCTCACGGTTAGCCGCCAGATCGAGCCCGAACATCTGAATGGAGCCGGCGGTTGGTGTTACCACTCCGAGCAGCATCTGAATCGTGGTGGTTTTCCCCGCCCCATTCGGGCCCAGCAATCCAAGAATTTCTCCCGGTCTGACGTCGAACGAAATATCGCTGACGGCGACGAACTCGCCGAACTGTTTCACCAGATGTTGGACGTGCAGGACAGGTGTGGACATGAATGATCAGCGATTTAGCAGGATGCTGAGGAGCCTGTCTGACATTGCCGTTCGTGACGAGGCGAAGGAGATGCGACCAGATGCGAGGCCGCAGGCCTGGAAAAACCGGAGGCGTATTCGCTGGAATACGTTGAGGATTTTTTCAGGCTGAGAACGATGCAGATGGTCGCAAATCGTTCGCCGCAGTAGAACAGTCAATGTCGGACAGGCTCCTGAGAGCGCGAGAGTACCAGAAACGAGAACTAGGACGACGACCGCCTTAGGTTTCCAGTCCATGCCCCGCACGAGGCCGCGATCTTGGGAACTGCTTCATGATCAAGGCGGCCACGCCGGTGACATCGTCCAGGCCGAACAGCGGAATGTGTAGATTGACGGGCTTGTCCGATACCACCGCAAGCAGCCCTTCTGTGGAAACAGGAATTTCGCCGATCTGCTCACGGACTATGACAATCTTTGGATACCCTTCGTGTTTCCATCCTTCGGCAATGATCAGGTCGTAGGTGTGATCGAGAAACCGATCCCGTACGTCTTCGACCTTCATCTGATCGGACACATCTGCAAACATCGCCATACTCCCCTTGGAGAGCACCACCACGCTGCTGGCGCCGGCTCGCTTGTGGCGCCAGCTATCTTTCCCTTCCGTATCGAGGTCAAACCCGTGGCCGGCATGCTTCACCGTCGCCACCTTGTAGCCGGCCCGGACCAACTCAGGAATCACACGCTCGATCAGCGTAGTTTTTCCGCTGTTCGATCGACCGACAAACGAGACAATAGGTACGGCCATAAGTGTAACTGGTCAATCGTCAATCGTCATCGGTCAAAGGCAATCAAGAATGATTCTTGCCAATGACTAATGACTATTGACCTCCTCTCCTTAGTTAGCAACAGGACTGCCGGTGAGGATCGGTGTGAATATGCTCGGAATGGCTGTCCCGGGCTTCTCCACTCAACAGTTGAACCGATACCAGATCGCCTGGGTTCACTCGTTGAACTTCAACGGGGATATCGATCAAACAATTGGCCTTCACCATTGAGGTCAACATTCCAGACCCTTGCGCACCAGTCGTTCGAACTTTAAAGATACCCTCTTCTTGTGTGAGCACGCCGCGGAGGAAGTGGCGCCGATCCGTCCGTTTGGAAAACTTTTCCTGGAAGATCGCCTGCACGACCGGTCGACCGTAGCTCCGGTGTCCGCTCATTTTGAGCATCGCCGGCCGCACGAGTTGTTCGAACGTCACCATGGAGGACACGGGATTTCCCGGCAAGCCGAAGGCCAGCTTACCCTGAATCTTGCCGAAGGCAAGCGGCTGCCCCGGCCTGATTGCCAGCTTCCAGAAGTTCATTTCTGCGCCCAGTTCGTGGAAGACCGCCTTCGTGAAATCGTAATCGCCCATCGACACGCCACCGGACAGCACCAGAATATCCGCCGTCAGCCCGTGCGAAATTTTTTCCTTCAGCGCTGCAAGCGTATCCCTCGCAATCCCCAGCAACAGGGGAATGCCACCCGCCTCCTGGACCGCTGCCGCAATCCCATAGCTATTGGAGTTGATGATTTTTTCTTCGCTGAACCGCTCGTCCAAATCCGCCAATTCATCACCGGTCGAAAGGATCGCCACCCGGGGCCGTTGATAGGCAAAGATGAACGACTTGGCGAGGATCGCCAACATCCCCCCTTCACCCGGACGAATCTGGGTCCCCTTGGCGATGATACACTCGCCCTTCTTGACGTCTTCGCCTTGAGGCCGAATATTGGCGCCTTGCTGTTCCGGCTTGAAAACGCGAACGGAATCCGCGGTATGCTCAGTGTCTTCGACCTTCAAGACTGTGTCCGCCCCCTTCGGGAGCGGGGCCCCGGTCATGATGCGAATCGCCTGCCCCGCGCCGACGGACTTTGAAGGCATCTTGCCTGCAGCCACATCTTCGATTACCGTGAGCGTCACCGGTTTCTGAATCGCATACTCCTGCTTGATATCCTCCCACCGGACCGCAAACCCATCCATCGCACTGTTGTCCCAGGGTGGATTATCCCGTTCCGCCACAATGTCTTCGCCGAGGACACGGCCAAGGGCATCGAGGATCGAAATCTTCTCCAAGCCTAACGTCGGTGTGGCCTCCAACACGATCCGCTGCGCCTCCTGCAGCTGCGTGAGCCCCTCTGTCGCGTCTGTGGCTTTCACAGTCTCTCCTTCATCAGTGCGCCTGACGGGATGCGATTTTCATAAGCGACCCGCTCTTCTTGCAGAACGCTTCGACTTTGTTGGCAATCTCGTGATAGCACTCGGCCGTGGCCGTGTCGGAATTGAACATCGCAAATGGCTCACCGGCATCGGACTGGATCACGACGTCGGGATCGAGCGGAATGCGCCCGAGGAAGGGCACGCCCATATCAATCGCGGAGGCTTCCCCGCCGCCTTTCCGGAACACTTCGATGTGGTTGTGACAATGGGGGCACTCCAACCCGCTCATGTTTTCGACAATCCCGATGATCGGGACTTCGCTGTCTTTACAGAAAGTGACCGACTTGCGTGAATCCAGCAAGGCCACTTCCTGTGGCGTCGTCACGATCACCGCGCCGCTGACTTTGCCGAGCAGATCGATGGTCGTGACCGATTCGTTGCCGGTTCCGGGAGGCAAGTCGACAAACAAAAAATTGAGATCCTGCCATTCGACACCGCCCAAGAGTTGGTTGATGAACTCATACTTGTATGCATCGCGCCAAATGATCGGATCGTCCGAATTCTGCAACAAGAAGGACATGGAGGCAATCTTGAGGTTATACGCCTGAAACGGGATGATCCCGCCTGAGCTGCTGATCTTGAGCTTCTGCCCTTCGGCCCCCACCATCTTTGGAATGTTCGGGCCATGGATATCCATGTCACAAATACCGACATGCCACCCTTTGAGCGCGAGACTCACGGCGAGGTTCGTCGTACAGGTACTCTTTCCGACTCCACCCTTGTTGCTCATGATGAGCACTTTGTATTCGATCCTTTCCATTCGTTTGGCCACCAACCAGCGACTGTGCCCCTCCTTGTCCTTCTGACAGGTTTCGTTCTCATCGCAGATCGCGCAGGCCCACATGTATACGCAGGCATCGCTGCTGCCGGAGCTGGGAGATTGAATGACGTTCAACTCACGAGCCATGTATCTTCCTTCTGTAAACCGTTACGCTCGATCTGCATGCACTCGTTATCGCCGTCGACCTTTCGGCACGCCGACATAGTCGCCCTCTCCCACATTAGGGAGTCCCACCGACGGCGCCGTGCCGTTTCCTGCCGCTGAGGTGGCCATGGCCGGCCTAGCTGACCCCTCCGGCACCGGCTTCTTTTTGTTGAAAAACCCTGCGCTCAAAATGCCGATTTCGTAGAATACATACATCGGCAGGGCCATGAGACATTGGTTGAAGGGATCGGGCGTTGGGGTAAGAATTGCGGCAAAGATGAACGACCCCAGCAGGGCCCACTTGCGATACCGCTTGAGAAAAGGCGCATCGACCCACCCAAACTTCGCCATGAGAGTGATCGCGAGCGGGACTTCGAAAATCAGTCCGAATATCATCAAGAACCACAGGGCAAATCCGACGTACTGCGCAATGGAGATCTGGGGAATGAAGCCGGCGTTGACGCCATAGGAGACCAAAAAATTCAGCGCAAACGGAAGCACGAAGAAAAAGGAAAAGCCTATCCCTGCGTAAAAAGCCACGGCGGTCAACAGCACAAACGGCCCGACAAAGCGCCGCTCCTGCGCATGGAGACCCGGCACGACGAATTGCCAGACTTCCAACAGAATGTACGGGGTTACGGCGACGAGAGCAAAGAGCCCGGCCACCTTGACATTTTGCCATAACGCTTCAGCCGGCGCGAGAAAGACGAACGGAACGGTCGGCAGATCGGTCGGCACCCACGACAGGGAGCCCGGCATAAACATGTTCTGGAGGGGGATGCGAAGCCACTTGACCAACATGTCGGCATAGAAAAACGTGCCGACAAACACCACGGCGGTGATGATCACCGCGCGCGTCACCCGGACCTGGAGCTCCACGAGGTGCTCCATCACCGGCATTTTCTTATCTTCCAGCGGCTTGAAGATCGTGTCTTGCAGCCACTTGTTGAGTGAATTCAGGCCGTTGGACATACGATCCGTTCATCCGATGGCTAGCCGAGACCGCTCAGCAGCTGAGCGGTCTCGGCTAACATTATGCGCGTTACTTGGGATTGACCGCGACAAACAGGTTATTCCCCTGCCGGCTCAGGAGCAGGACGGCCAACTCGTCTTTTTTCAACTTACTCGAGGCTTTCTGGTAGTCTTCGAGCGTCTTCACAACTTCGTGGTTCACTTCCTGAATCACGTCGCCGCGCTGCAGACCCGCTGCTTCCGCAGAGCCGCCGCTCTCGACCGACGTCACACCCACGCCCGTCATCTTCGCCGGGATGTTCAATTGGCTCATCGTGGCCGTATCCAACCCCTGCACACGGAGAGAGGCCAAGACATTATCCGGAGGCTTCACCGTCTCGACCGGTTCCTTGGGAGCTGACGGCTCCTTCTTCGCCAACATTTCATCCGTCGGTCGCTCGGCCACCTTGACAGTGATAGTCTCTTCCTTGCCGTCTCGCAAAACCTTCACCTGCGCATCCTTGCCGACAATCGTGCGCGCGACGAGGTTTCGCAACTGACTCACGTTTTGGACTTCTTTCCCGTTGAACGCAATCACCACATCGCCACGCTTCACACCCGCAGCATGGGAAGGGCCGTTCTCATTCACATCGCTGATGAGTACTCCTTTGCGCTGTTCCGGAATTTTGAAGGATTTGGCCAAGGCCGGCGTGATCTCTTGAATCGCGACACCCATCCAGCCACGCACAACCTTGCCGGTCTTCTGCAGACTGTCAACGATATCCAATGCGATACTGCTGGGAATGGCAAATCCAATCCCCTCCGACCCGCCGGTCCTTGAGAAAATTGCCGTGTTGATCCCAATGAGTTCGCCGCTCACATTGACCAACGCCCCGCCGGAATTGCCTGGATTGATTGCGGCGTCGGTCTGGATGAAATCTTCATAGTCTGCAATGCCGACGTTGCCGCGTCCCAAGGCACTGATGATGCCCAGGGTCACAGTGGAACTCAGTCCGAACGGACTGCCGACTGCCAACACAAGATCGCCGACCTGCAATTTCTCATACTCAGCCCATTTTAAGGCCGGGAGGCTCTTCGCCTCGATCTTGACCACGGCCAAGTCCGTCTTCGGATCAGTTCCCACCACTTTGCCGCTAAATTCACGTCGATCGCTGAGTGTGACGGTGATCTGCGTGGCGCCTTCGACCACGTGGTTGTTGGTCACGATAAATCCGTTCGGATCAAAAATGACGCCGGATCCGGCGCTCTGATCAGGGCGTCCATGCCCTCCACCCGGAGGCATCGGCGGAGGAGTCGGGAGTTCACCCCCTGGCGCTTCTTCACCAGGAGGTCCACCAAAGGGACTTGGAGGCACCGGCGATCTCCGGCCTCGTCCCCCGCCTTCCCCACCCCCGGTCACAGCAATGTTCACCACCGCTGGCGTGACCTGTTTGACGATCTCTGAAAATCCTTGAGTCAGCCCAGCTGGAACCCCGGCGGCTACGGCTGTGGGTTCACTCGGCAGGATAGTGACCGCGAAGATACTCATGACCAGACCGATACCTGCGACAAGACCTCGGACATTCCCTCCCTTACTCCGCGTGACCATAACAGCATCCTCCACAGGGTTAACCGACGCGACCGTATGAGCTGAACGGTGCATTGTACACTATCCGTTCCAAGGGCTTCAAAGACTAATAGTCCCCTTCGGACCCTCACCAAACAGAGCCCCGAGCACGACGCAGATGGTCGCAGATCATTCGCCGCAGTAGAACTGTCAATGTCGGACAGGCTCCTAGGAACTGCTTTTCCGAGCCGTCGCCTCGGATTCCAATACCCCGAACCACAAGTTTTGGAGCTTCAGCACCAGCCGCTTAGCCGCTTGCTCAAATTGACACAACACGTAGCGTATTTGGCGCGCCCTCGTACGTCGGAGGCCAGATACGCCGCTGATCCTGAGGGCGTAGGTAGACAGCCGGATACCATTGATTAATCCCTGGCGCGCTCGGACGATCCAGGGTGGCCCAGCCCCGTCCTTCGGCCTGCATCAAAGTCTGGTTGTGTTTCAAATCTAATAGGGCAAATTCCAGCAGCGACCAGTTATCCCGACGAAATCCAGGCTGCGCGTGCGTGGTCCATCCCAGAAAGAGAGTCACAGGATATTCCTGCTCGGTGCTGGAGACAACCACGACGGCCAGATACTCGAGCCCATGTTGCCGGCCCAGTTCTGCGAACTGGGCCCGATCCCCATGAGGCTGCGGCCTGATATGGTCGGCTGGAATCAGCTCTGTTATCGCCACAGGAATCGCACGGCCGAGGTCCCGTTGTAGACTTTCTCCGAGGCGAGCAAGTGCCTCTTCCGGCAGATTCGGAGCCGCACTTGGCTCCGCCGTATCTGACACCACGACCAGCCCTGCCTGTAGTGCTCGCTGATTGATTCTCGCGAAAGCGTTTTCGCCAGCCTGGTGCTCTGAGGATACATAATCGCCGATCCGTGCAGGTGGAATGGCAGAGGCACAAGAAACCAAGAATGCTGCGCTGAGCATGAGACTTAACTGATTGAGCAGATGGCGCATCCCCACCTCCCGACCATGCAGGTTCATCCGCCGCTGCACTCTTCACATTTGTACGTTCGCTCCCCATCGGCAGATCTGTCAAGTCCGGCCGAGCCCCACGCCCTGTTGCATTCAGCCTGACATTTCGGTACGGTGCCCGGCTTGAATTCCAGCAGCCAAACCAGTCACGGGAGACAGCTTCCCTTAGCCTGCATTATTCATGAACACTTCTGCTACAATCGCCGATCCGCTGCTACGACGAGCCTGCGGCCAGCGGGCTCGCCCCTCGGACCCTCACCGTACTGCACGAGTACGCATCGGGTCCTCACGGCTCCGCGCGCCGGTCTCGCGACGCGGCTCAGCGATTTCGCGACGAACCGTCATGAATAATGCGGGCTAGCCATGGTCGTCGTGCGACACCCAACAGGCTCACTTCAACGACTCACGATGCGATGGGCCGTCCTCTTGTGTCTCCTCATTACAGTGGGTGGGCTGTGGGGATGCGAGAAGCTGACTTCAGCACTTCACCGAACCCCCTTACCAGACATGGGTCCGCGTCTGGCCAACTCCGTTAAGCTGACGTTCGACCCCTCCTTCACCAATCTCAAGATGCAGTACATCGATGGGTGCAATAGCCCGCACGAGCTCAACGTGGGGGAAGAAGTCGAATCGATTATGATTGACGCGGCCTCCCAAAATTTTGCGGCCGTGACCGTCACCGGTGGAATCGCCGCACAATTCCAGCCCGACAAGGAGATTGTGGTCACGCTCCAACGCTCCGGCCTCAAACTCTGGGCTGATAATGTCTATGATCGGGTGCCTGCAGACATGACCCTTGAGACGCTCTTAATCTTTAAAGATGCC
>Ga0137396_10001860_pt1 | contig 11363 bp, 10 predicted proteins | sample czc16metaG_FD_108284 | JGI IMG/M metagenome (GOLD analysis project Ga0137396, IMG submission 108284) | Vadose zone soil microbial communities from Angelo Coast Range Reserve, California, USA - czcobulk3.16 metaG | ecosystem: Environmental > Terrestrial > Soil > Vadose zone | place: USA...
AACCTGCCACGACCACTACTCAGACTGTCATCTCTACATCGACGCTCCCGGCGTCGACGAGCACGTCCACCAGCACAGTGACTTCCACGACGATATCGACGACGACGCTCCCTGCGATCACATCTACCGTGACCGCTACGACGACGGAGACCATTACGCTCCCGGCATCGACTTCGACGGTGACGTCTACGACGACATCGACGAGCACGCTCCCGGCGGTCACCTCGACCGTCACCTCGACACACACGACCACGATAATCTCGACCTTACTTGGCACCACCACGGTCACATCGACCGAACCGGGGACGACTTCGACCGTCACGGTCACAATAACGAGCGCAACTACGACCGCATTTTCGACTCCAGAATTTGCCTCGAACGGCGCATCGGTCTTGGCGACGACGGCCTTGGCGTTCTTGTTGCTTGCAGTTCTGGCAGTCCGCCGGAAAGCAAACACCGGCCCATTAGCAGCGCGCTAGGCTCACCGGCCTGGTCTCCAAGCGCTTCCGGAATCAAAACTAGGCCGTTTGCCCATAAGTGCCCCTTGACCTTCGCCGCGATTTGCCTGAGAAGAGTGAAACGCCCCTGAATCTTATGGGTTTGCGCCGGGAATGCTCCTATCGGCTCAAAATGGCGTGAATTTGGGCTTCATCCTCGTGAATCTTACCTTCTCAAGCGCTTTAACCTCTTGTTATGCGATTCATCAAGTGTGCAATTAAGGGATGAGTAGGGGTCGTTTCTCCCTGGAAGGCTCGGTCGGACTGGGTTTCTTGTCTGTACTCGCATTGATGGTCCTGGGGGCGGCTCCGGCGTTTGCTTGGACTCACCTAGGCACGACCCCGGCCGGGGGCCCGGGTACGACAACGAGAACACCGGTCGTTCTAAACGGAGTCCAGGCGACTTCGGGCGCGGTATCGTCGTCTCCGTATCAGGTCACGCTCTCCTCGTTCAACGCAGGAGCAGGGAGCAACCGACTGCTCGTCGTCGGCGTGGAGGCGAACAGCCAATATGTGGCCTCGGTGACATTCGGCGGACTGCAGCTTACGGGCGGGGTGCAGTCGTTCGTCAACAACGACGCCGAGTTCTGGTACCTCACGAACCCATCGGGGACCGCGAACATCGTCGTGTCGATGACCGGCGCCACCTCGGTCGTGGTCGGTGCGTACGCCTTGTCCGGGGTGGACCAGGCCAACCCGATACCTACCAGCGCGACGGCCCACGGCACCTCGGGCACCCCTGCCGTATCGATAACGACGCAGTTTCCCAACAGCAAGGTCCTTGAATCGCCCTCGATATACGGCGACGTGACGCTCGGCTCTCCGACCTGTGCGAAGAGTTGGGCCATCAACATGCCTGGCGCCGTCACCGGCGCGTCGAGCTCGAAGCCGCAGGCGTCGCCAGGCTCAGTATCGTGTGCTTGGACAGCGAGCGCCAGCGACAAGTGGGACGACGCTGCGATCGAGATACAGGGATACGCGACGTTCACATCGACGGTCGGCGCCCCGATCTCCGACATCGCAAGCCTGTCGCTCGAACTGCAAACGACGTCCTCCTTCGGGAGCATCGTCTTCTCCCTCTACCATGGGACCTGCGCGGCCCCGGGGAGTTTCATCCATTCCAACACCGTGCCGGTGTCATCAAGCAACAACGGCATCACGGCTTCGTACTCTTCAGGGACGTTCCCGACCACGGGGCTGACGGCCGGAGGATACGTTTGGCTGGTCAGATACTCCGGTACGGCGGGGACAAACGGATACCCAGCTCAGCCACCGGCTGGCACGGGGACTTTGCTCAACGGAAACTACTACGACTGCGAACCGATGACGATCACGCTCTCCCCGCCACCGAACAGCGTGCCAGAGTTCTCGGCGGGGCTCCCAATCCTTATGGCGCTGGCGCTACCAGCCTTGATCCTGCTGAGAAGACTGATCCCACAACAGTGAGATCGAGCGACGGGTCCCTCCAGAGGGACGTCACCTAAGGTTCTCGGCTTCGGTGCGTTCCAGCCAGGGGCGGCGTTTTTATAGGGGATTTCCCATCATATGGATGGGAATTGACATGGAGACGTTGATAGACGCTCGTGGAAGGGTCTTGATACCACACCAGCTTAGGGAAGAGCTAGGGCTAGGCGAAGGGGTCGTTGTCGATCTTCAGAAGGAGAAGGGGACCATTGTAATCACCCCAGCGAAGAGGAAGCGGCTTTCATGGAAGGAGTTGAACGGAATCAAGCCCAAGAGAACGGGGAAAGCGGAATGGCCCACTCCAGAAGAGATCAAGAGCATCTGGGAATAGACACAAACGTCCTAGTCGCCTACCTTGACAAGGACCACCCGTCCCACGGTGAGACGGTCGTGCTGGCAGAGGCATCGGTCGCGATGAACCCAACGATAGTCCACGAGGCCTACCACACCCTTGTCTTCAAGATGAAATGGACCCCGCGGGATGCCTCAGAAGCGCTCACGGAGGCTTCCACGGATGCTAAGAATCGATTCATCAATCAGACATGGAACACGACCAGGATGGGCTTGCGCCTCGCGATCGAGCACAGCCTTGGCGGAAGGGACGCGTTGATCTTGGCGAACTTCGTCGGCGCACACCTATCCAGATTTGTCACATACGACAAGGCGCTCCTTTCGCTTCGCGTCGTCAGGTACGGCCGTGCGGCGCTTTTGATTGAATCGGTAAAGAGCCTTTCCCAAGCCGACAGAAGCTGACCACGAGACTGTAGGCACCTTTGGCGAGCGAGCGGGGTCGACACCCTTGCAGGACGCCCAGAGAGGTGAAGTGCCAAACGCAGTTTCGAAGGTCCAAAAGGACATTATCGCAAGCTATCACAGGGCGTACGACGAGCGGGTAGGGAGGGAATGAAGCGGATGGGAGGGGGCGAACCTATCTAAAGTAAGCCGTTATCACCGTGTTCTGAGTCAGGGTGACCGTCCTGGTCGGGTTGGTCGTGCCGTCGTCCCAATGGTCGAAGACGTGGCCCGAGGCACCAGACGCGGTGACGGTGTAGGTCGTCCCGGATTCGAGGGTGTAGGTCAACGGCGTGTTGCCCGACTTTAGGGTCGTGCTGCCCGACTTTATCACCACGTGCATCCCGGTCAACGTCGCGCCCGCGAGGGTGGCTGACTTTATCGTGAGGGAGACGGGGGTCTTGAAGTACGCCGTCAGGGCTGTGTTCTGGGTCAAGGTCACCGTCCTAACGGGGTTCGTCGTGCCGTCGTCCCAGTGGTCGAAGTAGTAGTTGCTGTAGCTGTACATCGTGACGGTGTACTGCAGACCTACCACCCCTGTTAGAGTCACAGGAACATAGCCGGAGTAAAGGGTCGTCGATCCTTGCCGGATCACGGCATACATGTAAGCCTGGGATGCTCCAGCCAGGTTGTCGGCCTTCACGGTGATCGTCGCCGATGTGGCAGTCGACGTCGTCGTCGCGCTGGTCGTCGTGGTCGTTGTGGAGGTTGTCGTAGTCGTGGAGGTCGTGGTGGCCGTCGTTGTAGTCGTGGCAGTGGTCGTTGTGGTCGGGCTCGTGGTTGTGGTACTCGTCGTCAAGGTGCTCGTCGTCGATGTCGTCGGGCTCGTCGTGGTTGTGGTCGTGCTCGTCGTTGAAGTCGTAGTCGTGGTTGTCGTCGTCGGCGTGGTGGAGGTAGAGCTCGAGGAGCTCGTCGTCGTGGTGGGGGTGGTAGATGCCGTGGTCGTGGTGGACGTCTGAGTGCTGGTCGTGGTCGAGGTCGTGGGGGTCGTCGAAGTCGTGGTCGTCGCTGTCGTGGATGTGGTAGCGGTCGTTGTCGTAGGCGTGGTAGAAGTGGAAGTCGCAGAGGTTGTCGTCGTGGTGGTGGGGCTCGTCGTCGTTGTAGTCGAGGACGTGGACGTGGAAGTCGTCGCGGGCGGGACCAGGGCTGCGACCTCGGCGCTGAAGTAGGTCGGTAGCTCTCCGTAGGGATTCGCGGCCCCGGCGTTTGTGGTGTAGAGGTATCCCACGTAGTTCGCGCTGGATGTCTCGAAGCTCGCGTCGAGCGTAGGAAGGTTGTAAGACGCATACATGAAGTTGGACTTCGCGTAGCCGGGATAGCTCTGAAGGACCGACATCTGAGGCAGGCCGGGGTTTTCATACAAGATCAGGCAGTCGAAGGTCCCGATGTAGCTTGTAGGAAAAGTCGTGCCAGGGTTGCCCATGTTATATGTCATCCCGACCGACTTTGCGTAGGTGTTGAGCGTCGAGTAGTAGCTCTCGTGGCCTGCGACGTTCGACATCTCGTCGAACATTATCCCGTTGACGCTGTACCAGCTCTTGTACTTGTCGACTTGGGACTCCATGTTGCTCAGAGACGAATACGAGCTGGTGGCATAGCCCGTCGCCACATAGCCGAGAACGGTCACCCCGGCTGCTTGGAAGTTCTTTATCCCTGTCACGTAGTTCGGATCTGATGCGGTTCCGGGTCCGCTGTTGGGGTTTATCACCGCGATGATGGGTACCGAGGGGTAGGCATTGTGAACTTGGATCACCGTTGCCCATGTTCCGTCTGTCGGATAGGTGTAAAGCGGAATGGCGATCCCCGTGGAGCTCGTCGTCGAATGCACAGGGCGCGCGAGGAAAGACACCAGAGCTAGGGAGAGTATGACGATGAACACAACGCCTTTGAGGTTTGACTTTCTAGCAGGGACTTCTAGCACACATCAGTCTGTGACGCGAAAAATACATGTCCATTTTTCCACACCACATTCAGGCTCTCGCGCGCCTTTCCCGATGGAAGGAAGGAGTCGGAACGGCACGGGAACCGATTATCGCCGAGATAATTCTGAACGAATAGGCACGCCCTTATCTTGTTTCTGGTGCGCAGACTAGGCCCCTTTTGGGGTAAATGCGAATTGTCTTGGGCGCCTTTGACTCGAAACGGGCTGTCCTCAGCTCCGATTGGTCTCGAACAGTCCGGACTAGGAGGTGTATCATCGGTCAGGCTCATCCCCGGACCTTACCGCGCCTCAGGGCAACCGCGCGTTCTGATGCGCCGCGGCCCGACTCGTTTTGGCGAGCCGCCCTGAGAGGTTATCGGAACAACTTGGGCCGATGTGGTCCATGAAATCAGAAAGAGCGCGTCACCAAAGCCGACGGGACTTTGGTCGGAAACCTTTGCAAGAAGGTGTATCTAGCCTACAGAACATTATTCTCAGCATTCATTTATTAGTCAGCCTATTATCATGGAGTTTGGAAGAGGATTTTCTCCGATGGGAAGGAGAGGCAGGGCCGCATCGTTCCTCGAAGGCGGTCTGCATTGAAACATGGAGAAGAATCTGAGTTCTCAAAGATCCAGGCGTCCCCTGACCAGCCGGCGCTGAAGGACGCCCCGAACATCGACGACGTGGAGTTCTTGCCGTTCGTCGACAGAGAAAGAGAGCTACGTTACCTGAGCTCCTTCGTTGAAAAGTCCATCTCGGGGGAGGGAAACCTTGTCTTTCTCACCGGCGACGCGGGGATCGGCAAGACCAGGCTCGCGCACGCGCTGAGGAAGAGCGCTGAAAAGATGGGAGCCTCATGCCTGACTTCAAAGTGCCACAGGTCGGACGGGGCAACATCTTCGCCCCCCTACCCTATCTTTGCAGAGTTCATGCGGCAGTTCGCTGACAGGGCACCCGTAGGCCTCTTCGCGAAGGCGTGCGGGCGCGACGTGGTTCAGGTGATCAGACTGGTCCCTGAACTGGCCGACCTCTTCGCCCTGTCTTACCCGGCCGGTTCGCGCCGAGACGCATCCCCAGGTCCTCCCGAGAACCTGTTGCGCGAGGAGGCGCTCTTTCTCCGCGCGATAGCTGGCGTCTTCTTTCGAATATCGGAGCAATCTCCGTTGCTGTTGATCATCGACGACTGGCAATGCTGCGACCAGTCCTCTCTCAAACTTCTTCAGTTCATGCGGAGCGGCGGACTTTACGACCACCCCATCGTCTGCCTGTGCGCCTACAGGGACAGAGAGGTCCTGGAGGAGGGAGTCCCGCGCCTCGTCGGCTTTGTCAACGATCTTGACAGGGCGAGGCAGACCAACCTCGTCCACCTGGAACGATTCGACCGAGAAGGGTTGTCTGAGCTCCTGAGCAAGGCCTTCTCGAAAAGACTGGTGCCCAGCAGCGACCTGCTCGACCTTGTGTTCGCAAAGTCCGGCGGCAACCCGCTCTTTGTCGACGAGATCCTAAAGTCTCTGGTGGACCAAAACCTGATAGTCAGAAACGGGGCCGGAGACTGGGAGGCAAAGCGCATTCCCAAGATGAGCGTCCCCCGATCAACAAGGAGCGTGATCAAGCACCGTCTCAGTCGTCTTCAGACGACCACCCTGAGGGTGCTCGAGGCGGCTTCCGTCATCGGCGAGGAGTTTGGATATGAGGTCCTCCAAGGAATCCTCCGGAAAGAGGCCACCTCCGAGGAGGTGTTCTTGGCCATCGACGAGGCTGTCAGCGCAGGCCTGGTCCAAAAGACGAGGGCTCCGTTCGGCGCGCCCTTTTCATTTTCCGATGGGTCCATAATGGACATCCTTTCGGAGGACCAGAGCGCCCTTCGGCGAAAGACGTTCCACGAAGAGATTGCGAACGTGCTGGTGAGGACGTGCTCGGAGATGGGGGCGCCAAACCTAGGAGAGCACGCCGGTGAGATCGCGACCCACTTCCTTCTCGCGGGCAATCTGGAGCTGTCGTTGCGCTACCTTGTGATGGCGGGGGAGAGGTCCGCCGGGCTCTACGCCCACGCAGAGGCCTGCAAGCACTACGAGCTCGCGCTCGGGCTGCCCGAGGACCTTTTGCGGCGAGAGCGCCCCGACCTTAGACCCGAGCTGATCGATCGGCTCGGCGACGAATACTACCTGAGCGCCGATCTCAACCTCCCAGCCAAGCTCTATGAGGAAGCGGCCGATTCCTATCGAGAGCTGAAGAAGCTCAAGAAGGCGGCGTTGGTCTACACGAAGCTGGGCAACTTCTACCACACCGTCACCTACGACATAGAAAGGTCTGTGAACTCCTACCGGCGCGCGATCGAGCTGCTCGAGCAGGAGGGGACTCAGAGCGAAGAGCTGGCGCTGACCTACGTCACCATGATGAACATGGACATTTGGAACTCCGACCACGAGAAGGCGCTCGCCGACTACAAGCAAGCCATGAGGACCGCTGAGAGGCAGAAGATCCCTCGCGTGACGTCGGGGGCGCTCACCTATCGCACGAGCGCCATGAGCGTGAAGGAGGCGGACAAGGCCGATGCGATGTGCCGAAGGGCCATCGCGATTGCCCGAGAGCACGACCTGCCGTTGGAGGCTTCGAACGCGTACTTCGTCCGCGCCGTCGAGCACGGACTTGTGAAGGGGCCGTCCGACACGACGGAGCGCATCTTCCTAGAAGGCATCGAATATGCTTCGAAGGTCGACTTTTTCCTCGCGAAGGTCTTCCTAAAGGCGGAGCTAGCCTTTGAGGTGTATCTGGCTCGCGGCGAACTCAAGAGGGCGAGGGAGCTCGCGGAGGAATGCTTCGCCTCCGTCAGCCAGCTGCCCAGGCATTCGTTGCCGGGCTTGGTCGCCATCTCGACGCTCGGCCAGGTCCTGCTCGCGCAGGGGGAGCTCGCCGAGAGCAGAGAGCTGTTGAGCGAGGTCGAGAGCGCGACGAGGGGGTTCGGGGTGCTCCAGCTCGACGCGCCCCTCTACATGGCGCTTGCACGCGCCTCTTTTGAAATGGGAGACCACAGGAAGGGACTGGCGTACCTCGCCGAGGGACGGAGGCTGGCAAAGAAAAGGGGGTTGACTGTGTTCAACGCGCGCCCTTTCGTGCAGGTCCTCTCAGAGACCGCCGAGAGCCTCTTCGCCTACGACGAGCTGGACCTTGATGGGGCGAACGCCATCCTCGGCGAGATCTCCAGAGCCGCGAACGAGATAGACGCACGCTGGCCGTCCGCGTACGTGAGCCGGGTCCAGTCCATCGGCCACGCGTTGCAGGGAGACTGGGTCAAGGCGATCGAGAGTCTGAAGCGGGGCTCCAGCCTCTGGAAGGAGCTGGGGTGGCGCTACGAGTCAGCGAGGGCGAACCTTCAGATCTCTACGTACTATCAGAAGGTATACGAATTCAAGGCTGCGGAGAGCGCGTGCGAGGAAGCGATAGACGCGTTTCGGAAGATGGGCGCAAAGAAGGACGCCGAAAACGCAGAATCCTCGATGAACGCCTTGGCCGAACTGGCGGCGCAACATGAGAAGGCTCGGGCTCCGGAGCTGGATGGTGACGGGCAGACGGTCTTTGACTACCTTGCGGGAGCCTTCATATCGGATTACGCCCAAAGGAGGCTTCCTGTCGATCGAGCCGGTTGGAGGACCTTTGGAGAGGTTGCGCGGGCGACCGGACTACCAAGGTCTTCGTTCTATCCCGGCCCTCGAAACGCCGTGCTGAAGGCCCTCGAGGACTCGAAGGCGATCGAGACGAGGGTCTTTTCCGGAGAGCGCGGACGGGGAGGAGAGGTCACCCGGGCGAGAGTCGCATACGAGAAAGACTCGCGAACGAGGGATTACATAGGTCACCAGATGAAGAACAAGCCTGGCGCGCTCGGACCATACGCGTGACCGCCCGGTCGGGCGATTTCTCTCTGGCGCAGGTCTAGGGGTTGATTATCGAGCCCATGCCGCCTTTTTTCAAGCTGACCCTCGACATGAACTCGAACAGGGATTCGGACTGCTTGATCCACACCCCGGCTCTCAGCGAGACCGCCAGCTCGACCGCCTCGATGATCCGCTCCGAGAACGTCGGGATGATCTTCGCCAACGAGCTTTCGTATGCTCCTGGGTCGTAGACCGCAAGCGAGCTGGGAGCGAAGTGCTCGATGGTCTCGGCGACAGGCTCGCCGCACGCGTCTGCGATGCAGTCGTGGATCTCCTGGATGGTGGCCTGCAATTCTCGGACCATCTTCTTGTCGCGCAACGGCTTGCGCCCCTGACCGGCGAGAACGGAGAATTTGTTTTCAGCCAAGTCGTTGCGCGTCAAACGAGTTCGCAGTCCCGCTTTTATGGTCAAAGTATCCTTGGTAACGAAACGGAATCCATATTTGCGCGACAAGGGAGGTTCCGTGAACTGGGCATCGGAAAGTGCAGGCTGAACGTGGACGTCCTCGGGAACCCACAAGTGGAAGCGTCAAAAGGGCGCACCCATCTCGTCCGAAGAGACGCTAGAGATTCAGATTTCAGATGCACATCAGCTAATAGCTCCTGAACCCGGATGGCTGACGCCTCGAGTTTGGTCTTCATGCCCAAAAGACGGAAGCAAGGACGCGGGACGCACCGTGCCAGGACGGAGCCCCGGTAGGGTACTCGGTGACGTGTAGAGTGCAAGAACTGGTCAGCCTTCGGATGTCGGTCCTGCAGTTGGCCGTCAGCATGCGCATGCAAGTTCGATACGGCCTCACAATGTTGCGCTATCAAATCGTACAGACGGTGGAAGAGGTCACGACGGACAGGCTCTACGTGTCCGACGAGGCCGTCAGGGTAATCGACCACCTGGTCTGATTGAAGCCAGCGCAAACTGCGTTGTCCTCTGACGCAATGCTCTAGCGCGCACACGACGGGATCGTCGCACATTTCGCCAAAAAAAGGAAACGGGACCGCGACTCGGCCCAAATCAGCTCGAATTTCTTTCGGGAGAAGCGTAGCGCTGAACGGAACCGGTGAATTTCAGCTTCACAGGCAAGAAGACGCGCTTCACGTCCTCTAAATAGGAGCGGGGTACTCGATCATCCCGATACGAACGGCCTGGAGGAAAGGTGGGACCTACGGAGGGGAGGGGTTTTACTGGTTTGGTGTGGACACCTCCTGGAAGGGGTTCCGCTTCATGAACCAGCCGTTCGTTTCAAACATCCTCAACCGCGCAGAGAAGGGCGCCGTCAGCCGCTCGCTCGAAGGGCGAACGTGCGTTGAAGAAGAAGCTCGCCCTTGAGATCTTCGTGAGCGGCGTAGTGGTCTTCGACATCATCGGTTGGAACATCCAAGGTCTCCCGATATGGCAGTTCTTCCCAATGTGGGCGTGGGCCATCGTCGAGATCGAGGTTGGGGCGAGGGTGATCAGCTGGGTAGGAAAACGGGTTCATCTGTCTAGGTTCTTCCGGGTAAGGCCGTCGCACAAGCAATAGCTCGGCGATGTCCTGGGGCGTTTATAGGCTGGCGGTGGAGCCGAGAAGCTCAGGTATCCTCTGAGGTACGACACGCCGGTCTCGCTGGGGACTTGAAAAATCTCGCCGGAACGCCCCCTCAGAACGCGATTTTTTCACGTCGAGCTAGAAGCCTTCAGAACAATTCGTCCAGGGCCTAAAATAGGCGGCGGGGAATGCGACCATGTTTTCCGATGAAGACCGAGTATCCCCGTCTTTCGCCACGGAGGGAGACCAGCCGATCGTCAACCTCAGACATGAGCCCGGAACAAGTGCTCGAAAGAGAAGACTTGGAGATGCAGGTCAGTCTCGAAAGGATCGAGGTGAGCGACGGGACGGTGGGGTGGAATGTGATCCGGTCGAACGATAGGACGCTGCTCGGCGACATCATCAGGATAACGCGGGTCGGGCCAGGCGGTCGGCCGCGGTTTTCCTATTATGGCAAGAGGGCCTCGCATTATTTTGGGCAAGAGTTTCGGACCAAGGCCCAAGCCCTCGCATACATGTGGCCACGTCCGACCAGGTAGCCGTTGCAGAGGGTCGCCAGTCTAGACGGTCCGGAACGTGCGGAGCCGCAGTAAAGCGCATTGGGGTGGTTTGGGCGTTGCCCCTAGCTTGCCCAGAGCCTACGTCACTTCGTGATAGAGCTCGACTGCCCTTTCAAGCGCGATCCTGTCCATGTCGTTGCCCGCCCTCTCGATCTCGGTGCGCAGGAAGGTCTTCATCTCGCCCCTGAGGCCTCTCTCCTTCAGCTCGTCGAAGCCGAGGTATTCGCTCGCGGCGCGGAACTGCTCCTCCCCCCAGATGTGTATCGCGTCCTTCGTCAGGCTCTCGACGCCCTTCAATTCGTAGTCGTCGAGCATGAGCAGCAGCCTCGGCAGGAAGCGCTGGCTCTCGTTGACGTTCTTGTCATACATCTCCTTGATCTTGTCCCTGAACATGGGCCTTGCCATCTCGAGGGCGCTGCTCCCTCCCTTCGACAAGAAGAGCAAGAGGAGGCCCAGGCTCGCCTTGACGACGGCGGGGTCGTCGAGGTCCTCTGCTAGCGCCTTCATCAATAGGTAAGCCCTCAACCTGGCGTCCCCGGTCCAGGCCTTGAGCTCCGACGAAAGCTCGTAGATGATCGGCTTTATGCGCTCGAGGGTCTCGGACCTCGAAGCGGACCCTTGGCGCTCCATGAGCTCGGTGAAGGCCTTGTCGTATTTCCTTAGGAGCC
>Ga0137396_10001861_pt1 | contig 11338 bp, 7 predicted proteins | sample czc16metaG_FD_108284 | JGI IMG/M metagenome (GOLD analysis project Ga0137396, IMG submission 108284) | Vadose zone soil microbial communities from Angelo Coast Range Reserve, California, USA - czcobulk3.16 metaG | ecosystem: Environmental > Terrestrial > Soil > Vadose zone | place: USA...
CACTTCGCTGTGGCTGTTTTTCCTGCTGTCGATGCCGTTTGCGCTGATCGTTCTGCTTTCACCTTTTAATTTGTGGGCGGCGGGCAGTGCGCCTGTCGCACCGGTTGCATCCACGGTGGGCACTGTGGGATTGCTTGGCGGAATATTGATCGCGATGTGGAATTACATGGGATGGGACAACGCTTCGACAATTGCGCAGGAAGTGGAGCGGCCGCAGCGGACATATCCGAGGGCGATGATTGCGGCGGTGATCCTGGTTTCGCTAACGTACGTGGTGCCGTTCGCGGCGGTGTATCTGGCGGGCGTGCCGGCGGCGGCATTTACGGGCGATGGAGCCTGGGCGCAAGTGGCCGGGCTGATCGGCGGAACCTGGCAGGGCGCGAATTGGCTGGGATTTCTGCTGGTGCTGGGCGGGATGATGAGCGCGTTCGGGATGTTCAACGCGCTGGTGATGAGCTACTCGCGGCTGCCGCTGGCGATGGCGCAGGATGGCACGCTGCCGAAAGTGTTTGCCAAGACGCATGCGAAGACGCGTGCGCCGTGGGTGGCGATCGTGGTGTTGGCGACGGGCTGGGGGCTTTGCCTGGGATTGGGATTTGAGCGGCTGGTTACGCTGGACATTATTTTGTATGGGGCCAGCTTGATGCTCGAGTTTGTGACTCTGGTGGTGCTGCGAATTCGGGAGCCGGAGTTGAAGCGGGAGTTTCGCGTGCCGGGTGGATTGGTGGGCGCGATCTCGGTGGGCGTGTTTCCATTGCTGGTGTTGGGATTGGCGGTGCTACACGGCGGGACCGAGACGGTGCTGGGGATGAATGGGTTGGTGTTCGGGACGGTGATTATTTTCGCGGGCTTCGCGGTGTACGTGGGGACGGCGCGGCTGCGGCGGCGGACGCTGCGGCCGGCAATAGTGGAGCACGTCGAAGCTGCCTAAGGAACTGACGCTTGATGAGGACGTCCGGCTCGAAAGGGCCGGACGTTTTTTGTTTTGGGGCGAGGGAAAGGATTTCACCACAGAGTTCGCAGAGTGCACAGAGAAGAAGAACGGAGTGATATATACTCGCGATTCTTTGGGTTAAGCGATTCGGCCGGAGACACTCGCGTGAAATATTTTTGCGGTGCGATTTGTTTGTGTGCGGGCTTATTCAGTGGATGGAAGGCGATGGCTTCGCCCGACGCTCCTCAGAAATTTGACGCGAGATTGTTTCAGGAATTGCGGTGGAGGTCGATTGGGCCGTTTCGTGGCGGACGAACGCTAGCGGTCACGGGCATACGAGGGCAACCTGAGGTTTTTTATTTTGGCGCGGCGGGCGGAGGCGTTTGGTGCAGCAACGATGCGGGACGCACTTGGAAACCGATATTTGATTCGCAAGGGATTGCTTCGATTGGGGCCGTTGCGGTGGCGCCTTCGAATCCGCAGATTATTTATGTGGGAACGGGCGAAGCGGACATGCGCTCAGACATTTCCTACGGGAATGGGATGTACAGGTCCGCGGACGGCGGGAAGACTTGGGCGCACATTGGGCTGGAGGATTCGCGGCAGATAGCGCGGATCCTGGTCGACCCAAAAGACCCGGAAAAAGTTTTTGTGGCGGCGCTGGGACATGCGTACGGGCCGAATGCGGAGCGTGGCGTTTTTTATTCGAAGGATGGCGGCAAGAACTGGAAGCGCGTGCTGTTTCACGACGAAAACACGGGAGCGATCGATTTAGCATTCGAGCCGGGGAATCCGAAGACGATTTTTGCGGCGCTGCTGCAGACGCGGCGGCCACCGTGGAATGTTTATCCGCCGTCGAAGGGGCGGGGGACCGGGCTCTATCGATCGAAAGACGGCGGAGAGCATTGGGAGCATTTGAGCGGACACGGATTGCCGAGCGAAGGATTGGGGAGGATGGGGATTGCGTTTGCGCCGAGCAATCCGCGGCGGATTTATCTGATTGCTGATGCGAAGGAAGGTGGACTGTACCGATCCGACGATGGCGGCGAAAACTGGCGGCGCGCTTCTGACGACCGGCGGATTTGGGGGCGCGGCTGGTATTTCTGCGAAGTGAGCGTCGATCCGAAAGATGCGGACACCGTATATGTGCCGAACACGGGGTTATATCGGTCGCGCGATGGCGGGAAAACATTCACAGTGCTCAAGGGAGAGCCGGGCGGTGATGACTATCACCAGTTGTGGATCGATGCAGATGAACCGCGGCGCATGATTTTGGGAAGCGACCAGGGCGCGGTGGTGACGCTCAATGCCGGAGAGACTTGGAGCAGTTGGTACAACCAGCCGACGGGGCAGTTCTATCACGTCGCGACGGACAACCGGTTTCCGTACTGGGTTTATGGCGCGCAGCAGGACAGCGGCGCGGCGGCTACGCCCAGCCGCGGAAAATACCGCTCGCTGAATTTTCACGATTGGCGGCCGATGGAAGCGGGGGATGAGAATGGGTACGTAGCGCCCGATCCGTTGAATCCGGAAGTGGTGTATGGCGGATTTGTGACTCGGCAGGACTTGCGCAACGAGCAGATGGTGCAGTTGCCGCCGGGATTGACGCAGACGGAAAAGCTGCGGCGGACTTGGACTTTGCCGCTGGTGTTTTCGCCGCTTGATGCGCATGTACTGTATTTCGGCGCGCAGATGTTGTTTCGAACCGCAGATGGAGGAAATTCGTGGAAGGCGATCAGCTCGGACTTGACCCGTGAGGATCCGGGAGCACCGGCAAATCTGGATGCGGCGACGGCGGCGGACGCTCCGGCAGAAAGGCGGCGAGGCGTGATTTACACAATTGCGCCGTCGAGCGTGCAAGCGGGAGAAATCTGGGCGGGGACGGATGATGGGCTCATTCAATTGACGCAGGATGAAGGCAAGACGTGGAGCAACGTCACGCCCGCGGAGCTGACGCCGTGGAGCAAAGTGACGCTCATCGAGCCTTCGCATTCTGACGTGGGGACGGCTTATGCTGCGGTGGACCGGCACCGGCTGGAAGATTTGCACGCTTACCTGTACCGCACGCGGGATTCTGGAAAAAGCTGGCAACAGACTGCGAGCGGAATTCCCGAGGGCAGCTTCCTGAATTGCGTTCGCGAAGACCCGCTGCGCAAGGGATTGCTGTACGCATGCACCGAGAAGGGCGTATATGTCTCGTTCAATGAAGGCGATTCGTGGCAGTCGTTGCAGCTCAACATGCCGACGACTTCGATTCGCGATTTAGCGGTGCACGGCGATGATTTGGTGATCGCCACGCATGGGCGGTCGTTTTGGATTTTGGATGACGCGAGTCCGCTGCGGGAGACGAACGTGCAGGTGAGCGCAGCGGATTTGTGGCTGTTCAAGCCGGCAGCGGCTTATCGCGTGCGGCCGGGATCGGATCAAGGTACCCCGGTACCGATGGACGAACCGCTGGCCGAAAATAAACCGGATGGCGCGGTGGTGGATTATTGGCTGAAGGACAAGGCGAAGGGACCAGTGACGCTGGAAATTTTCGACGGCGAAGGCGCGCTGGTGCGGCGATTCTCGAGCGACGACGTACTGCCAAAGACAGATCCGAAGAACCTGCCGATTGCGATCGAGTGGGTGCGACCTCAGGCATCGGTTTCGGCGGAAGCAGGGATGCACCGGTTCGTTTGGGATTTGCATTATGCGCCACCGACAGGAGTGCGCCGATCGTTTTATGGACCGGCAGGGGTGTGGACGCTGCCGGGAAAGTACACGGTGAAGCTGACGGCGAATGGGAAAAGTTCCTCGCAAGTGCTGATAGTAAAGTTGGATCCGCGGATCGGCACACCGGAGGATGCGCTGCGACGTCAGTTTGTGGCGGCTTCGCGCGTTTCGGCCCTGCTTGGGGAAATGGCAGCGGCACAGGAGCAGGTGGAGGGGTTGCAGAAGCGCATTGCTGCGCGGAAATCGGAGGCAGGCGGGAACGCGGAAGTTGGTACGGCACTGGCTGAGCTTGCGGGAAAAGTCAGCGAGGTGAATGGCGTTCAGGGTGAACAGGAATTTGGATTTTTTGCGCTGAGGCTGCCGGGCGGAGAGCCCGCCACGTTGCACCAAGTTGCCGCGGCGTTGACGGGATTATTGATGATTGTGGATGGAGCGGACGCAGCACCTACGCCGGATGCGCAGCGAGCGACGGAACAGTGGGAAGCGGCGGGTGCGGATGTGCTTGCGCGGTGGAAGGCGGTGCTTGAAAAGGCCAAGTTGCAACTGCTGAAATAGAAGATCGCAGCCAAAGTGACTTGATCATTTGAGTAGCGAATTTTTTTGGTGCCGGCCGCAGACCCTCCACTACGCGGACCGGCGCTCACGAACCTCGCGCAAAAAGAAACCAGCCGCTCCGGCCGGGATGAGTATTGAGGAACAGCGAGCGCGGCGATGTGGCTCTTGCGTGGCGCCATCGCTACGCGGCGAACGGAGGAGCGGTGAGATTTGGTATGCTGCTCGACGTGAAACACTTCGTTCGAAACAAGATTCGCGGAAAATTGTGCGCGGCTCTTTTTGCGCTTGCTGTGTCTTTCGCGGCACTGAACGGGGCTGCGTCTTCCTCCTCCGGGCAACCCAGTTCCCCGGCAGCCGCACAGCAGGCAACTCCTGTGCCAACTCCGGCACAACCGGCAGCGACCGCGAGTGGAAGCGCTACGCAAACCGTTGCGCAGCCTGGGCTGAATATCGTGGTGCTGGATCCGGCGCATGGCGGTACGGATTTGGGCGCGCGCGGGACAGGCGGGATTCACGAGAGCGACATTGTGCTGGAGTTTGCGGCGCAGGTACGCACGGCTCTGGAGGCGCAGGGATTTCAGGTGGTGCAGACGCGGCAAGGAAACGCGAATCCGTCGTTTGACGATCGCTCGGCGATAGCCAACGCGCAGCGCGGGGCGATTTTTGTGACGCTGCACATTGCGTCGACAGGCGTGCCGGGGACGGCACGCGTTTACGTGATGAATGATTTAGCGTCGGCGGCGGACGCGACGGGGCTGATTCCGTGGGATCGCGCGCAGGCGCCGTGTGTGTCGCTGAGCCGAAAGCTGGGGGACCAGGTGCAAGCGCTGCTCGCTCAGCGATTTAAAGGATCGCCGGCCGTGACGCAAACGGCGAGCGTGCGGCAACTGCGCACTACGGCGGCTCCGGCGATTGCGGTCGAGATTTCCAGCGTCACCATCGAGGAACGCACGCAACTCGACCACATGGCGCCGGGCGTTGCGGACGCGATTGCGCGAGGAGCGGCGGCGTTTCGCCCCACCTACGTGGTGCCGGCGAATCCGGGAGAGCGGCCATGACGCCGCGCTGGCGCTCTTGGCTTCTGGGAGCGCTGCTCCTGGCTGTAGTGATCGCGGCGATTTACCTGCCGATTTTGCGGCGCAACATCCGGCAAGCGGCAAGATTGCAGCAGCGCAGCGAAGAGCAGGCGCGCCGAGAATTGACGCAGCCCACGGTGATCAATCCGAGCGACCCGAGAGTGAAAGCGAAATTATTTTGGGCGTCGGGAGCGGATGATGGAACGGTATCGGCGGTTACCGTGGAGCTACCGCTTTCGAGCGATTCGGTGCTGCGCGCGAAGCAAGTGCTGAACACGTTGCTGGCTGGTCCGGTGGACATGGAGCTGCGCACACTGCCGCCGGATGCGGCATTGCTCGCGTTTTACCTGTTGCCGGACGGAACGGCGATTGCGGACTTTTCGGAGGCGTTGGGGACTTCGACACCGTCGGGGATTCAGAGCGAGCAGATGGCGGTGGACTCGATCGCGAGAACCCTGGAAGCGAACGTGCCGAAAGTACGGCGACTGAAGATTTTGATTCATGGGCAAGAAGTGGAGACGCTGGCGGGACATTTGGATTTGACCCAGGCGTTTCTAGTGAACGCGAATGCGGGTTCTGGGCCGCGAGCTGCGGGAACGCCTGAGCCAGCCGCGGCGACGACTGCGTTGACACCTTCGGCAGCCACCGTCAAACTGGCGGCGTCACCAAACACGCCAGCGACCAAACCATGAGCCAGACGCGCGAACGCGGCGCAGCAGCGGGAGGAAAATTGCGAGTCGATGGACGCAGCGCCGATCAGATGCGCGCGCTGAAGATTACGCCGGACTTCATTTCCACCGCGGAAGGCAGCGTGTTGATCGAGCTGGGAAAGACGCGCGTGATTTGCACGGCCACGGTGGACGACGGTGTGCCGGGATTTCTGAAGGGCAGCGGCAAGGGCTGGATCACGAGCGAATACGGAATGCTGCCGCGGGCGACCGAGGAACGCACGGCGCGCGAGGCTACGCGAGGGAAACAATCCGGACGCACGCTGGAGATTCAGCGGCTGATCGGGCGATCGTTGCGTGCGGTGACGGAGCAGGAAGCGCTGGGCGAGCGCACCGTGTGGCTCGATTGCGATGTGATTCAAGCGGACGGCGGGACGCGCACAGCGTCGATTACCGGCGCGTTCGTGGCGCTGGCGCTGGCGTTCGAACGCATGGTGGCCGCGGGGATGCTGAAACGTTCGCCGCTGATCGATACGGTGGCCGCGACGAGCGTGGGGATTGTCGATGACCGCGCGTTGCTCGACCTGGCATACGAAGAAGATGCGCGCGCGGAAGTGGACATGAACGTGGTGATGACAGGCACTGGACATTTTGTGGAGATTCAGGCGACGGCGGAGGGGCGGCCGTTCAGCGGGAGCGAGATGCAAGACCTGCTGGCGCTGGCCGCGGCGGGCATCCGGCGGCTGACCGATGAACAACGCGCCGTGCTGCCTGTGAAATTCAGTGCGCGCGCCCGTTAGACTTTTTCTCGCATCTTCCAATCCCGGAAAACTTGCGGAATATCGCGCGCTGGCACGAGCTGCGGAGTTTGCCTCGCCCGGCGAAGCGAGCATTGCGCTAGAGTTGTTGCCGGAGTTCGAGTCGTTGACCGCGTTCGAGGAGGATGCGCCCACGTTTGCGGAGAATGCCACCGGGAAGGCACTGCACTACTCGCGATTTTGCGACGGGCTGGTGTTTGCGGATGATTCGGGATTGGTGGTGCCATCGCTAGGTGGAGCGCCGGCAGTTTTGTCGGCGCGTTACGCGGGACCATCGGCCAGCAGCGCGGAGCGAAATGCCAAGTTGGTCCACGAGTTGAGCGGCAAGAGCGGACGGCAGCGCGCTGCGTACTTCGTTTGCGCGATTGCACTGGCGGAGTATGGACGGGCGAAGGCGATTGTGACTGCGCGCGTCGACGGGGAAATCTCGCAGACGCCGCGAGGGGATCGCGGATTTGGCTATGATCCAGTTTTCTATGTTCCCGCGCTGGGAAAAGGATTCGCGGAAATTTCTGCTGACGAGAAGAACGAGCATAGCCATCGAGGGCGAGCGTTCCGCAAACTGCTGGCGTTTCTTTGGTGTGATACTCTGACGGGTCAATCATGAAAAAACCGAGGAAAAAGAAAGCGCAAGCGTCAGCAAAGAAGCTTGCGAAGGCCGCGAAACTAGTTCGGGCGGGCCGCGGCACGAACCCAAAACGCGTGGCGGCGATTCTGGCAAAGCTGGACGAGGCCTATCCGACGGCGACTTGCGAGCTGAAGCACGAAAACGCGTTTCAACTGCTAATCTCGACGATTCTTTCCGCGCAATGCACGGACGTGCGTGTGAACCAGGTGACGCAAACGCTTTACAAGAAATACCCGAATGCGGAAGCGTTTGCCCACGCGAATCCGAGCGAGCTGGAGCAGGAGATACGGCCGACGGGATTCTTCCGCAACAAGACGAAGTCAATCATGGGAGCGAGCAAGGGGATCCTCGAGAACTTTGGCGGGCAAGTGCCGCGGACGATGGAAGAAATCTTGACGCTGCCGGGCGTGGCGCGAAAAACGGCGAACGTGGTGCTGGGAACGGCGTACGGGATTGCGAGCGGCGTGGTGGTGGACACACATGTCATTCGGCTGTCGCGACGATTGGACCTGACGAAACACGAAGATCCGAAGAAGATCGAAGAAGACTTAATGCGAGTGATTCCGAAAGAGAAGTGGATTCATTTTTCGCATCAATTGATTTGGCACGGGCGGCGGGTGTGCGTAGCACGGAAGCCGCGGTGTATCGATTGCAACCTGGAACCGCTTTGCTATTCGAAGGATAAAACGGTTTAGCGAAATTCAGGCAGCGGCACCCTGACGGCTACCGAATTCGGCGAACGTCTTGCCTTGCTGGGCGAGGCGCTGCAGCAAGGGGGCGGGCTCCCACCAATTGCCGTGGCGCTGCTGAAATTCGCGGATGCGCTCGCAAACTTTTTTCAGGCCGACGGTGTCGGCATACCACATGGGGCCGCCACGGTACGCGGGAAAGCCATAGCCGTTCAGATAAATGATGTCGATGTCCACGGAACGGAACGCAATGCCTTCTTCGAGGAGGCGCGCGCCCTCGTTCACTAGCGTGTAGATGCAGCGGTCGACAATTTCCTCCGCGGACGCTTCGCGTTGTTGGATGTGGGCTTCGGAGCTCCACTGGCGAATTAAATCGGTGACTTGCGGGTCGGGACACGGCTTGCGATTTTCGTCGTACTTGTACCAGCCTGCGCCGGTCTTTTGGCCGAAGCGGCCGAGCTCGCAGAGGCGGTCCTCGACGAACGCTTGGCGAACGCCGAGCTTTTGCAGGTGGCGAAATTCCTTGCGGATGCGCCAACCCACGTCGAGACCGGCAAGGTCGCCGGTAGCCAGCGGGCCCATAGCCATGCCGAAATCATAGAGGGCGTTGTCAACCGCTTCGACGCCGGCTCCTTCTTCGACAAGAAACTGCGCTTCGCGTCGATAAGGGCCGAACATGCGGTTGCCGACAAATCCCATGCAGTTGCCGACCAGCACGCCGATCTTGCCCAATTTTTTCGGGAGCTGCATACAGGTGGCGATCACTTCTTTGCTGGTCGCGGCGCCGCGCACGATTTCCAGTAGGCGCATGACATTCGCGGGGCTGAAGAAATGCGTGCCGATGACGGATTGGGGGCGCGAAGTGGCGGAGGCGATCTCGTCGATGTTGAGGCTGGAGGTGTTGGTGGCAAGAATCGCATTCCGCTTGCAGACGCGGTCGAGCTGGGTGAAAACTTCTTTCTTCAACGCCATGCTTTCGAAGACCGCTTCGACAACTATATCGACGGCGGCGAATTCACTATAGTCCAGCGTCGGTCTGATGAGCTTGAGACGCTCGTCGACGAACTGTTGCGTGAAGCGGCCGCGTTTAATGGAATTGGCATAATTTTTCTCGATATTGGCGAGGCCGCGCTCGAGCGCTTCCTGATCGGTTTCCTTGAGGAGCACCGGAATTCCCGCGTTAGCGAAAACCATGGCAATGCCGCCGCCCATGGTGCCAGCGCCAACGATGCCCACGGAGTTCACGCCAAGGGTTGGCCTCTCTTTCGGTACGTCGGGAATCTTCGCGACTTCGCGCTCTCCGAAGAATGCATGAATGAGCGCCTTCGATTGATCGGAGAAGAGGCATTTTGTGAAAAGCTCTTCTTCTTTCTGGCAACCTTGGTCAAACGGTAGCGTGGTGGCCGCTTCGATGGCATCGATAGCGGCAAGAGGAGCCAGCAAGCCACGCTGCTTCTTGCGAGCCGCCTCGCGGGCCGCGGCAAAAATCGCAGCATTTTGTTCCGGCGTGCCTAGTTTTTCGCTGCGCTCCCGGGTTTTCGGTGTGGGCTTCGCTGCGACTTCCTTGGCGAAGGCAATCGCTGCTGCCAGCAAGTCGCCTTCAACCAGGCGATCGAGGACGCCGGCCTTGAGCGCGTCTTCGGCCTTCATCGGAGCGCCTTCCGCGCACATCTCGACGGCTTTCGCGACTCCTGCAAGACGTGGCAAGCGCTGCGTTCCCGCCGCGCCAGGGATGATCCCGAGCTTCACTTCCGGCTGGCCAACTTGAGCACTGGGCAACGCAATGCGGTAATGCCCCGCCATCGCGAGTTCGAGGCCACCTCCAAAAGCCGTCCCGTGAATGGCCATGACCACCGGCGTCCGGAGATCCTCAATGCGCAGCAGCAAAGGCTTCAAGCTCTCGCGACAGATGATTTTTCCGGACGTAAGTTCTCCGAATTCCTTGATATCCGCGCCGGCGATAAAGGTTCGCCCGGCGCCAATGAACACCACGGCCTCGACGCAGTCATCCTTCTCGATTTGCGCAACGGCGGCAGCGATGCCCGCGGAGACCGCCGCGCTCAACGCGTTCACCGGAGGGTTGTTGATGGTGACGACGGCGATGCCGTCCATTTTTGTGAGTTGCACCAGGTCGCTCATGAATTCCTTCTCAATCGCTCCCGCATCAGGATATCAGGAGAACGGGACGCCGATTTTCTTTGATATGACGCGAAGCTCTTCAACAACCGGCATGATCAGCGGCACACCTTGCTTGCTGCGCAATTTTTCCGCATCGCGTTCCGGATCGCCGGGGATGAGCGGGCCGTTGGTGCCGGGCGCAGGCTTCGTGGCGCGAAATACGCGGATGAAGTCGTCAATCTGTCGCTTGAACTCGTCGGCTTCGATAAAGCCGTCAATGCGCATAGCGCCGAAAAAGTGCCCGATTCCCTTCCCCACACTGCGCGCCGGAATTTCCTGGCGCAAGGCGAAGGGCGGCGTGAACGGTCCCCAGTTGGCCCCGCTCAGCACGCCGCAGAGAACGTCGACCATGACGGCGAGGCCATAGCCCTTATGCCCGCCGCGCTCGCGATCAGAGCCCAGCGGCAAGAGCGCGCCGCCCGCGACGATATCGTCAGGATTGGTCGTGCCGCGCCCTTGATTGTCGATGCCCCAGCCTTGCGGAATGGATTCGCCGCGGCGCCGCGCCATTTCGATCTTGCCGTATGCGGCGGCGCAAGTGGCCATGTCAACCACAATCGGGGGCTCGTCTTCCCCAGGAAACGCGATGGCGATCGGGTTGGTGCCGAGCATGCGCTCGGCGCCCCAGAGCGGAGTGACCAATTTGGTGGAGTTGGTCATGGCCATGCCGATCATGTCGCGCTCCAGCGCCTTCAGCACATAATAGCCGGCGATACCGAAATGATTGCTGTTGCCGATGCTGACCCACCCGGAGCCGGCTTTTTCCGCCATGTCCATGGCAATTTCATTCGCCTGCGGACCAACCACGAGCCCGAGACCGTTGTCTCCATCGATGGTCGCAGTGCTTGGCGTCGAGCGCAGAGTTTTGATCTTGGGTCTGGGATTGATGAGCCCTTCGCTCAGCAGATCGAAATAACTGGTCAAACGCGCCACGCCGTGCGAATCGATGCCGCGCAAGTCCGCGGAGGCCAGCACATCGGCCGCTTGCGCCGCGTCCGTCTTGGGGATGCCGAAATGCAGGAAGACGCGCGTGCTGAACTCGCGCAACTTTTCGATGGGAAATACCTTGGCCTCGAC
>Ga0137396_10001862_pt1 | contig 11336 bp, 4 predicted proteins | sample czc16metaG_FD_108284 | JGI IMG/M metagenome (GOLD analysis project Ga0137396, IMG submission 108284) | Vadose zone soil microbial communities from Angelo Coast Range Reserve, California, USA - czcobulk3.16 metaG | ecosystem: Environmental > Terrestrial > Soil > Vadose zone | place: USA...
CTGGCTCGCGCTCGTCGGACGCTCATGGTTCGGTGCGGGCTTTGAAAGCGACCCGCTATGGAACGTGTTTGCATCGCTGGCGGGGCGGAGCGCAGACGAACCGCCAGATCACGAGTTCGCCGCACCCACAACATGGGTCATCGATCAAGCGTGGCTCGAGCCATGGGGCAGGGCATCACCGCTACAGTATCGAACCACACCCACGCGCCTGCGGGTGCTCCACCCCGCTGGGTTCGTCCTGTTCGATGTGCTGCGTGATCGGCACAGTCCCCCTCTTGCGCAGGCTCGGCAGTTGTGCCGGACGTATTCCAGCCTTCACGATGCAGCGATAGCGCACCCAACCCGCACCACTCGAAGCGACCGGGGCCGTTCGGGTACCGCGCGCTGGATGGAGTGGCTCCTTCCTTATTTAGAGGCCCGCCTGGCGCGCTCGCTTGGTGTCGAACCTGACGCCATGCCGGCGCTCGTGTGCCGGCACGACGCGAAAGTCGTCTGGTCGCTCGCCTCGGTCGACGTGTACCTGTCCCTCGCAGCGCTGCCGTTGGTGATCCGCATCGCCGGTCTCGATCGCGACCCCGGCTGGATTCCGGCGGCCGGCCGCGCAATCGCATTTCACTTCGAATGAACGCACCGCTGCCAGTCGCCCGGGTAACGCCAGGCTCGCCGTTCGCGGATGTCCCGCACACCGCCGCCCAGCACTGCCGGCTGGCGTTGTTCGGCGTGATCGCGCACATGATGGGTGAGTGCAGCGACGGCGATCTCACTGCCGCGTTCGAATCACATCCGTTCCTCACCGATTACCACGAGGAAATCAAGGCGCGCTTCCCTCGGACGGATTCGGTCGCTGTCGAGTGGCGCGCCGCCATGATTCGCTGGGAGGAGCGCGCGCCGCGACGCTTGCCGCTTCGCGCATTGCTGGACGCGGGGCTGAGCCGTGTCGCCCTCGAGCTCCTCCTCGCGACGGGAATCGTGGAGGAAGACCCGCGCTTCGGACAAGTGTTCGAGCGTGCGCAGGGACGTGAGCGACGGCCGACCCTAGGGTTGCTGATCGCATGGTGGCGCATCGACAGCGACGGCGCCGACTGCGCCGACGCCGTACGTCGCGTCCTGCTCGATCTGGTGCAGATGGGATTGTTGGAAGTCCTCAATCCCGACGCACCGCGCCCGGACTGGGTGCTCTCGGTGCCACACGCCTTGTGGGATTGCCTGCGCGGCGATTCGCCGTCCGTGCGCTGGCTGAAGTTTGTCCCCTTCGAATCGCTCCCGACACTTGATTCCTTCATCGTTCCGGCCGCGTCCCGAGCACAGTGTGCCGGGCTGCCCGAATTGCTTGCCGCACGACGAGAGCAGATTCTCGTCGTGCGTGGCCCGGTCCGCAACGGCCGCAAGACGCTGCTCGGCTGCCTCGCGCGCGCATTGGGCAAGTCCATGTTGATCGCGGACTCCGGGGTGTTCGAGGCTGAGCCACGCTGGCGCCTGTTCAGTGCTTTGTGCGTGCTGCTCGATGCCATGCCCGTATTGCACTGCGACCTCGGGCTCGGCGAGAGCCGGGTCCTGCCCGCACTGCCCTTTGCCGGCGTGCCGCTCGGCATTGCCACCACGCGTCACGGCGCCTGGTCGAGCGTCGATCCCTGGCCGATGCTCGCAATCGAACTGCCGATGCCAGACGCCGAGGAGCGTTTTTGCCACTGGCGCTCGGCGGTTCCCGAGCACGATTCGTCCGTGGTGCGCCCCCTGGCGGCGGCGGTAAGACTGACCAGCGGCAACATGCGGCGCGCCGCCCGCTCGGCGGCCGGCTTTGCCGCGCTGGCGAAGCGCACGACGGTCGAGCTTGGCGACCTGCAGCGAGCCTGCCGGGAATTACAACCGGCGCGGATCGAAACCCTGGCGACGCGTCTGCCTGTGGCGGGCGCGTTGCAAGACCTCGCGGTGGCCGATCACACGCGCGAAGAGCTCGATGCGCTCGCGGCGCGCTGCAGGATGCGCGAGCAACTCGCGGCCTCGAGCGCCGCGGTGGCGCAGGGTAATCCCGGCGTGCGCGCGCTGTTCGCCGGCCCCAGCGGCACCGGGAAGACTCTCGCCGCACGTTTGTTGGCCGGCCTGCTGGGCAAGGACCTGTACCGCATCGACCTTGCTGCCACGGTCAACAAGTACCTGGGCGAGACCGAGAAGAACCTCAATCAGGCCTTCGCCGCAGCCGAAGAGCTGGATGTCGTGCTGCTGCTGGACGAGGGCGACGCGCTGATGGCCAACCGCACCGACGTGAGCTCATCCAACGACCGCTACGCCAACCTGGAAACCAACTTCCTGCTGCAACGCATCGAATCCTACAACGGCATTCTGCTGGTCACGAGCAACGCTGCCGATCGCATCGATAAGGCGTTTACCCGGCGCATGGACGTCGTCGTCAACTTCCGCTCGCCCGACGAATGGCGGCGCTATGACATCCTCAAGACCCATCTCGGCGTCAACAGCATCGACGACGACTGGCTACAGCAGGCTGCCTGCCGCTGCGCCTTGAGCGGCGGGCAGTGGCGCAACGTAGTTGCGCACGCGCGCCTGCTCTCATTACAGGCGGACTGTCTCATCGGGGCCGAGCATCTGTATGCGGCGCTGGTGCGCGAGTACCGCAAAAGCGGCGCGCCGTGTCCATTGCGACCGCTGCGATCGCTGCATGACACGCGCGACCACGTCCTCGTCGAGACGCGGGCACTCACGGGACGGCCATGACATACTCTGCCGCAGCCGGGTAGGCTGATGAGTGCCGGCTCCGTCAAGGTCCGCGCACGCCTGGAGGCGCAGTCTTCCCAACCCCTGGTCTCGCGAACGTCCGCGCCGAAAGTCGTTGCGCCGCGGCGCGGCAGCGACCGGTCCGCACCACCTCTCAAGGAGCGAACCAGCATCCTGTGGCCGCAGCGCGCCGCGATGCGCGTGTCCTCGCCCAACGATCCCGCGGAACGAGAAGCGGAGGCCGCAGCGAAGACGGTGATGGGCATGTCCGGCGCGCGAGTGTGGTCGCCCGGAGGAGTCGCCCGGGCCGCTCCCCGTCGGACAGGTGAACCTGAGGTCAGCGATGCGTTGTCGCAGGAAATCCAAGGCAGCCTCGCTTCGGGCACGCCGCTGCCGGCCGACGTCCGCGGCTTCATGGAGCCGCGTCTCCGCGCTGATTTCAGCACGGTACTCATCCATACCGATGAAAATGCGGCTCGCCTGTCGACACGGCTCTCGGCCCGCGCCTTCACCCATGGCAGACACGTTTTCTTCGGCCGGGGCGAGTACCGGCCGAACGAGCTCGACGGCGCCGAGCTGATCGCCCACGAGCTGACGCACACGATCCAGCAGCAAGCCATCGTTCAGCGCAGTGAGGAGCCAACCGTCAGCGAGCGCCCGCGCTCGCAAGTCCAGCGGCTGGGTCTGAGCGACATCCTCGACGGCCTTGCCGAGCTCGCTGCCAACGTGCCGGGCTTCACGCTCCTGACCCTGATCATCGGCCGCAATCCGATCAACATGCGCGTGGTCGAGCGCAACCTGGTCAACCTGCTGCGCGCCTTCATGGGTCTCATTCCCGGCGGAGAGATTCTGTTCCAGGTGCTCGATCGCTACGGCGTCGTGCGGCGGATCGCCGAATGGGTGGACGCCCAAACCGCGGCGATGGGCCTGTCCTTCCAGAGCATCCGCGACGCGTTCTCGCGCTTCACCGATTCGCTGGGATGGCGAGACATCTTCCATCCGGGAGACGTGTGGCGGCGGGCGCGGGAGATCTTCACGCCGACGCTCACCCGCATCCGCAACGTCATCTCGGGACTGGTTTCGCAGGCGATCGCCTGGTTGAAGGAAACCTTCCTGCAGCCGCTGAGCAACTTCTGCCGCGAGATCCCGGGCTACGGCCTGGTGACCGTTCTACTCGGGCGCGACCCCTTCACCAATGTCGCCGTGCCACGCACCGCGCTCACGGTCGTGCGCGCGTTCGCCGAATTCATCCCAGGTGGAACAGAAAAAGTGAACCAGCTCGTGCAATCGCGGGCGCTGGAACGGGCCTATCAGTGGTTCATCGTGGAAACGCGGTCGCGCAATCTCACGTGGGAGCGGGTCACGGGGACTTTCGCGCGCGCCTGGAGCTCACTGCATGTCGAGGACGTGCTGCACCCGATCGACACCCTACAGCGCATGATCGGATTCTTCCGCCCGCTGCTCAGCGACCTAGTCGGCTTCGCGGGCGCCGCGCTCATGAAGCTCGCCGAGCTCATCTTCGAGGCGGCGATGGGCGCCGGCGGCGCGCGCATCATCGCGATCTTCAGGCGCGCGCGGGACACATTCAACACGATCATCCGGGATCCGGTCGGCTTCCTGCGCAACCTGCTCAGCGCGGTGGGGCAGGGCGTGCGGCAGTTCATGAACAACATCCTGCGTCACCTCCGCGAGGGCGTCATCGCCTGGCTGACGGGCCCCGTGGCACGCGCCGGGATCCAGATCCCCGAGCGATGGGACCTGCGCGGGATCATCTGGTTCGTGCTGCAGATCCTGGGGCTCACGTGGCCAAACATCCGCCAGAAGCTGGTGCGCCTGATGGGCGAGCGGCCGGTGGCGTTGCTGGAGGCGGGCTTCCAGCTGCTGATGGAAATCCGTGAGAAGGGCTTGGTGCAGGCGCTGCACGACCGCGTGACGGAATTCTTCGGCCAGCTGCGCGAAGCCGCGCTCGGCAGAATCCGCTCCTTCATCCAGGAGCGGCTGGTGATGGCCGGCATCACGCAGCTGCTGTCGATGCTCAACCCGGTCGGCGCCGTCATCCAGGCGATCATCAAGACGTACAACACGATCAAGTTCTTCATCGACAAGATCAACGAGATCCTCGACCTGGTCGAGTCGATCGTGAACTCGATCGCCGAGATCGCCGCGGGACGGATCGCTGCCGCGGCCGACTTCGTCGAGCGCACCATGGCGCGCACCATCCCAGTGATCCTCGACTTCCTCGCCCGTTTCATCGGGCTCGGCGACGTCGGCGCCCAGGTGCAGGCGACCATCCGGGGGCTGCAGGCGAGCGTCGACCAGATGCTCGACCGGGCGGTCGACTGGATCAAGCGACAGGCGGCGAACCTCGCGAGCCGGGCTTTGGGAGGCGATCCGAACGCACCGGCCTCCGAGCGCGTCGCCAACGCCCTTCGCGAGGCTGTCCCTGTGGTCAACCGGTACGCGGGACGGACGGTCGGCGCGGCGATCCTTCGGCCCTTGCTCATGCCGATCAAGCTGCGGTACCGCCTCGCCAGCCTGGACGTCGTCGCGCAAGGCGACATCTGGCTGGTTGACGCGGCCGCGAGTCCGGGGGTGACCGCTCCGACATCGGCCAAGGTCGGCGGCGGCGGCAACGCGGATGGCAGCAGCGAGGCGCGGGCCATCCCGATCAGCTGGGTGAAGCCGCCGGTCCCGCAGTATCCGAGCATCAGCATCATCGACCCGGCGGTGGTCCAGGCCGCACAGGCCAGCGGGCCGGCGGTGAACGCCACCACCGCGCCGCGGGTGACGCGCAGCTCGACGCAGAGCACGCCGCTGATCAACAGCGTCACCATCGGCGTGACGGGCGCGTCGGCGGCCTTCGCCGTCGGGCACGTGTTCCAGGCGCGTGCGCCTGTCACGGGCAACAGCGTCAAAAACGCCATTAACCGCCTGCTCAACACTTACTACGGCTACGACCGCAACAGCGGCGCGGGCGCGCCTCGCGACAACGACCACGTCTGGGAGAAGCAGCTCGGCGGGCCCGACGCTCAGGAGAACCTGTGGCCGCTGAACGAGAGCACCAACCGCAGCTCCGGCAGCACGGTGCGCGGCGAGGTGGCGCGCGCGTGCACGCAGCTCGGTCTACCGAGCCTCGCGGGCAAGTACGTCAGGCTCGTCCCGCCGGGCAGCGGAGGAGGCGGATCGTGACCTCGCCCGCGCTGACGACGACGCCCGGTCGCGAACCGAAGGCCGCGCCGAATCGCGCGGGCACGTCGCGCCCGAGCACTGGCGGATCGCCGACCAGCGCGCGGTTCAGCACCGTGCTTGTGAGGGGGCCGTTCGGCAAGCGCATGTTCCGCACCGCCGAGGGCCAGTGGATGGAGCTGCCGGAGGAGATCAGCGACGACGAGTTCTACAAGACGCAGGCCGACGTCAAGGCTGCGGAGCAACAGCTCGGCAAAGGCCCGGCACCGAAGCCCGTGCCCCCGGTGGACAAGCTCGCAGGCAAGAAGGAGCCGAAGAAGGAGAAGCTCCAAGTGGCCCGCAGAGGCCGGCCGGGCAAGGGAAGGGGCAAGGCCGCGGCGGCGGGCGCCGCGGCGGCGACGGCGCTAAAGGCGGTCGGCACGAGCAAGGTCGCGCAGTACCTGGTCGGCAAAGCGATGCCGGTGCTCCGCAAAGGCGCGGGCATGCTCGCCAGGCTCAGCACCAACGAACAGACCCACGACGACGCCGCGCAGAAACGCCAGCAGTCGGAGCAGGCCGTCGTCATCCCCGACAGCGAGAACCAGGCGAATAGCAGCAGCGGCCAGGTCAGCGCCGTCGGCGCTCGGCCCGCGCCGCCGGTCGACGAGAGCAGGGGCCAGACTAAGCTGCAGGAATCTCTGAGCAAGAACGTTCCCAAGACGATGGAGGAGGTCGACAACTTCAAGCGCGACAAGAAGGCGCAGCACATGGGTGCTGACGTCATGCAGGTGGTGTCGGGCGACAAGAACGCAGTCGTCTCCACCTTCGCCGACATGGGACAGACGCCGCCGCCAGCGCCGCCCGAGCACACGCCCGAAGAGCTGCCGCCCATGGAGGTCTCGCCTTCCACGCCAACCATGAACCTCGGCCAGGGCGCGGTCGCTCCGCTACAGCCCGAGCACACCGACGTCAGCAACTACACCAAGGAGGGCGACGCCAAGCTCAAGGAAGAAGGCGTGACGCAGGAGCAGCTCGACATGGTCGACAACGGCGAGCTCGCCGACGCGAACAAGGAAAAGAAGGGAATGGAGAAGACGGCGAAGACCGAGCCGCTCGCCATCCAGAATTTCGCCCAGCAGGAAGCCACGAAGATCGACACGGATTTGAAGCAGGACGAGAAAAAGGAACGCAACGCGCTCACCGCGCAGCGCAAGAACCAGCTCGGCGTCACGGGTAGGAAGCAGAAGACCGCAAAGACCGCCCTCGAGAAGAAGCGCGAGGAGGTGGCCGCCAAGATCAATGGCATCTACAAGGCCGTGCGGGACAAGGTGAAGAAGAAGCTGGCCGATCTCGAGACGCAGTCGATGAAGCGCTTCGACGACGGAAACGCCAAGGCGACGCAGGAGTTCGAGAACAACGTCAAGCGCGACATCGACGCGTTCAAGGACGACCGCTATTCCGGTTTCTTCGGCTGGGCGAGAAGAGCCAGGGACTGGCTCAAAGGCATCGATGACCTCCCCGCAGTCAAGGCCATCTTCGATCGCAACCGCGCGGCGTTCGTGGCGACGATCGACAAGCTGGTGGCCGACATCAGCGCCGACAACAAGCGCGTCATCCAGGAATGCAAGGACGACCTGGCCAACGCGAAGAAGGAGATCAAGGACTACGTCGACAAGCTCGGCCCGGCGCTGAAGGGCATTGGCACGCAGGCTGCGGACGAGATGAACGGCAAGCTTGCCGAGCTGGACAAGTTCGTCGGCAAAAAGGAGGAGGAGCTACAGCAGAAGCTGGCCGACAAGCAGAAGGCCGCGATCCAGGCGATCGACCAGAAGATCGAGAAGATGAAAGAGGCCATGTCGGGCGCGCTGGCGAAGCTCGGCAAGTTCCTGCTCTGGGCGGCGAAGAAATTCTTCACCTGGGCGCTGAAGAAGTTCGGTTACTCGCTCGAGGAGATTCAGGGGATCATCGACAAGGGCGTCGCAGTGCTCAAGGCGATCTTCACGAAGCCGATCGTGTTCGTGAGGAATCTGATGAACGCCGCGATCACGGGCTTCAAGAACTTCGGCAAGAACTTCCTGAAGCACCTGAAGGACGCCCTGTTCGAGTGGCTCACCGGGTCGCTGCAAGGGATCAAGCTGCCGACGACCTGGGACTTCAAGGGCGTCGTCGGCGTCGCTCTGCAGATGATCGGGATCTCCTACGAGAACATCCGCGCGCACATGGTCAGGGTCATGGGCGAGCCGGTCGTGGCCGGCCTGGAGAAGGGCTTCGCGCTGGTCAAGACGCTGATCACCGAAGGCCCGATGGCGGCGTGGGAGCAGCTGAAGGAAATGGCCAAAGACATGCAGGACGCCTTCATCGACGCAGTGAAGGACTACATCAAGTGGAAGATCATCGAGGAGGCGATTAAGTGGGTCGTCAGCCTCTTCATCCCCGGTGCTGGGATCGTCAAGGCCATCATCGGCATCTACGACACCGTGGTGTTCTTCATCCAGAAGGCTAAACAGATCGCGAAGATGATCGCCAACTTCCTCGGCAGCATCGGCGAGATCGCGGCCGGGAACATCGGCGCCGCCGCGGAAGCGATGGAAGCCGGCCTGGCGCGCGGGCTCTCGCTGGTCATCAGCTTCCTGGCGCAGCTGCTGCATTTGAGCGGCATCACCGCCAAGATCCGCAGCGCCATCCAGAAAGTCCGGGACAAGGTCGACGCCGTGCTGGCGAAGGTGGCGAACTGGATCGGCGACAAGGCGAAGAAGCTGTTCGGTATCGTCAAGACCGGCGTGAGAAAGCTGATCGAGTGGTGGAAGAAGAAAGTTCCGGTCGCCGGCGGCGGTGAGAAGCACACGATGACCTTCGCTGGCTCCAAGCGCGATGCGAAGCTGGTGCTGTACTCCACACCTGAGAAGCCATCCGAATTCCTGACGAAGGCCGCGGATTCACGGTCCGTGAGCGCAGCCAGGCGCGCCACGCCGATCGCGATCACGGTCAAGCACGAAAAGAAGGTCGAGGGCTTTCAGAAGGAGCTCGGAAAGTTCGACGAGCCCGACAAGCCGACCGCGGCTGGCACGAGCGCCAAGACTGCTGACGACCTCTCGAAGGATCTCGACCAGGAGTTGAGTGATCTGGGGACGCACATCACAATCACCCTGAACGGCTGGGGCGTCAGGGACGGCGAGATCGCTAGGATCGAGCTGCCGCGCGACAAGTTCACCGCGGATCACAAGCGCGCCATCGCTGCCCAGCACCCGGATCAGAGCGACTTGGTACGCAACCGCAAGGGCGAGCTGGTGAACCTGAAGAAGAGCCGGGAGCTGGCGCGGCGGCACATCGTGTCGTCTCACGACATGGCCGAGCATTACAGCGACGCTCTTTACAAGAAGAAATGGTCGATTGGCAAGGTGCTGATCGAGCAGCGCGGATCGATCGCGTTGGCGCGCACGCCCGTGGCCGCGCCGCTCGGACAGCAGACCATCCTCGAAGCGGTGAAGACCAGGTACAGGAACTTCTTCGGCTACTTCAAGAACATCTTCATTGGCGACAGCCGTGAGAACAGCGCCATCCAGGAGCACCTGGACGACGGGCACCCCGACATGGCGGAGAAGGACCTCAAGAACCATGTGCGGCGCATCAAACGCAGTTGGGCGATGGATGAGAGCTTTAGGGAAACCCCAGTGAAATCAGACTGAAGATGATTGCGGCAACAACAGGAGCGGATCATGAAACTGATCGGACGAGTCGTAGCGGTGATGTTCGCTGGTGCATTGTTGGTCGCCATGGGCCTCGGCGCCTGGCTCGCGTATAAGGGTGTCCTCGCGCTCTTCGCCAGCCTGGATCCTCAGGTAGCAAGCGTCACGGGAATCGCGTGCGTCGTCGCACTCACGGCGGCATGGGGCATCTCACGCGGTCTTCGCGCCGCGATCCGCCAGAGCAAAGCGACGGCGCTGCGCGAGGAAAAGACCGCGACCTACCAGCTCTTCGTGGACTTCTGGGAGAACCTGCTTCAGCAGGGACAGGCGCGGCTGGACCAGCTTCCAGCAGAGCTGTCCGAGAAACGACAACTGCTCGAGCGGCTCTTGGCGCTGTATGGCGGGACGCCCGTGATCAATGAGCACACCGCGCTGCGACGTCTGGCGCAAAACAAGGGCGCGCAACATCCCGATGTGAGGGCGCGTTTGGCGGAAGCGCTGGTGGCCATTCGCAAGGACCTCGGGGCGGACACACCGCACAACATCGCGCACGAGCTGGAGCGACTCCTCTTTCCGGCGCTTGAAGGCGGTGGCGTCAGCGCTGAAACCAAGGATGCGCGGATCCGCACGGCGCTGGCGCTCAATTCTTGATCTCTAGGCGAGGGGCATACCGTGAACCGCGCCTTGCTTCTTCCGCGCAGGGCATGATCCTATGACGAGCGCTTCGACCGAGTTTGCAACCACCTCGGTATCGGCTCCACCCGATCCAACCAAGCACGTCAACTATCAGATTGGGATGATCCTCGGGGCCGGCGACTTCGAGAGTGAATTCGCCTGGTTGTCAGGGCGCGGCCGTTGGCTTGCGCGCGACCTCATTGGCTACGGTACCATCAATGGTCTACAGGTCACCGTGTCGCAGGATGCAGAGCCGGAAGTCATCGTTTCTGCCGGTGCTGCGTTGACACCGAACGGGGATTTGGTGCGCGTACGCACGGCGCAATGCGCCAAACTGAACGACTGGGTCGCGAAACATTTCGGGTCTAATCCGCATCTCTTCGACTCCCCCTCGAACTGGCTGCGACTCTACGTCGTGCTTTGCTACGACACCTGCGAAACAGATGATCGGCCGATTCCAGGCAAGCCATGCCGCAGCGAAGCGGATACGATGGCCCCGTCCCGTATCGCCGATTCGTTCCGGCTCGAGCTGCGCGACGTGGCGCCGGAGCAACTGGAAGAACGCGCCGTTCGCCAATTCGTCCGGTGGGTGACCGACACGGTCGAGATCACCGATGGACCGTCCAGCGGCAGTGTAGTGGATTTTCTCAATCTGCTGCGCGATGCAACTGTCGTCGGGTCGCCACCCGATCCCGATTTCTTTTTCGGCTCACCGGCCCAGAGCTTCGTGGTCGCACGCGCCGACGCCTGCGACTATTTGCGCGCCGCGCTGCGAGTCTGGATCACCGAGCTGCGGCCACGCTGGCACAAGGACGTAACAGGGCAGGGTTGCAACACCGCTACCTTACCGCCGCCCAATGCGCCCGAGCAGTGCTTGCTGCTTGCGAGCTTGGGGATCACACTCACCGAGGCCGGGAATGTCGACATGACGGTTCCCGTCGAAGTCATAGAGGACGAACGCCCAGTCGTCGCGCACCTCAGACTCCTCGAGGAGTGGTTGACGTGCGGGCCGAGAGAGCGGGGGGACGGTGGCGGCATCGGACCACGCGGACCGCGCGGTGACAAAGGACCCATCGGTGA
>Ga0137396_10001863_pt1 | contig 11335 bp, 7 predicted proteins | sample czc16metaG_FD_108284 | JGI IMG/M metagenome (GOLD analysis project Ga0137396, IMG submission 108284) | Vadose zone soil microbial communities from Angelo Coast Range Reserve, California, USA - czcobulk3.16 metaG | ecosystem: Environmental > Terrestrial > Soil > Vadose zone | place: USA...
TAAGAAATCGTAATCATAGTGCATGGTCGCCCAGGCGAACGACGTATGGGCTTCCGCCAAGCTGCCGTCCATTTCGAGCGCTTGCAGCGCCAGTCCCTTGGCTTTGCCACAACCCTCCTCCGGGGGGACGAGACCCCACAAACCCATTATGGACTGGGCATCGGCAAGACCGGCGTAGGCCGCGGCATAGGACGGGTCTTTTGTGATGGCTTGCTGAAAGTACTGAACTGCTTTTCCGTGTCCTTCCCTGCTGCGCTTGTTCCAGTAATAACGACCCTTGAGATAGGCTTCGTATGCCTCAGGGTCGACCGGGTGCACTTCCGCGAAGTGTGCCTCCTCCTGCGGTGTTAGCTTCACCTGTACTTCCCTTGCAATGGCTTGTGCTACTTCTGACTGTAAGGTCAGGACGTTGCGCAGGTCTCGCTCATAACTGTCCGCCCACAGGTGCGTGTCCGTAGGGGCGTGGATCAGCTGCGCAGATATGCGAACGCGCTCCCCGGAGCGCAGTACCGTTCCCTCCACGACCCCTTCTACCTGTAACTCCCGGGCGATCTCCGGCAACGGTTTCCGTACACCCTTGTAATACATTGCCGTGGTCCGCGATAGAACCCGCAGCCCGCCGATTCTTGTCAGTTTCGTGATCAGTTCTTCCGTGAGCCCATCCGCAAAATATTCCTGATCGGGATCGCGAGAGAGATTTTCCAGCGGGAGCACCAGCAACGACCGGATCTGTCCTGGGCTGCCTTGCAGGTCTCGTATGAAGCGGTAGCCGCGCTTGGCCAGGGTTTCTATGAAACGTGGGTTTTCCGCGGAATCGCCGAGGGCTTCACGAAGCTTGTTGATCGCTTTGTTCAGGCTGTGGTCGAAATCGACAAAGGTATCCACAGGCCAGAGTCTGCTGCGCAGCTCCTCCCGAGTAACTACCTGGCCGGGCTGCTCCAGCAGCATCGCGAGAATCTGAAAAGGCTGCTCCTGAAGTTTAAGTTTCACGCCCTGTCTGCGCAGTTCCCCTGCGCGCAAATCCAGCTCAAATGAGCCGAAACGGACAGGCTGGGTGTGAGAAGCCGTATTGTCCATCGGGGTCCGGTCGATCCCCTCGTTGTGTCGTGGAGCTTATCACCGCATGGGCCTTCCCTCAATTGCGAGTTTTCTCGGCCCGGTTGGCCCGCAGGTAGCTGAGTGATTTGAATAACATTTGCTTGGGGGACAAATGATTCACCTCCAGAGGAGTCACAGGGCATTGAAGTCCATTTCGTTCTGCGCAAGAGTGACGTACACAAACGCAGTCTCCTTTCCGAACAATGGAGACAAGAGGAGGACAGTAATGAAGCTAAACATGACACGAATTCTCTTCGGGGTCATTTTCTTCGCTGCGCTGATAGGCACGCCTGCATCGGCGCAAGCCCGGTCGTGCTCACTGACGGACAGCGCTGGGAATTACGGGTTCACTCTCACAGGAGTCGTAATCCTTGGCACGGCTCCGGCGCCCATTGCCGCGATCGGCAGAGCCACGTTGGACGCGGGGGGGAATGTCAGCGGGACGGAATCTCGCAGCGTGGGTGGTGGTTTCGCTGACGAAACCTTCACCGGAACCTATGCAGTGAATCCGGATTGCACGGGCACCACCACCCTCAATTTTTACGAGTCAGGACAGTTGGTCCGGACATCCGTTCTGTCGATCGTTTTCGACAACAACGAGCGGGAAATCCGCATGGCTCAGAAGTCTCTGCAACTGCCCAACGGGGCATTCCTTCCCGTCGTGATCATCGTCGAGGCGAGAAGGATATTCACCGATGACGGAGACTGAAGGACTCGCTCACACGGTTCCGGGGTCGAACCCCCGGGACCGTGTGGATGACTCTGCGGGCTGCGGACTGTGAAAGGAGCTTCGCCATGCGTGGAATGAATCGAATTGGGATTTCTGATCTCATCGCCGGCATTATCGCGGTCGGGTGCACTGGCGACAAAAGGAGCAAAGGCCGTGGCGGCTCGTGGAAGCGCGTTATGACCAACAAAGCGTTCTTCATGAGAATCAGCGCGCTGGATGGCCCTATTCTGCTTCTTGCAGTGCTCCTTTGCATCTTTCGACCCAAAATTGTGATGGCCCAAGAGGAGGGCGCATCAGAACGAAGGCAAGGCGAGCAAGCGTTGGTTGAAAAGCCAGCCGATAAGCCATTAGCATCGCCACGTGATCAGCGGACGAAGGCCGATCGTTGGCTTCCCCCGGATATTGATCGTGGCATACCTCAAGTCGCGCCAGGAGCGGCATGTCCGCTGACCGATGTGCTGTCACAGGCCGGAAAGAGGATCCAAGAGCTCGTCGGCAATGTTGATAAGTTCACCGCTACGGAGGTCGTTGAGCATCAAAGCGTGGATCACTCGGGCCAGTTGCGACGTCCGGAAATCCGGAATTTCAGATACCTGGTTTCGATCGCGCAGACGCCTAACGGGTACATGAACGTTGACGAATATCGCAACGGCGGATCGAACCCAGATCAATTCCCTGATCATATTGCCACCGTGGGGACGCCCAGCCTCGTTCTGATTTTTCATCCACGTTACGCCAAGAACTTCAGGATGACGTGCGAAGGTTTGGGTCAGTGGAAAGAGCGACCGGCCTGGCAGGTCCGATTCGAAGAACGCGCCGACAGCCGCAATTCCATCAGTGTTTTGAATATCGGCGGCCGCGCATTCGGTCTGAGGCTGCGTGGCAGAGCTTGGATTCTCGCCGATTCATATCAAGTAGCGCGTTTGGAGAGCGATCTCGCGGACGAGATACCGGAGATGCGCCTTCGCCGGCAACATCAGGACATCGAGTATCGCCCCGTCCATTTCGATGAAGGCAAGATTGAGATCTGGTTACCATCGACTAGCGATGTCTATATGGATCTTCGCGGTCATCGATTTTACCGTCGGCATCGCTTTACCGATTTTCAGCTTTTCTCAGTACAAGTACAGCAAACATTAGACGATCTTAGGGAATAAGAAAACCGAGGAACGGTGCTGAACGCTTAGTGGGCTGCAGACTGTGAAAGGAGTTTCGCCATGCGTGGAATGAATCGAAATTTTGCAATTTCATTCGTGCTTCTCATCTCGCTCAGCTATCCGGCGAAGAGCGGTGCGGTCGATTTCGCGCCGCCAAAAACTTATCCGGTGGGGATGTCCCCGTCGGCGGTTGTCGTCGGCGATTTCAACGGCGACGGAAAGCCGGACCTTGCCGTGGCGAATTCCGGAAGCGCCAACGTGAGCATCTTGCTCGGTAATGGCGACGGTACATTTCAGCCAGCCAAGAACTTTGACGTGGGCGGCGCCGATCCGACCTCGATGGTGGTGGCGGACTTGAATCGCGACGGCAAGCCCGACCTCGTGGTCGCAATCCCCGGAAACATCCTGGCGCCAGCAACAACTTTTCCGACTTGTACGCAGAGCAGCGTCAATCTGTTACTCGGGAACAGCGACGGGACATTTCAGGCTGCTCGGCAAGCTGTGACGGTGGATTCCGCACGCCTTTCCGTGACCGCAGGCGATTTGAATGGAGACGGCAGGACAGACCTTGTTGTGCTGAGGACGCAGATTGATCCGGCCTGTCCAGCACCCGGAGGAAGCGTTTTTCTGGGCAATGGAGATGGATCGTTTCAGGCAGAAAAAAGCATCGCCGCAAGCGCGCCCGTTCTGGTGGGGGACTTCAACGGCGACGGAAAAGCGGACCTGCTGACGTCGGAAGGCATCCTGCGGGGAAATGGGGATGGGACGTTTCAGCCGCCCCTCGCTCTCCCTTCTCTCCCCAGCTGCGGCCGGTTTTGTAGAGAGATCTCTCGGGATTTTGCGACAGGCGATTTCAATGGCGACGGCAAGCTCGATATTGCGCTCGCCCGAGGATCGAAGAGCTGCCTTGATGCATGCAGTGCTTTTCCCGCCTCCTTCGATATGATTATCATGCTAGGCGATGGCGATGGCACCTTCCAAACAGCGACATCCGTGGGGTCCGGAGGTTCCTTCCTCCTCTCCGGAGACCTGAACGGGGACGGAAACGTGGATCTTATTGCCGCACCTACTGTTTTTAATGGGAGTCCCCTCTTCTATCTGCACTTGGGCAAAGGAGACGGCACATTCCCAACTCAATTCACTTTTGATATTGGTTCCGGCCCGGGTTATCTCCTTGCGGCCGACCTGAATGGCGACAAGCTCCCGGATATTGTTACCACAGACTACACGGAAGCGGCCGTAAGTGTGATGCTGAACACCAGCGCCACATCGGGCGCGGACTTGTCCGTCCAGATCAGCGCCACGCCGGAGCCGGTGTCGGTCACGCGAAACCTAACGTATACCATTCCGGTGATCAACTCGGGACCGCAAGATGCGACAAACGTGGCGTTGAAAGACACACTGCCTGCAGGCGTGAACTTTGTGTCCGCCGCTATCGCGCAAGGAAGCTGCACGCAGGCGAATCTCGTGGTGACGTGCAACGTCGCGAAACTCGTGTCCGGCGATGCGCCCGTCGCCACCATTGTGGTGGTTCCCACGGCGACGGGCTCAGCAAACAACACGGCGAGTGTCAGCGCCACCCAATCCGATCTCGTGATCGGGAACAATGGCGCCAGCCATTCTACACGCGTGGACCCGATGTTCAGTCTAAAGTTGACGAAGTCCGGAGCGGGAAGCGGAACAATCTCCGGAGCATCTTGGAATGGAACAAATCAGATCAACTGTGGGAGCACCTGTACGGCCAGTCTGCCGACAGCCACGCAGGTCAATCTCCAGACCACTCCGGATGCAGGTTCCGTCTTTGGTGGCTGGCATGGAGCGTGCACTCAAGATTTCTTATCGCCGGGCTGCGACTTGACTATGAATGCCGATCAAGACTTGAAGGCCACGTTTGATATTGGGCCAAACTTTTTCCTCGCCGCCGACGCCGCAAGTTTGAGCGTGAGGCGAGGAGGATCGGGTTCGACGACCATCTCTGTCTATCCTGAGGGCAATTCCTTCGACACTTCGATCGCGCTCGCTTGTGCAATTGATGGCCCTTCACCGAAGCCTTCTTGTGCCCTTTCGGCGGCGACTCTGACACCTGGGTCCTATCCCGTCGTCTCGACACTCACAATCAATGCGGGCGCGCTGACGGCGGAGGTAAAGCCGCTGTCGATGTTCGAGGGTGGACATGGGCTCTTTGCCGCCTGGCTTCCACTCGGACTGCTCGGCTGTGTGCTGGCAACGGGCCTCGACAAGAAACGGCAGCGAAACTGGGCGCTGTGCCTTTTGACGCTGGTCGCAATAATTGTACCCACAGGGTGCAACAGCGGCAGCAGCACCGTCACCACAGGCCCACCGCCCCAGAACTATACGGTCACCGTCACGGCGAAATCGGGAACGCTGCAGCACTCGACCGCTGTCTTCGTAACTGTGAACTAAATGAGTTCGACATCGCAAAGTACGAATCGCCCGATGAGCTAAGGAGTCTGGAATGCTGGCGACAAGCAGGATATTGAGAGTTCCAAGAAGCTTTATCGCTCGAGGCTGCTTGGTGTCGCTTGTCGCATTTCTTGTCGTAGGCTGCAGCGGAAGTGGCTCATCCGGTCCGCCTCCTCGCCAGGACTTCAGGTTGACTGTAAGTCCTTCCACAATCTCCGTGACTGTGGGAACCATCAGTCCGCCAGTATTGATTTCAGTTGTTGGGCAGAATGGGTTCAGTGGTGCAGTAAATGTTGTGATCACAGAGTTGCCACCCGGCGCGAAGGTGTTACCGGCATCTCCGCGTGTTTTGCCAGCTTCGGGGAGCGGGCAAGCTTTGATATTCATTCCGCCGACAACACCGACTGGCGCTCTCCCCATCCAGTTCGATGCCACCAGCGGAAGCCACTCGGACAGTGCCACATTGGCGCTGGCTGTTACTCCTGTCTCCGATACAGCAGTACTACAGGAGGTTCCGGGCCAGGCGCCAGCGGGCACGATCGAAATTCAGGGAGTGAGCGCCGGGCCATTCAATCCAGTTTACTGGCAAAAAAACACATTGACCTGGGTGCCCGACGTCCGGATGCCACTGCTTGCCGCTCAGACGACTGGCCCTTACCAAAACATTTATGCTCCCTGGTCACTTGAACAACCAGGAGGTTGGCGCATGTTTTATGGGGGTTGGGACGGCCAAGACGTTCCATTCGACCAAATCTTCAGTGTCACCACGAGCGATTTCCTGAGCTTTGCTAACCGCGACCACATCATCTCGAACGGGGATTTTGTTATTGTGAACAACGTGAATGTCCAGCAGTTGCCCGATGGTTCGCTCCACATGGTCTGCACCAGCGGTCCTCTGGCCAGTCCCGACGGCAAACCGGGGTGCTTTTCCAGTCCGGATGGGGTTACTTGGAATGGCTCCGCAGAACCCTATTCGGCCAGATTGACAGACATTATCACTATTCAGGGGTACGCACTCTTCAGCTCCGGGAATTTCAACGGGGCCAATGTCCTCCTCCGAGACAATGGAGAGTGGGTACCGTATTTCACGGACTGGCAAAACGATCCACATACCACCTACCGCGCGACGGCTAACACACTCCCCAACTTTCAACTTCAAGGAGTGGCCCTCAAAATCGATCATGCCGTGAACGACGTGAAGAAATTTACAATCAACGGAACGAGCTGGTATCTGATGGGACTGCAGAATGAATAATGATCAATCGGTCCGGTACAGTCTCTCCAACGATGGCGTGAGTTTCCTCCCCGAGCAGACGCTCTTCAGCCATGTCTCCGCCCAAGACGAGTACATTGTTGCGCTTGGTTTTGTAGTGAGGGGAAGTGAATTGTTGGGAGCTCTTTATGGCGCAGGTGCTGGAGGCGTTGCAGTTGACCACCAGATCTTCGCGCGCTGGCTTCAGAAAAAGGTGGTGATCACCGATTCCTCGGGGGTGTAGTATTTTGCCCAAGGCGGTTACGGTCCGGATCGTCAGTGGTTCCCGGCGCCTGCTTCGGGAACGCTCGAAGGTATAATGGTTGTTTACGCCGAAGATGGCGTGACCCCGCTTGGCAGCAGCTTGGTGATCCTCACCACAGGGAAGGCGTATGCGCTTGTCTTGAAGTGATATAGTCAGGTCAACGTCTTCGATACTACACTGGCATCGATACCCCGGAAGTTCGCACATTCGGAAGGAGGACTTATGAAGCCAATCAAGGGGACATGGCTTTTGGTCTGCTTGGTGTTCGCCACTGGCGTGGTGCACGCGCAGGGCGTGGGCGCTTCAGGAGATATTACTGGAGCGATATATGACTCGTCAGGAAGAATCATACCAAAGGTGACGATCCTCGCAGTGGAGACTGACAAAGGCATCCAGCATGCCACCGAAACCGACACGAGCGGGGAGTATCGACTGGCGGGAGTCCCGCCGACGACCTATGACGTGACTGCGAAAATTGCTAGTTTTCAGACGGAAGTCCAAAAGGGCGTGATTCTCACAGTGGGCGCGACCGTCGTTGTGAATTTTTACCTCAAGCTCGCTTCAAGATCGGAGATGGTTGAAGTCAACGCAGTACCTCCGGGGGTAGAGACGCAGAGAGCAAGCCAGGCCAATACGGTCACGCAGCAGTACATCACCGATCTTCCGATTGACCGGCGCAGTTATCTCACTCTCACTTTGCTGATGCCTGGCGTCTCCGATTCCACCCGCCTGGCTTCGGACACAGATTTCCGAGTCAGGCAGACACCCCAGAGCGGGCTCTCGTTCTACGGCAGCAATGGAAGGGGCAACAGCGTAACTGTGGATGGCGGTGAAGCGAACGACAATACCGGAGGCGTCCGGCTGACTGTCAGCCAGGATGCGGTGCAGGAATTCCAGATCAATCGTAGCAACTATTCGGCGGAATTGGGCGGAGCGAGCGGCGCGGCGGTCAACATTGTGACCAAGTCTGGCACCAACGATCTACACGGCAGTCTCTACGGTTTCTTCCGCAACGATGTAATGGATGCGCGCAATCCGTTTTCCTTCAGCCAGGCGTTACAGCCCGGCGACGCGTTCGTTCCTGCCAATCCCGATAGTCAAGGGCAACCAATCAAAGACTCGCTCAACCGCCAGCAATTCGGCGCGACCGTGGGCTTCCCCATTCACAAAGACAAGACTTTTCTGTTCGCAGCGTTCGAAGGCCTGAGGCAGGACGCGCAGAATGCGGTTCCTCTTCTGACAAACACCAATATTTTCCGCCCCCAAAGCGATCCAGGGAACAATCAGGGGGCAATTCTAACCGGGCCGAATGGGCTGGCGAACCTACCGGGAAACCCTACGGTGCCGTGTCTGAGCGGTCCCGTCGGCGCCGCCGTTGCGGCTAGTTTGGGTTTGCCCTCTCCGAGCCCGACCACGAACCTGCCCGCCCATACCTGCGCGGCTATACTCAGCGGTGCTCTGACCTTGAATCCGGCTAGTCCCAGAGGTGCCTTTCTCGTGAACCAGTTTGAGAACAACGGAGGTTTGTTTGATTTCATAACGCGAACATACTTGGCCTCCGGCCGCTTTGATCACCATTTCAACGGGTCTAACCAGCTCTCTATAAATTACCGGTTCGGGCATGACCGGGAAGAGAACCCCGACGTGCAATCCCTGACCGGCTACTCGCGCGGCAGTTCTATCCACAACTACGACGACACCCTCCAGGCCGCCTGGTACCATCTGTTCAGCCCGAGAACGCAGAATGAAGCCCGGGTGCAATGGAACTATTACGACTTCAACGTGATTCCCAATGAGCCTGGACAAGTTGGGCTTGACATTCCGGGCTTTGCGAATTTGGGGACGAACATCTTCCTGCCCAGCTTAACCATCGGTCGCCGCTACGAACTAGCGGACAACTTCACCATGGTACGCGGCCATCACACGATAAAATTTGGCGGCTACTTTCTCTACCGTGGCGACCACACCGAGTCACACACCTTCTTCCCGGGACGATTTGTCTTTGGAAGTCTCCCCGGCAACTTGCTCAGCCCGTGTCTGTTGACGCCGTCGGCTTGCCAACTTACAGTGGCGAATCCTGCAGCTATCAATTCACTTCAGTCGGCTGCTTTTGGCCTACCCCAGTTCTATCAGCAGGGCTTTGGCAATCCCGTTTACAACTACCCGCGGCCGTTTGGTGCTGGCTTTTGGCAGGACTCCTGGAACACCTGGCCGAACTTCTCGCTCAACTACGGCCTCCGGTACGAAATCGACGCCCAGTTTGGACCGCTCAGTACGGACAAGAACAACTTTGCCCCCCGTGTATCCTTTGCGTGGGACCCGTTCAAGAACCATATGACCGTGATTCGCGGTGGCTACGGGATTTTCTACTCTCAAGTCTATGGACCGATTGCCGATGTGGCGCAAACTCTGGGCAATGTAAATGGTTTTCGGCAGATTGCCCAAGTGTTCGTGCCTCTCAACACACCTATCACTTCTTCGGCGACCATTTTTCAAACGTTGTTTGCGCAGGGCAAGGTTCAGTGCACGACGCAGGCGCTTGGGAATGCGGCCTGCATCACGCCGGCTGATCTGACCCAGTTCACGGACCCATCGAGCGTGTTCCCAACCCCAGGGGTTTCCTGCGCATCGTGTGCGCGGCCCATCACCATTACTCACACCGGCCCGAACCCGTTTTTTACTGTGCTTTTCAGCGGCCAGCCGGACTACCGGAACCCGTACTCGCAACAGGCAGAGCTTGGAATCGAACGAGAGATTGCCAAGGGGTTTTCCGTTTCGGCTAGCTACATCTACGTTCATACCATTGGACTCCCTGTTGCGATTGACACCAACCTGCTGCCGGCTCCGTTCGCACCCATTGGGCCCGCTGGGATTCCGATTCGGCAGTGGGCTGGAACGTCGTGCCCTGGCGGCGCCCAGAACATTTTTACCGGGGTTGTCACCTGCTTCGTGAATTTTGGACTTCTCCAGACCAACCAGTATTCGTCAGCGGGATCGGCGACTTACCACGGAGGGATTCTGGAAATCAAAAGGCGCTTCAGTAATCACTTCTCTTTGTTCGGAAGCTATACGTACAGCAAAGCCATCGACGAGGTGACCGATTTCAACAGCGACTTTGGTCCCATGGACCAGACGAATCTCGCCGGAGAGCGCGGCCGTTCCACATTTGATCAGAGGCACAAAGTGGTGTTCGCGGCCGTACTGGAGAGTCCCTCGAAAAACCGCGTTCTTTCTGGCTTTCAACTGGCTCCCATCGTCCGGTACAACAGTCAGCATCCTTTCAATTTGCTGGCGGGCACGAACGTCAACAACGACCGGCACTCCACCAATGACCGTCCGCCGGGAGCTGGCCGCAACACGGGTATTGGTCCGGACTACGTCACCTTCGACATGCGTTTGAGCCGTCAGTTCAAGCTGACGGAAAAGGCCAGCGCGCAATTGATGGCCGAGGGGTTCAACATCTTCAACCGGACGAACTTTGCGAGCGTCAACAACGTTGTGGGCGTCATCGCCCCGCCGTTTAACCTGAGCGGGACGGAAGCAGCGTCGCCCAGCCAGCCGCTGGGATTTACTTCGGCGTTTGCGAAGCGCGAGGTTCAGCTGGGAGTTCGCGTAAATTTCTGAGATCCCTCTAGGCGTCCCGGAACACCTAGCGGAATCCGAACAGTACCATCCCAAATGCGATGCTTATCTCGCCATCGATTTTACAGTAGCGGCCTGTCGACACAGATGCTCGCGGGAAGTTCGGCACCGGCGGTCTGAAAGGACGGCCTCAACCCCTCTACCAAATCGGCGGCCCACGCTCCATCCAGCTCACCCTCAAGCTCCTCTTCTGATTCGCGTTAACGTTGGCGTGCGCTGGTCAGTTCGAGCGGTGCCTTCCTTCGAATCACAAGCGGCGAACGATGTCGCTCAGCATCAGTTGCGCGTCCAGAATTCCTGATCCCAACAGTAGGTTTTGATGGTTTGGTACCAACGGCTTCTCGTATTGCGCGAGACTCTGAAACGAATACACATCGGACCTCGACTCCCACTTTGAATGAAATAATAAGAAAAGCTGCTGACCACGAACCTGCAAAACCTACAGAACTGGGTCTTGTAGGTTTTGCAGGTGCATCCCCGACGCATTTTCCGAATCTGGTCGCTTCGGGCGGAGGTCAGCGGCATGAGCCTCCAGCCACTAACGCCATTCCCAGGGGTGCAATCCTGCTGGCACCAAAACGCGGGTGTGGCGATCCGCAAGATGGTCAGCGCCCGCGGCCTGGCTTCTCTTTGTGCTTTGCCGCGTGCAGTTCCTTGCCAAGCACTCTGGCGGCCCAGTCCGGTATCGTCTGCGCGACTTTGCTCAGTTCGCCGCCAATGAAATGCGCCACTACGCGGTAGCCACGGCGATGCGCGGTGTTGTCGTA
>Ga0137396_10001867_pt1 | contig 11326 bp, 9 predicted proteins | sample czc16metaG_FD_108284 | JGI IMG/M metagenome (GOLD analysis project Ga0137396, IMG submission 108284) | Vadose zone soil microbial communities from Angelo Coast Range Reserve, California, USA - czcobulk3.16 metaG | ecosystem: Environmental > Terrestrial > Soil > Vadose zone | place: USA...
TCCAAGAAGCACACCTCGCCAATCCCGGCGGAATCTACATGGAGATCAGCCTCTGTACATCACCCCCGCCGGGTTTGCCGTCTCCCTGTTTTCTTTCGGCTCGCCGGCTTCGGCGCCCTGACCCTCATCGCCTGCGCGCTCTTTACCAGGCCGACGACATTACCTTCCGGGTCGGCAAACTGAGCAAATGTCACCATGTTGGGGATCTCCGTCACCGGAATGACTACCCTGCCGCCGAGACTGACCGCACGGTCCAGATAGCTCTGCGGATTCTCAACTTCGACGTAAAACGTCGTGTACGGCCGGGTATTCCTGTCGACTTGTCCGATGCCGCCGTTGATCCCCTTTTTCAAGCCTGTGTTTACAAGGCCGTACTTCATCGGGTTATTCGCATTGATATTCCAGCTGAACAGCGAACCATAGAATTCCTGAGCGCGACCGGCATCTTTAGCCATCACTTCGAAATGAACAACAGGTTTACCCATATACTTCCTCCTCGGTTTATGATCGTGAGTCGCTTACTTCGCCCGTTCGAATTCAAACAACGAGGGGTGCTCCCCTTTCCCTTTGGAATGGAGGGTCCACGTCTGGCTGAAATGGTCGGCGTCCTTGAAAGTGAAGACAAGTTTCGCCATATAGTCATCATCCGGGCTTAAGAGGTTTGTCGCATCTATATAGGAAAACGCCAGCGTATTGGCCGCCTTGGGGGCTCGATCGGCGCGCATCCTCGGTTGGTTCCCGAGCGAGCAATAATGCGTCATCATCAGTCTGTCGTTATTAACATGGTACATGGTCACCATCGCCTCCTTGTTTTGGGCCATATCGAGGGTTTCCATAATCGCACTCCCCGCCGAAACCAATTTGTAGGTGATCCCGACCGGGTTTCCGTTTTCGTCCTTTCCCTTCCAGGTTCCCTCGAGAGCCTTAAGCTTGTCGAAACCCGCGTTCGGCTTGCTCTCCTTGGGGGTATTCCCCGCCGTTGCCATGCTCGCCGCAACAAGCAAAATGACTGCGGATAATGAGAATCTCATGTGATGTCCTCCTATGAAGTTTCGTGTGACGTAAAATAGCATGTTCACGCTAAATTGTCAAGAAAAATAAAGGATTCAGCCGGAGGGGCCGGCAACGCCTATTTGGATCGTTTGGCCATATTTGCAATATTCTCTGTAACCTTTCCCCCAAACCACGGTTTATAACTTAAAGGGATCCTCATCAACGGGCGGAAGTGAATTCACCCACGGATACGCAATTGATGCTGGAAGTGCGCGACGGCGGGCTCGATAAACTCGCTCCGCTCTTCGAGCGGCATCATGTCGGGCTTTATAATCATTACCTCCGGCTGACGCGTAATCGCGAGCTCAGCGAGGATATGGTTCAGGAGGTGTTTCTGCGGATTCTGAAATACCGGCACACGTTCCGGGGGGAAGGAGATTTTGCTCCGTGGCTGTATCACATCGCCCGCAACGTCCGGATCGATTGTGGCAAACAACAAAGGCATGAACTAACGTTTGATGGCGAATTGCACGACAAGGCCGAGGATCCTCCCTACCGGGACAGCGCGGAGTTCAAGCAGAGCGTCTCGCTGCTCAACGTGGCCCTCGCCAGGCTTCCCGAGGAGAAGCGCGAAATTATTCTCATGAGCCGCTACCAGAACCTGAAATACAATGCCATCGCGGAAGTGCTCGGATGCTCGGTCGATGCGGTGAAAGTCCGCGTCCATCGTGCCATGAACGATTTGCGCCAGATTTTTTATCAACTTTCAGGAGAAACACCGGCATGACCAGCGAACACGTCAGCGACGATCTGACAGGGTTTATCTCCGGGAATCTCGACGGCGAGACGAGCGAGCGGATTCGCGCCCATCTTGCGGGTTGCGCATCCTGTCGAAGCGAATTCCTTGCGATCAATACCCTCTGGGAGTCACTCGGGCGGCTCCCCGATGAAGCGCCCGATGAATCGGTCCGGGCACGATTCTACGACATGCTAAAGACGCATCAACAGACGGATCACCGGGCTACTGCCCGACGGGAGGCGGCAGGCGACGGCTGGCTGACGCGTCTGTTCCCCAGGCGGCCGGTTTTCCAGTTCGCGTTAACACTCGCCGCAGTCGCTGCCGGAGTTCTTCTTGGCTATCAGTTCAAGCATGAACGTACCGACGGCGCGGAGTTGACTCAATTGCACCAGGAAGTAATCGGGATGAGCCGGCTTCTGGCGATGTCGCTTCTTCAGCAGCAATCGGCGAGCGAGCGCCTTCGCGGGGTGAGCCTGAGCTACCAGATTGCGGAACCGGATGCCGAGATCACAAAAATCCTTCTCGAGACGCTGAAGTACGATCCGAATGTGAACGTGCGCCTCGCCGCCTTGGACGCCCTCTCCAGAAATGCCAATCAATCGGATACCCGGCGCGATTTGATCCAATCGCTGCACAGGCAATCCTCGCCCCTGGTACAGATGGCTATGATCGATCTGATCGTCCAGATGCAGGATAAGGCGTCCATCGATACGCTCCGCCGGATGATACAGGATCCGGAGGTAAACAAGGCCGTGAAAAAGAAAATCGAACAAGGAATCGAACAACTGAGCTGAGACAGCGCCATGACGAACCTTTCACTCGTGATACCGGGTGTCCTCTTGTGGCAGGCCCTCTCGCCCTGCGCGGCCGCCCGACAGGCGGTTTATGAACAACAGATCCGCAAGACCTTCACGTTTTCAGCTCCCTCGGGAGGGAGAAAACGTCTCGTGGTCGACAATATCAGCGGCTCGATCAGCGTTGCAGGTGCCACCGGAAATGGAGTCGAGCTCGTCGCCCACCAGACCATTCGAGGGGAATCTGAAGCTCGAATCGAGGTCGCAAAGCAAAAGGTTCACCTCGAAATTTCCGAGGAACCCGACAGGATCCTCATCTACGTCGACACCCCCTGGCGGTGTTCTGACGGATCCATTCATTCCAGGGGCAGGGACTACTACGGTTACGACGTCGAATACGACTTTGAGCTCAAGGTCCCGGCGGAAACGGACCTGTCCCTCAAGACGGTGAATCACGGGGCCGTTTCTGTGAAGAATGTGGAAGGAGCATTCCACATTGAGAATGTGAACGGCGGAATCACCATGAGCGGAATTGCCGGCTCGGGGAGCTTTTCAACCGTGAACGGGGATATCAAGGTCGAGTTCACTAAGAATCCCGCCTCCAATTCTACTTTTCAAACGATCAACGGTCGTCTTGATGCTGAATTTGCCGAGGATCTTTCTGCCGATCTTCGTCTCAAGACATTCAACGGCGAGGTCTACACCGACTACACGGTCACCAGCCTCCCCGCAGCATCGTTCACGGAGAAGCGGCACGAACGAAAGAAGGTCTTTCGGAACAGCGATTCGTTCAGGGTGAGAGTCGGCCACGGCGGCCCCGAGCTTTTTTTTGACACGCTGAACGGAGATATTTACATTGTAAAATATCAACAATGACGTGTCGTGAAGATGTATTCGTCCATCACCAGAATCAGGAGCTAGTCTCATGAAACATGCCATCCTGCTGTGCCTGCTCATCATCCTCACGGTTTGCGCGAGCGAACAATTGTTTCCGCAGACGGATACGGGCGACCGGCTGACGGTTCCTTTGTCCGACCCTTCCAGGCCGGCATTTCTGAAAGTAGGCCTCATCTCCGGCAGCATCACGGTCGAGGGATATTCCGGCAAAGAGATCGTCGTTGAGGGCAACACCAGCAAAGAGGACGATGACGGGCAGGAGTCCGAGAAGACTGAAAAGACGCGGGGGCTCCACAGGATCGCGAATACGAGCACCGGGCTGACGGTGGAAGAAGACAACAACGAGGTGACGGTCGGGACCGGCGGCATGGGAGGCTCCAGAACGATCAACCTGACGATCAAAGTCCCCCCCAGGACATCAATGAAGCTCTCCACGATCAACAGCGGGGTGATCAAGGTCTCACACGTCAACGGCGATCTGGAGGCAAGCAACACGAACGGTTCGATCGAAATTTCGGACGTCAACGGTTCCGCCGTTGTCGACGCCCTCAACGGAAATATCACCGTCACCTTCACGGGAGTAAATCCCCAGAAATCGATGTCGTTCAGTTCCCTGAACGGCACTATCGACGTCACGTTTCCATCCGATGTGAGAGCAACGGTCAAAATGAAGACCGAACAGGGGGAGATTTACAGCGACTTCGACATCAAGCTGTCGACATCCACGACCAAGATGGAGGAGAACGAGCGCGGTAAGCGCGGTAAGTACAGGGTCACGCTCGAGAAGATGATGACCGGAACCATCAACGGCGGCGGCGCCGAAGTTCAGTTCAAAAACTTCAACGGAGACATCTACATCCGGAAAGGCAAGTAGCCCTCCCGGCTACCGAACAACTGCCACCCCCGCGGCAAAAGCCCCGACCTCAATGGTCTTGACCACCTGATTGGTGGCCAGATCCACCACCGCCACGAAGCCCGGTATCTTGCTCCCGGATGTCGGATGATGCGGCGGCACTGCCGCCGTCACGTTTTCACACGAGACATAGGCGAAGCGGCCGTCCGGCGTAATATCAATGCCATGCGGCTGGGGTCCCACGTCGGGTATCGTCGCCACCACCGAATCCACCCCCGTCCGGATCACCGACACACTGTTTGAATTGCGATTGGCCGAGTAGACATACCGGCCGTCTGGACTGATGGCAAGGATCAGGGGATATTGTCCGACCGGGATCACTTTCACCACCGCCAGGGAATCTCTGCTGATGAGCCGGACCTCGTTGCTGCGCTGGCAGCTGACATAAACAAACTTGTTATCTGCTGTCATGACCGTCTGATACGGGAGGAGCGCGCCCCCTGAGCCGGGCGCCTGATTGTTCAATTGAATGAGCTTCGTCGAGAAATCCTGAAGATTGACGACCATGATGTTGTCCGACAAATTTCCGGTCACCCAGAGCTCCCTCCTGTCGGGAGTGAGCTGGACCCCGTGCGGTTTATCGACGTAGAGCGCCGAGACCTGTCCGATCAGCGCCATCGTCCGGGTGTCGAATAGCCGGATCGAATTCACGCCCGAGGCAAACTGCGCAACATAGCCGGTGTCGCCGCCTTCGCTCAGCGCAATTTGTGTCGGTGACAAAATTCCGGAGACTTCCCCCACCTTCGCATTGTCGGCCAGCCGGAACTTCAAGACTTTCCCTCCTCCGACAAGATTTACGTAGTAATAACCGTGGGCCTTGTCTACGGTTACGTTATGCGGGGCCGCAGGCGGCTGGATGAATACATTCGCGACGCCAGCCTGGATATACCGCGCAACGAGGTTTGTGGCGATATCGATCACAGCGATGAGGTCCTCTGCCTGGTTTGTCACCAGGACCTTGCCTTGCGGGTCGGCCGTGAATGCAACCGCACCGTAATCGTCCGCCGCCCCGGCATCAATCCACCGCATGATGACGCCGAGCTGGAGGGGCGGAATGCTGATCCCCGCGATCGGAGGCATGTGCGGGATCGAGACCGGCGCCAGGAGCGTATCAGAATTCACATGGTAGATCATGTGGCTCTTGTTTGCCCGATACGGAACGACGAGACCCCCATGATCCCTGCCGGCGAAGAAATCCTCCCAATTCGCCAGCGAGAACTGTTCGCTGTCGGCGCCCGGCGGAGTCGGTTTTTTGTTCCCCGGAGCGGAACGGTCATGACATCCGCTTACCGCACAGCCGCTCAGAAAGATCGGCTGGACGTGGTTCGAGAAACTGATCTCAGGAACACTGCTGTAGTCATAGGGCCTCGCGACGGTCGAATTCCCGCCGCTGCCGGGGCGTCGTCCTCCCTCCCCCATCGGAACAATCCGGTAGTAATAGCGCTGCCCGTTCACGAGCGGTGAATCCAGATATGTTGTCGCACTAGGCGGCAGGACAGTAAGGAGCGTCTGCGATGTGGGCGTGAAGCAACACCCCGTGCTCCGGTGGATCTGATAGGCCAGCGCGCCTGAGGCGGTCGTCCAGCCAAGGACCACGCTCCGATCTCCGTTCACCGCGACCAACGACGCAACTCTCGGTCGCGTCGGCTCGACGGCGGTGGAAACGCCGTTGTTGCAGCCGGAATAAACCACCAGTGCGAAGACAGCGCAAGCGGCCGCCAAACAGGGAATCTTACTCGAGCGCACCGGCAGGTGCGTGATCGCGCCCGCGCTCATTCCACGGAGGCAGGCTGAAGGGACCGAATCCTCAGGAGCCGCTCGCGCGCCAGTGCGTCGTCATTCGTCCGGAGGAACCGCTCATAGCAGTATGCAGCACGGTTGAAGTCCTTGTTCTCAAAGAAATTGTGCCCCAGGTTATAGTAGACTTCCGGACACGGGACCGTGCTCAGCAACAGCGCGTTAAGTCCATACTGAATTCCGGCATCAAAGGCATCATCATAATAGCAAAATGTCGACAAGCCGACCTCCTTCTGCGGAAAATATCGCTCCCGAAACGAAAACAGAGAAATTGTCGAGGCATCGCTGCGTCTGAGCACGCTGTCGATCCGGGAGCCCTGCACCGGCTGATAGCCCCCCAGCCGGTCGCCGGCACGGATGGAAGGGACGCTGTCGGCGTAGCCTTTCTTTAAGTAAATGGCGGCCAGTTCGTCGAAATGCACGAGCCTCCACAGCGTGTCTTTTCGCATGTAATGGACCCACAGGAATTCGGATTGATGAGGCACAATAACAATTTCAGGGTTGTATTTCTCGAGAAGAGGTTTCTTATCGATCCCATTCCAGAGGATGGAGTATTCGGCGGAGAGCCGATCCCCCATCACTTCGTTTCTCCCATCGATGAAAACCCTCTGAGGGATTGCCCCGATCAGGAACCCGCCAAGAGTGAACTGATTCAGAATCCTTCCCTCAAGTTTGTTCCGGCGGAGGAACTCTGCCGCTTCAGTCGGCTGCGAGTGTTCATTATACCGGAAGCCGAAGCGATTGTTGGACCGGTCATTCAGGTAATACGCGTTGGTGACGATCGCCTGGATCAGGAATAATGAAGCAACGATCGTCACGACGGCCAGCATCGTCTGGAAGCGCGCCCGGCTAAACCCCGGGATGAGCCTCACCCAACCCGGCCCGGCAGCTCCGCTGGGTTGCAGGCATCCGAGTGTCCAGGGGAGGACCGCGAAGACGAAGTACCCGATGTTCTTGACTCCCAGCAGGGCGACGTACCCAAGAAGAAGGAAAATAATGAACTGGTGTAATTGAATTCTCCTCAGGGAACTGATGAAGGCAGCACCCGAAACAACGGCGAAGAGATGGAAGCCGAGCAGGGGCTGGAGAAGGGCAAACCTGCCGTTGACGAGATAACCCTCGAGCTCCAGCGGCGAGCGGTTCTCGGCAAGCGCACCGGCGAATGAACGGTGCGCCTGGAGGAATTGAAGCTGCTGGAAAGGCAGCTCGACACCCTTCAAACCATATGGACTGGCAAAAGAAATCAGGATGGAAAGAAGCCCGTAGGCCGTCAGCGGCGTCCAGATTTTCTTGTCCCGCCATGCAACGCCGATGACGTAGCTGGCAATCACAATCCATCCGAGGATAAAGGCCGAGTGAGTATTCGTCCAGAGGAGCGAGACGATCGGAAGGAACACCAGACTTCTGGTTCCCCGTTCCGACGACTCTTCGAGGATGAGAATTGTCAAGCTGAGGAACAGCCAGGAGAAGGCGTGAGGGCTCGTCCCGAAGAGCGCCGCCGCCGCCAGTATCGCCAGGAAGGTCGTCACTTGCCAGTACGCCGTTTCCCGGATCGGGCGCTGCCGGTGGCATCTGACGAGCGCGACCGCAAAACCTCCGGCCACGAGAAGCGCGCTGACGAGCACAAGCCCAAACTCGCCGAATAGCTTCTTCGTCAGTGCGACCTGCACCTGGTAGAGCCAGTCCATGTCGACATAATCATTCATGGCGGCCGTGTACGTGAACAGATCCTTCTCGGGAAACTTCAGGTGCTCGAGCATCCACTCCCCCGCCCGCAAGTGGAACCCGAGATCGGACACAGAGATCTCGCGGAAGGAAAAGACAACCGCGAGGCCCAACAGGGCGAGCAGCGTGACCTTGTTCAGGCGGGAATAGAGGGCGCCGGGCGGCTCGATGTCAGCCATGAACGCCAGTCAACTACTTCTTCTCCCCGGACGATGCCGTCGAGTCTTGTTTCCGGGCTAATTCCCGGAACCGTTCGATCTCCTTCTGAAGTTGTGCGTTTCCCGGATCGATTGCCGCCAAGCGCTCGAAAATACCTCCGGCTTTTTGGTATTCTCCGTTCTTCTCGTAGAGGTCGGCGAGGATCCTGTACGGATTGAAGTATCCTGAGACCTCGGAGGGATTTTCGTCGACCCGTTTCAACGCAATCTTCTCAAGAGTATCTGCCAGGGCGCGGTATTGCGGGACAGCCCCCGCGGTGAAATAGAGATTTGCCACGCTGTACAGCAGCCGGTAGTCCATCTCGACCACGCGGGGCGGGATCACCCGCTGCATCTGATCGAGAGTCCTGACCGCCAGATCCTTGTTCTCGGCAACGGAGAGGTAGTGCGAGGCAAGCCTCGCGAACAGATAACGATAATTCTGGACATATCGGATTTCATTCTCATCCAGAAATATGTGCGGGTCGTTCAAACCGCGAAATTTGAATCCGGGCTGAAAGGTTCTGCTGAATCCCGGATTTTCTTCCAGGAGGTCCTTTCTCAACACAGGTTCGTCGATGGGCTCATTATTCGGGTCGGGATTTCGCTTCATCGGGACGACCCGGTACGCAAACCCATCGAGCCGCAGATAATCGTCGATGCCGATCTTCGTGTCCTCCGAACAGGTCATCGCGAAATAAATCGGCCGTTTCCATGCGTTTTGCTCCACGATGTCCTTGACGATGATGTCCTGAACCCGGATCGCCTGGATGTCGCCGAACTTCAACGTCGCCGGCATCGTGAATGAGATTGCCCCGCGATTGATTACAGCGGTGTCGGTCACTCCGAATTCCCGGATTACATCCCTGGGAACCGGCAAGATGATCGGCCGCGGCTGCCAGCGCCTGGGCTGGATCTGATTGATTTGTGCGTCCGTCAGACTCAGGGCTATTTTCCTGGCGCCGAACGGCTCCTGGTGCTTCAATTCGCGGATATACCAGTTCATGTTGACCAGACTCAGATTGACAACGCGGACATCCTGACGGACCCCCTCCACCTCCTGGAGGTACCAGAGGGGAAATGTATCGTTGTCCCCATTGGTAAAAAGGATTCCGTCCGGCAGGCAGCTCTGGAGCAGGTTGTAGGCGGCATCCCACGGCACCCAATTTTTCGACCGATCATGCGTGAAGTAATTCGTCTGGAGCATTCTTCCCGGAACCAGTATGCAACCGAGTGCGAGCACCGCTGCGGTCACAGGCATGAGCGTTCGCGATGAGCCCAGACGCCGGCCGATGATGTCGACGAGGCCCCTCATGCCGAGAGCAATCCAGACGGCGAAGACGAAATAGGCGCCGCAATAGAAATAATCGCGCTCCCTCGGTTGGGATTCCTGCTGGTTCTGGTAAAATGCGATGAGGTATCCCATGAGGATGAATAGAATGAGGAAGATCGATGCCATCCTCCAATCATTCTTGAAGTGGAAGTAAACGCCAAGGAGGCCGAGCACAAATGGAATCCCGAAGAGCTGTCCCCAACGTACGCCGGTGTCTTGGACGGTCGATTCCCGCCCGATGAAGTTCCAGAAGACATACCGGTTAAACATGTGATCCATCTGATAGCGCCAAAAAAAATCAAGGTCGCTGGAATAGTTCGTATACGTGGTCTGGTGTTGCGCCTGATCGGACCATCGCCGTTTAAATATGGGGAACTCTCCGTATTGCTCCCTGTTGAGGTATGTGACCAGACCGGAAAATGTCTTCGGCTCGTTCTCGTTCATCGGGGGATCCTGGTTCGCTCTGATAATAATCAGCGTGTAGGTCGTGAATCCAAGTATCGCGAGGATGACACAGAGGGCCGCGGAATGGATCACAATCATCCGTTTCTTGAACGACCAGTAGGCGAGATAGCCGAGAAGCATCAGGATTGCGACAAGGGCGAGCAATCCGACGGCGCTATTATCGCCGGCAACCTCCCTGAGGAGCGCCGGCAGCAGTTTCACGATGCCCGGATAGGCAACAGCCATCGCTATTCCTCCCGACAGGACGGCGAGATAGAAGGAATTTCTATTGAAAACGCGTTTCCAGAAAAAGACTGCGATGAGAAGACTGATTCCTCCCATCACGAGCTTGAAATTGTTATCAAATTGATGGCTCTCATCCGGAGTAGGCGGCTGCGGATTCGCTTGATTCGCCCACATTGCCGCCGCGACGGCAAGGAGGATGGCAACGTGTGCGAGAAACAAGTAACCGCTCTTCCTGCAGGCGGCATCATCGTTCACCGATCGCCGGAAGAAAATGAGCATCACGACGGCCGCGATCGAGACGACACTCATGAGGTGCACGCCGGGTGAAAGGCCCACGAGGAAAGCAATCAATAAAATATACACGCCGTTATAGCGGTCTTCGGCGCGTTCGTTCCAGATCAGCATGAGCCAGACGATCAGCGCGTACAGGAACGTGCTCGCGGCAAAATAGTTGGATTCGACTCCGTTGAACCAAAACGTGTCGCAGAACGAGAGTCCGAGCGCACCGATGGCCGCGCACGCGTATGTGACGGGCTCATCCGCAGGAGAACCGAAAACCCGGCGTTTCCATCCTGCGATGAGCTTGACGGCCACGAGGTACAACAGGAGAACCGAACAGGCGCTGCACAGGGCAGAGACAACATTCACACGGAAACCAATATTGCCCGGGAACGGGAGCAGGAAGAAGAACCGACCGGCGAGGGAGAAGAGGGGCCCGCCCGGGGGGTGGGGTATCTGGAGCAGATACGCCGCAGCCGAAATCTCGCCCGGATCCCAGAACGAGACCGATGGCTGGGCAGTCGAGAGGAACTGGGCTGCAGAAACGGCAAAGACACCTGCCGCGACCACCCGGTGCAAACGCTTTCCGCTCATTCGAACCGGCCCGAAGTTGCTCTCGATACGCCGGCAGTCATCGCTCGGTTTGCAGGGGCTTCAAGCCCAGGCGACGCAGGTTTTTGTTTATTTCGAGGAAACCGCTTTGCTTGAATTTCTCCCACCAATCCACCATCCCACGCGCCGCCTGCTCCTCTTCGTTCACCGCTTCGGTCTGGCTGAGTGTCGGCTCGGCCTCCGCACTCTGCAGCAGCGTCATCGAGTACAACAATTTCGTCTGGAGAGCGCTCAGTGTCTGCTTGATGGTCCGGGTGTCCTCAACGCTGAAATACATCACATCCACGTCATCAGCGA
>Ga0137396_10001869_pt1 | contig 11321 bp, 12 predicted proteins | sample czc16metaG_FD_108284 | JGI IMG/M metagenome (GOLD analysis project Ga0137396, IMG submission 108284) | Vadose zone soil microbial communities from Angelo Coast Range Reserve, California, USA - czcobulk3.16 metaG | ecosystem: Environmental > Terrestrial > Soil > Vadose zone | place: USA...
CCGAACACCTTGTTGAAGCCGACCTTGAGCGAGCCGATCCCGGTGCGCTGCCGCTCGCGCGTCTGCAGCCCGGCGATGTAGGACTTGCCGCCGTCGCGGGCGTCGCGCAGCTCGTCGAGTGCGCGATCGTGGCCCGGCCGGATCGCGTCGCTGTCGCCGAGCTGGGCGGGCGGGCGGTCGACAAGCGCGCGGGCAAGGTCGTCGCCCAGATCCGCCAGCAGGTCGAAGCCGGCTGCCGTCTCGAGCAGCGCGGAGCGCTCGCGCCGTTCCAGGCCGTCGAGCGCGGCGTGGCCGTCGGGGAGACGCTGGATCGAATCGCGCAACGCGCCGAGCTCGCGCGGCGTGGCCCGTCCCAGCGCGGCGCGGCCGGCCAGGCGCTCGAGGTCGCGCACGCCGTCGAGCGCCTCGCGCAGGCGGTCCCGGCCGCGCGGGTCCTGGGCGAGCACCTCGACGGCATCGAGGCGCGCGCCGATCGCCGCCGGGTCCACGAGCGGGGCGAGCAGCCAGCGTCGCAGGAGCCGCGCGCCCATCGCCGTGCGCGTCCGGTCCAGCACTTCGAGGAGCGTCGTGCCGGGCGCACCGGCACGCAGCGGCTCGAGGAGCTCCAGATTGCGTCGCGTCATTTCGTCGAGCGGGAGGACGTCGCCGCGGCGCACGAGGCGCGGGCGGGCGAGGTGGGGGAGGCCACCCGGCTTGAGCTCCTTGGCGTAGCGCAGCAGCGCTCCGGCGGCCCCCAGGGCGGCACTGTCCCCGGCTTCGACGCCGAGTCCGTCGAGGGAGGCGAGGCCGTAGGCGCGGCCTAAGTCTTCCCGCGCCAGCTCGGGGTCGAACTCCCACGCCTCGCGCTCCGTGACCGTGAAGGCGGCCGTGGGGAGGCCGAGACCCGCTCTCGGGCTTCCGGCGGGCACGACGAGCTCCGGTGGCTCGAAGCGCGCCAGAGCGAGGGCGAGGTCGGCGGCGGGGACGCTCTCCCAGACGAATTCGCCGGTCGTCAGGTCCAGTGCAGCGAGGCCCGCGGTGTCGCCACGCGGCGCGCAAGCGACGAGGAAGTTGTTCCGCTCGCGCGCCAGCCAGTCCTCGGCGAGCACCGTTCCCGGCGTGACGGTCTCCACCACCGCGCGGCGCACGAGGCCCTTGGCGAGCTTGGGGTCCTCCACCTGTTCGCAGATCGCGACGCGGTGCCCCTTGGCGATGAGCCGGCGCAGGTACTCGGTGGCGGCCTTGACCGGCACGCCGGCGAGCGGGACCTCGGCGGCGCCGCCGTTGTTGCGCGAGGTGAGCGTGAGGCCGAGTTCGCGCGCGGCGAGCTTCGCGTCGTCCTCGAACATTTCGTAGAAGTCGCCCATCCGGAAGAACACGATGGTTTGCGGATAGCGCGCCTTGATCTCGCGGTACTGCTGCATCAGTGGTGTGTCGGGGGCGTCGGACTCGGCGACGCGGGAGGGCGGCGGCGGAGGCGTCACGACTCCTCCACGATGAACGGCTGTCCCCCGAGCTTGGTCCGGAGCCGCGACAAGGCGCGCTGCGCCTCCTCGCGGGTCGGGTAGCGCCCGACGCGCACCTTGAAGAGGCCGCTCGTGTCGCGCACGACCCGCGCGTCGAATCCCATCACCTTGAGACGCGTCAGCATCTCGTCCACCTGGGATGCGCTCTTTACGGCGAGCACTTGCACGGCAAAGCTGGGCGTCGCGGGCACCGCCGGGGCGGCCGAGTCGGGCGGTGGCGGGGTGCCGGCGACCGCGGGGGGCGTCGCACAGCGGGCGGCGTAGAAGCTCACCTGGTTGCGGAATTCGACGTCGTCCCCGGCGCGGGCCAGCGCCTCCTGAATCAGCTGACAGCCGTGCGTTTCATCCTTCAGCTCGAAGTAGGCGCGCGCGCCCACGAAGTCAGCTTTCGCCTTGACCGGCGAGTCCGGGTAGTCGCGCCGCAGGCGTTCGGCCGCCTGCGCCGTCGCCGCGATGTCCCCCTGGGCCCAGTACAGTTGCGTGAGGCGCAGCAGCGCGTCGTCCGCCCACGGCGACCAGCCGTACTCGACCACGACGCGCTGCAGGCTCGTCGCCGCCGTTGCGGCGTCGGGCGCGAGGATACCCTGCGTGTAGAGCGCCTGCGGGTACGCGGAGTCCTGGGGCGAGAGGGTCGCGAGCAACCGCCGCACCACGGCGCGTGCCGAGTCGGTGCGACCGGACTGCGCGAGCTGGACGGCGGCCTGGAGGCGGTGATCGTCCTGGGCAGCCAGGCGGCCAGGCGGTCCGGCGGTCAGTAAGACCGCGAGGGCCGACCCCACCGCCCTCATGCCGCCTCCCGGGCGGGCACGGCGAACTCCACCACCAGCTGCACGATGATCCCCCGCTCCTCCGACGTCCCCGTGCCTTTCAGCGTGCGGTCGGCTGCGAGGGTGCGGCGCAAGGCGCGCCCGAGATCGGCGCGCGTCCAGCCCCCCGCCCAGCGCGCGAAGCGCGTCGCCTCCTCGCGCCAGTCGCGCAAGCCGTACGGCCGGGCGGCCCGCAGGTGGCGGTGCAGGGCGTCTTCGAGCCGCGCATGCGGGGTACCGCGGTCCAGCTCGGCGCGAGCCAGCGCGGTGCCAAGCAGTGCGGTCCCCAGAGCGGTGACGACGCGGACTCCGGTCACCCCCGCCTGCTCGAGGGCGAGACCGGCGAGCCGGGCGGCGTCGGCGCCGCGGCGCTCCAGCGCCGCGGCCACGACGTCGAAGACCGTCGCGCCTTGCCGCACCCCGACCGCCGCCGTCACGTCGGCGCGCGTGGCTGCCCGCCCGTGTGCCAGCGCCGCCAGCTTCTCGAGCTCCTGCGCCAGCGCTCCGAGGTCGTTCCCGACGGCCGCGACGAGCAGCTCCACCGCTTCGGGCTCGATCGTCAGGCCCAGCCGGCCCGCGTGGTGCGCCGCCCAGCGGCCGACCCGGTCGGGGCTCAGGCGGTCCACCTGCACTGCCGTGGCGCGCGTGGCGAGATCCGCAGCGGCCTCGCCGTCGCCCTGCACGAGAATCAGCACGGTAGTGGGATTGGGGTTGTCGAGGTAGCGGATGAGCTCGTCGCGAGCTTTGCCCTTGGCCTTCATCTGCTCGATGCCGCGCAGCACCACCGCACGGCGCTCGGCGAGCATGGGGGGGGTGTCCACGAGCGCCCGGAGCGCCTCCGGGTCCACCTCGGCGGCGGCGCGGGCGTCGAGGTTGAAGTCTCGCGCCGCCGGATCCACGGCGCGCTCGAGCAGCGCCCGCACGGCTTCCTCCTTCAGCACGTCCTCCTCGCCATGGAGATAGTACACCGGGCCGGGCGCGGCTCCCTGCTTCAGACCCTTGAGGAGCGTATCGAAGGTGAGGGCCGCCATACCGGGCGGAAATTACCCCCGGGTGACGGGGGATGACAGGGCCGGGGCCGGTTCAGCGGCCCGCGGTGACGGGCTCGACGCGACTTGCGGGCTGGACCAGCGCGGTGCCGTAGGGATTGGGGTTGCCGGCGACCACGCTCGCGCGGGGATCCTGGAACGTGACATTGGGGACGCCGGCATGCGCGACCGGCTTCGGAAACGGGACCGGCGGCAGCGCGGCGACGGGTCGCGGTGCGTGCGGGCGCACCCCCTCGACGGCGATCAGCGCGAGCGCGGCCGCGATGAACAGCGCGGCCGCCAGCCCTGCCCGCGCTCCGATCTGTGGCTCAGCGATCCGCTGGCGCTCCAGCGCGAGCCGCGCTTCCAACCGGCTCCGGAACTCCGGGCTCGGCTCGATGAGGGTCGCCTGCAGGGCTCGGACACCGCGCTGCAGCGCCGCTTCCCACTCCCGGCACGCGGCGCACTGCGCCAGATGCCGCTGGAACCGGCGCCGCTCCCGCGGGGCCGTGATCAGCCCGTCGCGGATGTCGGCGTAGCGCTCGCGCAACTCGAGACAGTCCATGGGGACGGGGGATATACCACTGGAATGGTGCCAGGTTCCGGGTGCCGGGTGTCGGGTCTTGAGACACCCGGTCCCCGGCACCCGGCACCCGCTACTCCACCATCGGCGAGATCAACTGGGCGAAGCTGTTCCTGGCGCGGTTCAGGCGGCTCTTCACCGTGCCCAGGTTGCAGCCCGTGATCTCCGCGATCTCCTGGTAGCTCTTCCCTTCGAGCTCGCGCAGCACGAACACGACCCGGTGATGCTCCGGGAGGTGGGAGACGCACTGCTCCACGGCGTCCTTGAGGAACCGCTTGCGATATAGGTCGTCGGGGCGGGCGCTCGTGTCCTCGAACTGCAGCGGCCGGTGGTCGCTCTCCCAGTTCTTCTTGATCGTCTGGAACAGCACCAGCGGGTTGCGGCTGCGGTTGCGCAGCTCGTTCTTCGCCAGGTTCGACGCGATGGTGTAGATCCACGTCGAGAACTTCTTGGTCTGGTCGAAGCGGTGCAGGTGCCTGAACACCCGGATGAAGACCTCCTGCACGAGGTCCTCCGCGCGCTCGCGATCGCCGATCGTGCGGTTCACGAAGTTGAGCAGCCGGCTCTGGTAGCGGTCGACGAGGGCGCCGAACGCCTGGGGATCGTCGGCGAGATGCCGCTGCACCACCTGGGCGTCGGCGAGCTCGTGGAGGGTCTGCCGCTCCAGGGCCCGCACGCCGGTCTTCGTGGTGAGCTTGAGGACTGCTCTCATGAGACACTCCGGGTTCGCACGGAAACGTGGACGGCTAGGTGATGCCTCCCTCTACCAGACGTTTTTGGCATGAACCGTACCGCCGGATCCCATTTCGCAACGCATTGCGCCGCCGACGCTTCGTCCGACGTCCGTGTCGCCGCGACGCCACCGGTGTCCCCCGGGGGTGACACGCTATGGTACAGATCGTCACCGGGCCCCGCTAGGGCGCTGCATTGCTATTAGATGACGCTCACATGAGAAACGTCACACACGCCCCGAGCTGTTCCGCTCGGCCAGCACAAACCCCGCCAGATACAGGAGCGCCACGATCGACTTGGCGTCGCGGATCTCCCCGCTCCGGATGTCGTCGAGCACCGCGGAAAGGGGGCGTGGCACCACCTCTATGAACTCGTCGCGTTCGTGGGCCGACTGGGTGGCGGTCAGCTCCGCCGCCCAGAAGAGATGGATGGTTTCGGTCGTGAAGCCGGGTGTGGTCCAGATGGACGTGAGCCGCTCGAGCCGCCCCGCCCGGACGCCGGCTTCTTCCTCCAGCTCGCGCCGCGCGCAGGCGGCTGGGTCCTCCCCGGGGGCGAGCGTCCCTGCCGGCACTTCCCACAGCGTGCCGCCGGCCGCGTAGCGGAACTGGCGCAGCATTAGGATCGTGGGGTCCGCTCCCGCGGGATCGGACAGCACCGGCACGACGGCGGCCGCGCCCGGGTGACGGACGATCTCCAACTCCCCGGTCGAGCCATCGGGGAAGCGCACCGTGTCCACGTCGAGCGTGATCACGCGGCCGCTGTAGACGCGCATCGAGCCTCCGTCAGTGTTGGAACAGCCAGGCGATGGGGACCTTGATGCCCTCGGCGAGAATGAAGCCGGCGTTGCGTCGCGGGCTGGCGCGGATTGGGGAGCCCGGGGCGGGCGAAGTGTAGGGGATCAGGCCTTTACGCGTGGCGACGATCCGGAGCCGCAACATGTGGAACCCATCGCTCACGAGGATGACGCGGCGGCTGCTCTTGCCCGCGAACCAGTCGGCTACGCGGTCGATCGATTCGTAGCTCGTGGCGGCGATGGGGAGGGCGATGGCCGCCTCCGGCGGAACGCCGAGGTTGCGCAGGTAGCGGCGCCCGACTTCGGCCTCGCTCAGCGAGTCGCGCGCGCCCACCCCGCCGGTGACGAGCACGACGGGGGCGTAGCCTCGCAGGTACAGGGTCGCCGCGTGATCCAGGCGCGCCTTGAAGACCGGGGAGGGCCGACCGTTGTACTGCGCCGCGCCGAGCACCGCGATCGCGTCGGCGGTCGCGGCCTGTTCCCGGGCGCCGCTGACCGCCACCGCCACGACCACGACCCCCCAGCCCAGCACCAGCAGCACGAGGAGAACGCCCAGGGCCGCGACCTTGCGGCGCAGGGTCCAGATCGCCATGCAACAAATATAGAAGCGCTACTTGGTAAGAAGCTCCTCGAACAGCGCCAGCGCCCTTGGGTCGCCGGACTGGCCGAGCCAGAAGAGGGCCTTGCGGCGGACGTCGGGATCGCGGTTGGTGCGCACGATGCGGATCAGGGCCGGGACACCTTCGTCACGCGGCCGCTGCGACAGGGCGAACACGGCGGCATTCCGGACCTCGCGGCTTCCGGTGGTGTCGTCGACGAGGTCGGCGAGGCCCCGGGTCGCCGCCTCACCGGCGGCCTGGCCGAGCCAGAACACGGCGGTGCGTCGTGTGTGCTCGACGACCTGCGGCGAGCGCGCCAGGCGCAGCAGGTCCGGCCATACCGTGACGCTGTCGGCGAGCGTCGCGGCAAACACGGCCGCGCTGCCCACCTCGCCGGTGGCGGTGCCGGCGAGTCCCAGGAGGTAGGCCGTCGCCACCTGGGTCGACACGGTGCCGAGGTCGGTCACGCCGGCTGCCGCGGCCGGCCAGCGGCCACCGACGTGCACCTTGGCGCGGGTCACCGTCCCGCCGCGCACCGCCAGCACGACGCGGACGGGACCGGAGTCGCACGAGCTGCGCCAGTTGTTGTCCCAGTCGTCGGAGTAGTTGCCCTGCACCTGCCGGCAGCGACCGGTGCCGCAGTCCCAGGCGATGACGTTGCGGCCGTCGCCGTAGACACCGGGCCGCGCCGCAAAGGCGACCCGCACCTCGCCGTCCGGCGCGCGGGCGATCTGGCGCCCCAGGTCCTGCGCCGCGGCGGCGGTGACGGCGGCGGCGATCCCGCACAGCACGCCGATGAAGACGAGCGACCGGATCATTGGTTGATGATCTCCTCGAGCACGCGCGCCGCGCGCGGGTCGTGCGACTGGCCGACCCAGAACAGCGCCTTCTTGCGCAGCTCCCGGTCCTGCTCGTGACGCACGATGTCGATGAGCTTGTCGAGCGCCTCGGGCTCGCGGCGCTGCGAATAGACGAAGATGAGCTGCGCTTTCATCTCGTGGCTTTGAATGTGGTCGTAGAGACTCACGAGCTCGGTGATCGTCGCGACCGAGCTGTTGCCGCTCTGACCGACCCAGAACAGCGCCTTCTTGCGCATCTCGATCGGTTCACGCTCGTTGAGCGCGAGGTCCATGAGCCAGCGGCCGTTCTCATTCCCGCCCTGTTGGGCCAGGGAGAAGATCACCTTCTCCTTCAGATCGTCGTCGGTGAGCTTGGCGTAGAGACCGCGCAGGAACGCGGCGTTTTCTGAGCCGCGGCGCTGGCCCAGCCAGAAGATGATCTGGCCCCGGACCTCGGTGGATACCCCGGGCCGCTCGGCGTACGCCCGCAGGATCTCTCCCGCGCGGGCGTTGTGCTGCTGGGACAGCGCGAACACCGCCTTCTTCTGGATCTCCTCGTCGGGACTCGTGCGCAGGATCGAGTCCAGCATGTCCACCGCCCGGTCGCTCGGCACCTGGGACAGCCAGAACACCGCCTGCTCGCGGACCTCCTGGTCCGGGTCGTGGCGCGCCACGTCGAGCAGGATGTCCTCGACGTCTTCGGTGCGCTTCTGCGAGAGGATGAACACGGCCTTGCGGCGCAGCGCCGCGGAGCACGCGTCGCGCTTCGAGAGCACGCGCCGCAGGATCGGGACCGCGTTGGCCGCGTCCATCTGAAGCAGGCCGTTCAGCGCCTGGAGGCGGAGATCGTCGTCATCGTCGCCGCTGGCACACCGGGCCTGGGAGTCGCGGCCTACCGCGCCCGGGCCGGCCGGGGGCTGGGCGGGTTGCGCTGGCTGCGGCGGTTGCGCGCGCTGGGCCAGCTCCTGGGCCGCGGCTTGATCCCCGCCGCGCGCCAGCGCGGTGAGAATGCGCACCCGCAGGGTTTGCGCGTCCCGCGCGGTCGCCGCCTGCGGGTAGCGGCGTTTCTGGCTATCAAGCACCGTGAGCGCGAGCCGCAGGCTCTGGTCGTCGCCGGTGCGATACAGCGCGAAGGCGCCCCAGTAATGCGCGTCACCGGCGTACCGGGACGCGGGGTAGCGCCGCGTGATGTCGCCGAAAAGATTGGCCGCGCTCGCGTACTCGCCGCGGTTAAACGCCCGGCGCGCCGCGCGCCACAGCGAGTCGGCAGGGTCCTGTTGGCCCCCGCCAGGCGCCACGAGGGCGGGCGCTTCCGAGAGCGGCGTGGCGACGGGGACAGCCGGCTGTTGGGTAGCGATGGCGGCGGCGGTGAGCAACATCCACATCGGGTTCATCACAGTGCTCCTTGCGCGCGCGCGCCGGGGCCGCCGGGGACGGCCGTCTGCAACCGCAGCAACACGCTCCGTTGTTCGATGCCCTGCGTGATCAAGTCCACATCTTCCCCCGCGCGCCCCGCGGGCACCTGGGCGATCTGCGCCAGGACGACCTCGAGATCCTCGAGCAGCGACTTGAGGCGTGGGTCCCGGGCGGCGGGCGAGTCCATCATGAGACGCGTCGTCGTGAGGAGGTCGCGCGCTTGGGCCCCAAACTGCGCGTCGAGCCGGCCAGTCCGCGCCTCGGCGCGGAAGGAGGCGAGCAGCGCCTCGGTACGCGCCAGGTGCTGCGTCGCCGCGACGCGATAGGCTACGACGCCCGCGCTGTCCGGCGGTGTGGCGAGCTGCCCCGCGGGCGCCGTGAGCCGGCCCAGCGCGACGCCCAGGACCAACACGGCCGCCGCGGCAAGGCCCCAGCGCAACCACGGGCGCCATACCAGCGCGCGCGGCGCGGCGCGCCGGCGCGCCCGCTCCGCCGCGATCCGCGCCCACAACTCCTCGCGCGGCGCCCCCCCCGTCGGGGGGCGGTGATAGTCCCGGGCCAGCTCCCGGAGCCGTTGGTCGTTGCGATCGTCCGTCATGTCACCCACTCCCCGGCAAAGTCGGCGAGCGCCTCGCGCAGCTTGGCGCGCGCCCGCGACAGTTGCGCCTTCGACGTCCCGACTTCCACCTTCAGCGCCGCCGCGATTTCCTCGTGCGTGTATCCCTCGACATCGTGCATCACGAATACCGTGCGGTACTTGTCCGACAGCGCGTCGATCGCCGCATAGAGGCGTGCCTTCAGATCCGGCTCGGCCCGCCGGGCGCCTCCCCCCGCCACCTCGGCCGCCGCGTCAAGCTCGAGCTCGCGGCCGCGCCGCTTCAGCTTGCGCAACCCGTTCAGCGTTACGGTCGTCGCGATCGTGTACAGCCACGTCGACAGCGCCGCCTCGCCGCGGAAACTGTCCAGCCGCTCGAAGGCGCGGATGAACGTCTCCTGCGTGAAGTCCCGGGCGAGCTCGTCGTCCCCCGCCAAGCGATACGCCAGCCGGAAGACACGGTCTACATGGGCGTCGTACAGCGCCCGCTCGGCCAGGCCATCCCCGGCGCGGACGCGGGCGATGAGTTCACGTTCGTCCACGGAGCTCGCCGGGGCGACGGTCATACTTCCGACACACGGTAATCCGGAAGGGTTGCGCGGGGCCCTTATCCCCAAAACATCACGAACCGAAGGGCGATCCCGACGAGGAGAGCAAACAGGATGGAGGCCAGGGTCCCTATGAGCACGTATTCAGCGAAGTCGCGGTCGTCCAGGGCCCGGAACCGGGTCAGCGCCTTGGCGGCGAGGACGAGCCCCAGGGCCCCGAATTGGCCGATAAACACCAGGGTCAGCGTGATGGCGCGCTCCAGCACGCCGATCACCATGCCCCGGGACAGCTCGGACGCGGGCACGGTGATGCCGCCCTTGCCGGGTGACTCGCCCACGGGGACCAAGTCCAGTACGCGGCGGATCAGCACTGCGCCCCCGGCGCAGGCGTACCAGTACCCCGCGGCGAACAGCGCCAGGCGCCCCCAAAACATGCCGGCGCGCGTGGAATGGGCGAGGTCGCGGGTGAGCCACGCGATCACCACGGCGACGACGAGCGCGGCAGCCTCGAGCAGCAGGGCACGGCCCGCGGTCGTCCAACCGGCCCGGCGCCATGGCGTAAATGCGACGCCGACGGCGAAGGCGAGCAACACCACGGCGGGAATCGGGTTCATCGCGCGAGCAGCTCCTGAAAGACCTTGTCACCCGCGGCGACGAGGGGCCAGGCCATGCGACGGCGCAAGTGAGAAATAGCGCTGGGCCCAACCTTCAACCGCTTGGCAAGCTCGTCAAGGTGAGCCTCGCGCCAGACGCGCTGCGCGGTCGCCACGGCCCGTTGGCGACGCGTCCAGCCCCAGTACAGCGCCGAGTAGTAGTCGGCACAGGCGGCGAGCGACGGGTCGAAGCCCTCGAAGGCGAGGACCAGACGGTGACGTTTGGCGTGCTCAAGCGCGGCCCGGGCCGCGTGGAAGCAGGGGCCGTCGAGCTCGGGGGCGGTGGCGCCGTGCCGTAGCGGGGTGGAGAGCGCCCCGCGCCCGCAGGCCACGACCCAGTCCACGTCAGGGAACGCGAGGCGCAGGCCGTGACTGACCTCCCACACCGGGGGCGCGGTCTTGAAGAGCCCTTGGAGCTCGTCGCCGAGGGTGATGGCGAACCGCGCCGCGAGGTGCGGGCGGTAGCGCGCGTTGAGCTCGCGCGCGGCGGCGCGGATGCGGGCCTGGAGGCGGGCGCGGGCTGGCGGCGGGAGGGCCCGGGAAGCCGCCACGTCGGCGATGAGGGCGGTGTAGTGTGTTGTCATTTTACGTCAAATTACCCAATAGTGACGTAATATGTCAATATCAGATACTTTGACGTTATCCGTCAGCTCAGCGCGTGCCGAACAGGCGGTCGCCCGCGTCCCCCAGACCCGGGAGGATGTAGCCGTGCTCGTTGAGCTGGCGATCGAGGGCGGCGGCGTACACGGGGACATCCGGGTGAGCGGCGAGCATGGCCTTCACGCCCTCGGGGGCGGCGACGAGGCACAGGAAGCGCACCCGCGCGGCCCCGGCCTTCTTGAGCGCCTTCACGGCGGCCACCGCCGATCCGCCGGTCGCGAGCATCGGGTCCAGCACGAAGAACGCCCGGTCCTGCTCGCCCGAGGGGATTTTGAAGTAGTAGTCCACGGGCTGCAGGGTGTCGTGATCGCGGTACAGGCCGATGTGCCCGACCCGCGCCGAGGGGATGAGCTGGGCGATGCCCTCGACCATCCCCAGCCCCGCGCGCAGGATCGGCACGAGCGTGAGTTTCTTCCCCGCCACTTGCACGCCGCGGGTGTGCTCGAGCGGGGTGTCGATCTCGACGGCCTCGAGGGGGAGGTCGTTCGTCACCTCGTAGGCCATGAGCATCGCGATCTCGCCGGCCAGCTGCTTGAAGTCCTTGGTGGGCGTGCGCTTGTCGCG
>Ga0137396_10001871_pt1 | contig 11318 bp, 2 predicted proteins | sample czc16metaG_FD_108284 | JGI IMG/M metagenome (GOLD analysis project Ga0137396, IMG submission 108284) | Vadose zone soil microbial communities from Angelo Coast Range Reserve, California, USA - czcobulk3.16 metaG | ecosystem: Environmental > Terrestrial > Soil > Vadose zone | place: USA...
GCTGGGGGGCCAGGCGGACGTGAAGGACGTGGCCGGGACCTGGAAGGACCTGACCGACAGCGTGAACCTCATGGCGGGGAATCTCACCGCCCAGGTTCGGAATATCGCCGAGGTGACGACCGCGGTCGCGGCCGGCGATCTCTCGAAGAAGATCACCGTGAACGTGCGGGGCGAGATCCTCGAGCTCAAGAACACGATCAACACGATGGTGGACCAGCTGGGCTCCTTCGCCTCGGAGGTGACGCGGGTGGCGCGGGAGGTGGGGACGGAAGGGAAGCTGGGAGGTCAGGCGGACGTGCGCGACGTGGCCGGGACCTGGAAGGATCTCACCGACAGCGTGAACTTCATGGCCAGCAACCTCAACGACCAGGTGCGGAACATCGCCGAGGTCACGACCGCGGTGGCGCACGGGGATCTCTCGAAGAAGATCACCGTGGACGTGCGCGGCGAGATCCTCGAGCTCAAGGACACCGTGAATCGAATGGTGGATCAGCTCCGATCCTTCGCCGCGGAGGTGACGCGGGTCGCGCGCGAGGTGGGGACGGACGGGCGGCTCGGGGGCCAGGCCGACGTGCACGGCGTGGCCGGGACCTGGCGCGACCTGACCGATGGCGTGAACTTCATGGCCAGCAACCTCACGGCGCAGGTGCGGAATATCGCGGACGTGACCAAGGCGGTGGCGAACGGAGATCTCTCCCGGAAGATCACGGTGGACGTGAAAGGGGAGATTCTCGAGCTGAAGGACACGGTCAATCGCATGGTGGACCAGCTGAGCTCCTTCGCCTCGGAGGTGACCCGCGTGGCCCGCGAGGTGGGAACCGAGGGGAAGCTGGGCGGGCAGGCGCAGGTGCAGGGGGTGTCGGGCGTGTGGGAGGACCTGACCGACAACGTGAACTCGATGGCTTCGAACCTGACCGGCCAGGTGCGCGGGATCGCGCGAGTCGTAACCGGCGTTGCCAATGGAGATTTGAGGCGAAAGCTCACGCTTGAAGCGAAGGGCGAGATCGCGCAGCTAGCGGACACGATCAACTCGATGATCGACACCCTCGACACGTTCTCCGACCAGGTCACGACCGTGGCGCGCGAGGTGGGGGTGGAAGGAAAGCTCGGGGGCCAGGCGCGCGTGCCGGGCGCCGCGGGCACGTGGAAGGACCTCACGGACAACGTGAACCAGCTCGCCGCGAATCTGACCACCCAGGTGCGCGCCATCGCCGACGTGGCGACCGCGGTGACCAAAGGGGACCTGACCCGCGAGATCAAGGTCGAGGCGCGCGGCGAGGTGGCGATCCTCAAGGACACCACGAACGAGATGATCCGGAACCTGCGCGAGACGACCCTCAAGAACAGTGAGCAGGATTGGCTCAAGACGAACCTCGCCAAGTTCAGCCGCATGCTCCAGGGACAACGAGATCTGCTGGCTGTGGCGCAGATGATCCTCTCCGAGCTCGCTCCGGTGGTGAACGCGCACCGCGCGGCGTTCTACCTCATGGACGCTCCCGAGCGCGGCGATCGCCTGACCTTGCTGGCCGGATACGCGCTCGACGACAAGACGCGCGCCGAGAGCGGGTTCGCGATCGGGAGCGGGCTCGTCGGACAGTGTGCGCGCGAGCGGCGGAAGATCGTTCTGGGCAACGTTCCCGGCAAGTACCTCAAGATCCGTTCGGGGTTGGGGCAGGCGAATCCGCTCAACGTGATCGTCCTCCCCGTCGTCTTCGAGGGGGAAGTGCGGGGCGTCATCGAGCTCGCTTCCCTGGAGCGGTTCAGCCCGACCCATCAGGCCTTCCTCGATCAGCTCACCGAGACGATCGGGATCGTGATCAACACGATCGAGGCGAATACGAGAACCGAGGACCTGCTCAAGCAGTCCCAGTCCCTGGCGTCGGAGCTTCAGCAGACGAACCAGGAGCTGCAAGAGAAGGCACGTCTCCTCGCGCACCAGAACGCGGAGGTCGAGCGCAAGAACCGGGAGGTGGAGCAGGCGCGCCAGGCGCTCGAGGAGAAGGCGGCCCAGCTTGCCCTCACGTCGAAGTACAAGTCCGAGTTCCTCGCCAACATGTCGCACGAGCTCCGTACGCCGCTGAACAGCCTCCTCATCCTCTCGGACCAGCTTTCGAAGAACTCGATGGGGAACCTGAATCCGCGGCAGATGGAGTACGCGAAGACGATCCACGCCTCCGGAAACGACCTCCTGAACCTGATCAACGACATTCTGGATCTCTCGAAGATCGAATCGGGCACGGTGGTCGTGGACGTGAGCGACCTCCGCTTCGACGATCTCCATGGCTTCGTCGAGAGGACCTTCAACCACGTCGCCGAATCCCGGAATCTCGAGTTCGAGGTCAAGCTGTCGCAACACCTGCCCAAGTCGATTCAGACCGATGCGAAGCGTCTGCAGCAGATCTTGAAGAACCTGCTCTCGAACTCCTTCAAGTTCACACGGCAAGGGCGGGTCACCCTCGAGATCTACCGCGCGGCGCCCACGGTGAAGTTCGAGAACGAAATCTTGGGCGAGAAGGGCATGGCGATCGCCTTTTCAGTTTCCGACACCGGGATCGGGATTCCGCTCGAAAAGCAGCAGATCATCTTCGAGGCGTTCCAGCAGGCGGACGGGAGCACGAACCGCAAGTTCGGCGGCACCGGGCTCGGGCTCGCGATCAGCCGCGAGCTGGCCTGGCTGCTCGGCGGTGAGATCCAGCTCGAGAGCGCTCCCGGAGAGGGAAGCTTGTTCACGCTCTATCTCCCGGCGGGATTCGTGACCCCGGCCCGGCGTCCGCCGGCGGCTTCCAGCTCCCGGACCCGGAATCGTCCGGCCTTGGCCGCAGCCCCGGTGGCGTTGGCCGAGCCGGCTCCCGCTCCCCGTCCTGCTCCCGAGGAGGTCGCGGACGATGCCGGCGACGACCGGGCGGCCATCGGTCCGGGCGACCGGGTGCTGCTCATCGTCGAGAACGACGAGCCGTTCGCCCGGATGCTCCTCGACGTAGCGCACGAGCACGGGTACAAGGCACTCATCACAGGATACGGGGCGGCGGCCCTCAGCCTCGCGGGGCAGTTCCTGCCGCACGCGATCACACTCGACATCTCCTTGCCCGATATCAACGGTTGGCGGGTCATCGACAAGCTCAAGCACTCTCCGGCGACGCGTCACATCCCGGTGCACGTCATCACCACCGACGAGGACCGGGGGCGCGCGCTCCGCGCGGGGGCGATGGGGGTGGCCGTGAAGCCGATCCATACCCGCGAGGAGCTCGTGGGCGTTCTGGGCGCCCTCTTCCGCTACGTCGAGCGAAGCACGCTCGAGCTGCTCCTGGTCGAGCCGGATCCCGAGCGTCGCCGGAAGCTTCGAGCGTATATCCCGTCGGACGGTGTCGACGTGGTGGAGGTTGCGACGGCGGAGGAGGCGCTCGCGCGCCTGGGCGAACGCGTGCCGGATTGCGTCGTCTTGAACCCGGTGTTCCAGAACGGGACCCGACCGGAGCACCTCGACGAGATTGTCGCGAGCGGCAGGATCGCCGGTGTGCCGGTGCTCGTCCACGGCCCGGAGGGCTCCTCCGAGACGGCGTCCGACGCGGTCCGGCGCCTCTCCAAGGGGGCCATCGTGCGGGAGGTCCAGAGCCCCGAGCGGCTCCTGGACTTGACCGCGCTCGTCCTCCACCGGCGTCTCGAGGACCTGCCGGAGTCGCAACGGCAGACGATCCTGGACCTGCACAACGGGGACAAGACCCTGAGCGGTCGCAAGGTTCTGATCGTGGACGACGACATCCGGAACATCTTCGCCCTGACCAGCAGCCTGGAGCAGCACCACATGATCACCCTGTCCGCGGAGACCGGCCGCGACGCGATTTCCATTCTCGAGAGCAATCCCGACGTGGACGCCGTGCTCATGGACGTGATGATGCCCGAGATGGACGGGCTGGAGACGACCCGGGCCATCCGGCAGCTGCGGCGCTTCCGCGATCTGCCGATCATCGCGGTGACCGCCAAGGCCATGAAAGGGGACCGCGAGAAATGCATCGAGGCCGGCGCGTGGGACTATCTCGCGAAGCCAGTGGATCAGGGCGAGCTGCTCGCGATGCTGCGGGCCTGGCTGGTCCGTTAGAGGCCAGGAGGTCCCGGTGGCCCACCCCGTCAACATTCTGGTCGTCGACGACCTACCGACCCAGCGCCTGACCGTCGAGGCGGCCCTCGCCGACGTCGGGGAGCGTGTGGTATCGGTCAGCTCGGGACGGGAAGCGCTCAAGTTCCTGCTCGAGAACGAGGCGGCCGTCATCCTCCTCGACGTGAACATGCCGGAGATGGACGGGTTCGAGACCGCCACGCTAATCAGACAGCGGCAGCGGAACGCCCACACGCCCATCATCTTCCTCACCGCGAACGCGGACGAGGTCCAGGCGGCGCGCGGATACGCGCTGGGCGCAGTCGATTACCTGATCTGTCCCTTCCCGCCGGACGTACTGCGAACCAAGGTGAACGTCTTCGTCGCCCTTTCGCGGGCGAACGACCAGGTGAGGCGCGAAGCGGAGCAGCGGGTCGCGCTCACGCGGGAACAGGCCGCTCGCGCGTCGGCCGAGGAACAGAGTAGCCGCCTGCGGATCCTCGTCGAAATCGGCGGCGTGCTGACCCGGGCGGTCGACGGCTCTCCGTTCGAGACGGAGCTTCTCGCGCTCTTCGTTCCGCTTCTCGCCGAGGAAGCGGGCCTGATCTTCAACGCCAACGGGGACAGCCCGGGCGCGTCGACCTGGTTCCGGTCGGGCTCCGGCGGCGACCGCCCGACGCGCCTGCCTGGCGTCCCGCCGCCCGACCTGGCGGATGCGGTTTCGAACGCCATCGCAACGGGGCGGATCGAGAAGATTCGCGACGCGTCCGGTGGCACCACGGGAATCGCGCTCCCGCTGGCCGGGAGAAGCGGGATCTACGGCGCGCTCGCCATGAGCTCCGAGCGGCGCTTTACGAGCGCCGACTTGGAGCTGCTCGAGATCATCGCCAGCCGCACCGCGAGCGTGCTCGAGAACCGCCGGCTCTATCGGGAGCTGCAGGAGCGCGACCGGCGCAAGGACGAGTTCCTCGCCATGCTTTCCCATGAGTTACGGAACCCCCTCGGCGCCATCACCACCGCGGCCCAGGTCCTCCAGCTCGGCACCGCGTCGGAGAAGAACGTGGAGCGCGCGGGCGGGGTGATCGCGCGGCAGTCGTTCCAGCTCTCCCGGATGCTGGACGATCTACTCGAGGTATCCCGCGTCACCACCGGACGCGTCCAGCTCACGCGGGAACCGTTCGATCTGAGCGAGGTGGCCGCGCGGGCCGTGGAATCGCTCAAGGCCTCGGGACGCCTCAACAACCACGAGCTCGCGATCCAGGCGGACACCGTCATGGTCGAAGCCGACATCGCCCGGACCGATCAGATCATCACGAACCTGCTCGTGAACGCCGTGAAGTACACCGACCAGGGCGGGAGGATCACGGTCCAGGTCTCGGCGGAAGGTCCCAGCGCGGTCCTCCGTGTAACGGACAACGGAATCGGGATCAGCGCCGACCTGCTCCCGAGACTCTTCGAGGTGTTCGTCCAGGGAAGGCAGGCGCTGGACCGCGCCCAGGGGGGGCTCGGTATCGGCCTCGCGATCGTGAAGAAGCTCGTGGAGCTGCAGGGAGGGACGATCGAGGCCAAGAGCCCCGGGCCGGGCCAGGGCAGCACGTTCACCGTGCGCCTGCCGCGAATGCCCAACGCGCCCGCCTCGCTTTCCGAGAAGAAGGCTCCCCGGATGCTGCCCGCCTCGCTGCGCGTTCTGGTCGTGGATGACAATGCGGATGCGCGTGACATGCTGCGCACGTTTCTCGAGCTCGCGGGACACGAGGTCCACGACGCCGTCAGCGGACCGGAGGCGGTCGAGAAGGCCGCACGGGTGCTGCCCGATCTTGCGCTCGTCGATCTCGGGCTGCCCGGCTTCGACGGGCTCGAGGTCGCCAAACGGCTGCGCCAGGACGCGAACACTCGGGCAATCCTGCTGGTCGCGATGACGGGCTATGGGCAACCGGACGACAGGCGGCGCACGAAGGAGGTGGGCTTCGACGTCCACATCGTGAAGCCGGTCACGTCGGAAGATTTGAGCGACGTACTCACGCTCTGCGCCGGCCGCGTCGCCCAGGCGGGGGCCTGATCCGCGGCTTCCGAATCTAGTTCAGCCCCACCGGCCCCGCGCGGCTCACGCCACGAGGATACGCCGCCGCGCCTGCGAGGGAACGCGCGGATCGGGGGTGAGGATGCCATCGAGGTTGAGTGGATCGGCCGCGGAGAGCGTCAGTCCCCGGCCCGCCCCGTGATCCGTCCGCCGCACGCGCCGCGTCAGCGCGACCGCTTCGGGCAGCGCGTACTGCTCTCCGGCGAACCGCTGGACGAACCGCCCGCCCCGAACATCACCGCGAAGCTCCCAGAGCCGATAGACCCGGACGAGATCCCTCCAGGGAATCGGAATCCGTTCCCGGTCTAAAATCCTTCTAAAGACGATGCCGTAGCGGTCGAGGAGCCTTCGCGCGGCGAACTCCACCGTCCTTTCGTGTGACGCCGGTCCGTGCGCGGCGCCGTCCACCGTCGCCTCCGCCCGGTCCGCCGCCTCCGCGCCGTCCGCTCGAAATCGTGTCCAGCGCCCCGCGGGCGCGAACGGAGCGCGCTTCATGACGCCGCGTCGGCGGCTCGGCGGCGTGATGAGCCTTCGCAGACCACTGAATGAATCGCATGTGACGATCCCGCGCCCGATGAGCTGGGCGAGACCCATCTCGACGTGGGACGGTAAGAGCCCCGACGCGCGCTGAAGCTCCTGGGTGAAGGAGGCTCCGCGCGAGCCCAAGATCTCGAGGAGGATCGCGGCGTAGCTCGAGAGCGGGTCGCCGCGATCCGCTCCATTCGGCCCCGCGCGATCGGCCCCGTTCGACATTGCCTGAGTCGACTCGCCGTCGGCCGGCGCCGCCAGCGCGAGCCAGACGTCCAGATCTTCGCGCGGCAGAAGGCAAACGGGTGTGGAGCGCACAGGAGTGTCTCCTCCTCCCCACAGGCGCCCCCAGACCAGCTCTCCCGACAGGGTGACCTGATCGAGCCATTCCTGCCGGTAGCCCTGAACGCGCGCGGGCAATACGCTCGATTCCCATCCGGCGGCCGCGATCTCGAATCCGGCGAGCTGGCGCGCGACCTCGATCACGCCGCTCGGTCCCTCGAGCCGGAACCCTTCGTCCGCGCGCTGCCAGCAGGCGAGGAACCTCCAGAACTCCGCCGCGGTGACCGGTTCGATCTCCCGGCGCAGGCGCTCGAGTGTGTCGCGATGGATCCGCGCGAGCAGCCGCCGGTCGCACCAGGCTTGCCTGCCTTCGAGCCGGCATCGCAGCACCGACCCTTCGGCCTCGAGCTCCAGAAGAATCCGCTCCGCCGACTCCGGGACGCCCGGCGCCTCTGGGGTCCCGGGCCCCACAACGACCGGCCCGAGCGCCTCGAGCCTTCCGCGCAGGACCGATTTCGGATCTTCCGTCCCTTCGACCGCTCGCCAGCGCGGCCCTTCCCGCGAATCGGATGCCTCGACGACCCGACCCTCGGCCCGAAGCTCCTCGAGCCAGGGGACCCAGTCCGAGGCTAAAGCCTCGCCGTGGGTCACGTATCCCATCCAGAGCAGCGCCTCGTGGACCTCTTCCAAGTTCTCGGGCTCCGGCCAGGCCTGCTCGCGCACGTGGGCGACCGCCTCCGGGTCGAGCGCGCCGAGGGAGTCCGCGGTCTCCGGATCCATCCGGTGCCGGGCGCTCACCGCTTGCGTCCGCCGCTCCTCGAGCGGCGCGTCGTCGAGGAAGCCGTACGGCATGACGTTCAGGATTCCGCGCGCGAACGCGGCAGGCTCACGCGTGTCGATCGCGACGCGCTGGATGCTCCCGTCGCGCAGTCCGTGGAGGACCCCGAGGAACCCGTCGATGTCCATGGCCTCGTTCAGGCAGTCCTCGATGGTCTGCCGGACCATCGGATGTTCCCATGGGACCGGGAGGTCGCCGGGGGGGAGCGTCTCGCCGCAGGCGAGCGCCTGGGGAAAGGCCTTCACGAGCTCGTCCTCGGCACGCATGCGGAGGAGCGGGGTCGGAACGCGCTTCCCGCCCCCCTGCGTGCGGGGGATCAGGAGCGCGCGCGCGAGATTCCACCGCCACCGCGTTCCGAACATCGGAGCGTCGAGGAGCGCCTGGACGAGCAGGTCCCGCGCCACGTCGGGGTGGAGGTACTGGAAGACCTCCTCGAGCGGGAAGCTGTGCTGCGGACCCAGGGAGAGGACGATCGCCTCGTCATTGGCCGCGGCCTGAAGCTCGAATCCGAACCCCCGGCAGAACCGTTTCCTCAGGGCGAGCCCCCAGGCGCGATTGATCCGGCCGCCGAAGGGAGCGTGCACCACGAGCTGCATCCCGCCCGATTCGTCGAAGAACCGCTCGAGGACGACGCACTTCGGCGTCGGCGCGGCGCCCAGAGCGCGGGCGCCCTCGTCCACGTATTCCGCGAGCTCGACCGAGGCCGCGGGGGAGAGCCCGACCTCGCGCTCGAGCCAGTCTCGGTCCCTCCCCCGCTCGCGCACGCGGCCCACCGCGTCCGAGAGCTCGCGCGTCCGGGACGGGGCCTCGCCAAGCCAGAAGGGGATCGTCGGGGGCGCGCCCTGAGCGTCGGCAACCCGCACGACGCCCGGCTCGACGCGGAGGATCCGCCAGGATGCGTTCCCGAGCTGGAAGATGTCGCCTCCGTTCGCCTCCACCGCGAAATCCTCATCGAGCGATCCGACCAAGGTGCCTTCCGGCTCGATCACGACGCGGTACTGGCCGGTGTCGGCGATCGCCCCGCCCGACGTGAGCGCCACGATCGAAGCGCGCCGCGTCGCGCGGAGCCTGCCGTGGACCCCGTCGCGGTGGAGCAGGGCCGCGCGGCCTTGGGTGTGGAGGCGGACGACATCGTCGAAGGCTTCGCGGGGAAGCGCCCGGTAGGGCCACGCGCGCGTGAGCACGTCGAAGAGCCTTTGCTCCTCCCAGGTCTCGGGCACGCAGGCGGCCACGATCTGCTGCGCCAGGATGTCGAGGGGCCGCCCGGGGGAGAGGGTTCGATCCAGGTCGCCCCGGCGCACCGAATCGAGCAGCGCCGCGGCGGTGACCAGCTCGTCCTGGGTGAGCGGGAAGATCCTGCCCTTCGGCACGCGCGCGAGGGCGTGGCCGCTCCGGCCGACCCGCTGCAGGAGAATGGAAATCGAATGCGGCACGCCGACCTGGATCACGAGGTCCACCTCGCCGATGTCGATCCCCAGCTCGAGCGAGGCCGTGGCGACGAGCGCGCGGAGGCTGCCTTCCTTCAATCGCCGCTCGGCGTCGAGGCGGCGCTCGCGGGCGAGGCTTCCATGATGGCTCGTGACCTGGTCCTCGCCCAGGACCTTGGTCAGCCGGGCGGCCATCCGCTCCGCGAGCTTCCGCGTGTTCACGAACACGAGCGTCGTCCGATGCTCCCCGATCAGCTCCGCCATCCTCCGGACGATCTCCTCCCACGTCTCGTGCGAGCAGACGGTGGCGAGGGGGGATTCGGGGAGCTCGACCGCGAGGTCGAGGTCGCGGCGGTGGCCGATGTCCGCGATCGCGCATTCCCGGCCGTCGCCGGTGAGCAACCGCGCGATCTCCGCGACCGGCTTCTGCGTCGCGGAGAGCCCGATCCGCTGGAGCGTGCCCTCCACCAGAGCTTCGAGTCGCTCGAGCGAGAGAGCGAGGTGCGCGCCGCGCTTGTTGCCCGCGACGGCGTGGATCTCATCCACGATCACGGTCCGAACCGTGCGCAGCATCGCGCGCCCTCCCGCGCTCGTGAGGAGGATGTAGAGCGATTCGGGCGTCGTCACGAGGATGTGCGGCGGCCGCTTTCCCATGGCCGTGCGCTCGCTCGGGCGCGTGTCGCCGGTGCGCACGAGCACGCGGATCTTGGCGAAGCCGGGGTCCCGTCGCGCGAGCTCCGCCAGAGGGCCCTGGAGATTTTTCTGCACGTCGTTCCCGAGCGCCTTCAAGGGCGAGACGTAGAGCACCTGCGTCGTGTCCGGGAGGGTCTCCCCCTGGCGCAGCAACCCATCGATCGCCCAGAGAAAGGCGGCGAGTGTCTTTCCGGTGCCCGTGGGGGCGGCGATCAGCGTGTCCATTCCGGAGCGGATCTTCGGCCAGCCTTCGGTCTGGGGAGGCGAGGGCGCCCCGATTCGCTCGGTGAACCAGCGACATACCGTGGGATGAAACTGCTGCAGGGGCATTCGGGTCGGCCTCGGGAACCTGGGTTTGCGATCCAGCGCATTATAATATACTGCGCCATGCGAAGAATCGGAGCGGCTCTGGCGGCCGCATACTGTACCTCCGGCTAGCCCGGTCGTTCCCCCTCATGCGGCTTCCGGATCTCCTGTCCACGCGCCGCGGGAGGCTCGCGGCGTTTTTTCTGCTCTACCTCACCGAGGGCATTCCGGCCGGCTTCACGCTCACGGCCGTCGCGACGCAGATGCGGCGACAGGGACTCGAGCCCGCCGCGATCGGCGCGTTCATCGGGGCGCTTTACCTGCCCTGGGCAGTGAAATGGGCGTTCGGCCCCTTCGTGGACGTGCTATCGAGCGACCGCTGGGGGAGAAGGCGGATGTGGATCCTGCTCACCCAGAGCATGATGGTGATCACGATCCTCGCGGCCATGCCGGTGAGTTTCACGGCCCGGCTCGGGCTCTTCACCGCGATCCTCCTCGTGTACAACATATGCAGCGCGACGCAGGACGTGGCGATCGACGCGCTCGCGGTGAACACGCTGCGCGACGACGAGCGCGGCCTGGCGAACGGTCTCATGTTCGGCGGGCAATACATCGGGAACGCGATCGGCGGCGCCGGCGTGCTCCTGCTCACCCCGTTGATCGGATTCAGGGCCACGTTCCTCTTCGTGGCCGGCGCGATCGCCCTGGTCACCCTGCTCGTTCCGGTGCCGATGCGCGAGCCGCCCGGCCCCCCGCGCGCGGCCGCGGGCGGATCACGCCTCAAGGCCGTTGGAGCCGAGCTTGCCCGGTTCGTCCGCGACACGGGGAAGGCGTTCGTCGGAAGCCGGGCCGCGTCGGTCGCGATCTTCCTCGCCCTGCTGCCCATGGGGGCCTACGCGCTCTCACTCTCGCTCCAGTCCAACCTGGCGGTGGAGCTGGGACTCGACGATCGAAGGATCGGGCTGCTCGGCCTGGCGAGCACGGCGCTCTCGGCCGGATTTTGCATCCTCGGCGGGTGGCTGTCGGACCGCTACGGACGGCGCCGCACGCTGGCGTTCTTCATCGCCGGCA
>Ga0137396_10001873_pt1 | contig 11316 bp, 10 predicted proteins | sample czc16metaG_FD_108284 | JGI IMG/M metagenome (GOLD analysis project Ga0137396, IMG submission 108284) | Vadose zone soil microbial communities from Angelo Coast Range Reserve, California, USA - czcobulk3.16 metaG | ecosystem: Environmental > Terrestrial > Soil > Vadose zone | place: USA...
GCTGGAAGGGTCGCTCGCTGCTCGCCCCCCGAGATCCGGGCGGCCGGCCGCGTCTCCAGCCTCGATGCGGCCGGCCAACAGGGCCGCGGCCACGCTCAGCCAGTCGGACTCGGCTTCGGCGAGGGGCCGCTTCGCTTCGGTAAGCACCCCCAGCACGCCGTACTCGTGCCCGTCGGAAAAGAGGATCGGCACCGAATGGGCGTCCTCGGCGCGGATCCGGGTGCCGCTGGGGATCGGGTCGCCACTGCGCGTGTGCGAATCGAGCACTTCCAGGCTGGCGCCATCGCGGCGCGCCAGCACGGCGGCCCGCACCGCCAGCGCCTGCGTGGTGCACTCCAGCGCCAGGTCGACGACTTCCGGGATTGGTCGCGAGAGGTTGGCCACCAGCTTGCGTCGAAGGAGGCCGATCGCCGGGGCCGCGGGCATTCGCCGTCTTGTATAGCACGGTTCTGCCTCCGTTACTCTCCCTCCTCCTTGTGGGGAGAGCTTTTCCCCCTCCCCTGGGCCCTGGCGGGGAGGGCAGGGTCGTAGTTGCCGCAGAGTGGGGGGTCTCGTGTCCCTAGCCATTTAGAATGCCGCCATGCCGGACGGGTTCGCCAACCTGCACCTGCACACCATCTTCAGTGATGGTGAGCTGCCACCCATCGAGGTGATCCGGGCCCACGCGGCCGCCGGGTTTGCGGCCATCGCCATCACCGACCACGACACGCTCGCGGGCCTGGACGCCGTGGGAGCCCTCGATGGTCACGGCCTTCGAATCGTTCCCGGTGTCGAGCTGTCCATTGAGGATGACCCGCCGCGCGGCCTGATCGAGGTGCACCTGCTGGGCTACGCGTTCCGCCTCGACGATGGCCGGTTGCGAAAGCGCCTGGACGCGGCGAGCCAGGCTCGCGAGACGCAGAAGGTCGAGACCGTGCGACGGCTGGCCGCGGCCGGCTATCCCATCACCTGGGAGGACGTCCGCGGTCGTGCCCGCGGGAATGTGGGTAAGCCACACATCGTCGCGGCCATCGAAGCCGCCCGGCCGGAGGTCGCCCGCGAGGACCTGTATAACCTGATGGGCCCGGGGGGCATCGCCCACGTGCCGCGGGCGCAGGACCTCTCTTTAGAGGAGGGGGTGCAATTGATCCGCGGGGCGGGCGGCGTTCCGGTGCTGGCCCATCCAGGAGTGTACCGGCACGTCGCCGACCTGGGCGAGACGTTCGAGACCTGCGCCGACGCTGGGGTGGCCGGGTTGGAGGTGACCTATCCGCAGGATCCCAGCGATCCGTACGGACCGGGCAGCCGGATGCTCATGGAGCGCTTCGCCGAGGTGGCCCGGCGGTTCGGATGGCTGGCCACCGGCGGCGACGACTTCCACGGTCCCCAGGTGACACCCCTGATCCGCCTCGCGGCCTGGCGCGCCACGCCGGCCGCCGTCGTCGATGAGTTAGCGGCTAAGGCTGGGTGAGGAACTGGAGGAGCAGAGGGACGAGCGCATCCGGCCGGTCCAGCGGGAGGAAGTGGCCGCCCGGCTCGATAATCTGGACCACGCTGTTCTCCAGCTTTTGATGGAGCTTATCGGCCCAGCTGCGTTCCAGGAACTTATCATTGGCGCCCCAGAGGATCAGTGTCGGGACTCGGATCTCGCGGATGTCGTTAGACCGCGATAGCAGGTCCTTGTTGTTGAGGGCACGGGCGGCTCGGAGATACCCGCGCCGGCCGGCCTGGTCGCTGAAGGGGCGGACCCACTCGTCCAGCATCTCGGCGGTGATCCGGCCGGGGGTGACGATGCCGGCCTGAAGGCCTTCACCGAATCCTTGGCGCAGGTCGGTGCTGACCATGCGCTGGTCCCAGAAGGGGTCGTGGAGGCGGGCGATCTCCGGGATGGGCCAGTTGTCGTCCATGATGCTATCGATGAGCACGAGCTTGCCCACCCGGGCGGGCTCGTCGGCGGCGATCAGCTGGGCGATCCCGCCCCCGATGTCGTGACCCACGATGTGCGCGCGCTGGATTCCCAGTGATTCCATCAGGGCGATGATGTAGCGTTCCTGCGCTTCCACGGACAGGTCCGCATCCACCCGTTTGTCGGAGTCACCGTAGCCCAATAGATCCGGAGCGACCACGTCGAAGTAGCGCGACAGCGGATCGATCACGTCCCGCCAGAGATACGACGAGCTGGGGATGCCGTGGAGCAACACGACCGGCGGTCCCTGCCCGCGCCGGATGTAGGTCATGTCCCCGCCGAAGAGGCGCACGCGCCATTTCGATTGGGTAAATGCGGAAGGGGCGATCGGTTGCGACTCGGTGACCGGCGTGGTCGCCATCCGCTCATGTTCCAGCCGTGATGGCGGAGGGCCGAACCCAGCCGGCGGGGGGGCGGCCCCCGGCGGCGGTACGAACGGAGCGACGGGAAGAGGAGGTGGTGGTGGCGGCGGCGGTGGTGGTGGTGGAGCCATGAAGGGGACCGGGGGGGCCGCGACGGGAGGCGGCGGTGCTGGCGCGGGCAGCGGCGGTTGCGGCTGTGTTGCCGGCGGCGTGCCGGCCAGCACCAGGTTGGTGGAGCTGGCCCGCGCAATCAGTTCACCGGCGCCGTCGGTACAGACCGCCTCGGCGACCGCGATCTGCCGGCCGCGGTGAACCACCCGGCCGATGCAGCGCAGCATTCCGGAGTTGACGGTGACTGGCCGGATGAAGTTGACGGTCAGGTCGACGGTGGTGAAGTTTTCACCCGAGCCCAATGTGGTGACCACCGCGAACCCCATGGCGCTGTCCAGCAGCGACGCCAGCGCGCCGCCGTGGGCCACGTCGTTGGGGTTGTAGAGCGACTCGGTGACCGGCATTTCGTAGGTCGCGGTGCCATCTCCGGCCGCAGTCACCCGCATCCCGAGGAGTGCGAGGTAGGCCGGCAGAGGGGCGGCCCCGCTGATGACAGCCTCGACGTAGCGCCGGCCGGGAGCGCTGTCCTCGTCCGCCATGCGAGGGCATTGTATGGCTTCAGAGCGCACTGGGCCTCAGCCCGAATCCACCGGCTCGGGCTAGCATCTCGGGCGCGGATGCGGCCTGAGCCCGGGGCCGCCGGAACAAACTCGCATCTTGGGCGCGGAGCGGCCGATCCGGGCGTCGTCTCCTGCGCGCGCTCGGTCACGCATCGACGGATGCGCTCCCTCACGTGCTCGTCGCCTCCTTCGGCTCGGCTCGCCCCGCATCCCAATCTGCTTCGTTCGTCCGACGGCCCCGGGCTCCGGGCGTCGTCTCCTGCGCGCGGTCGGTCACGCACCGACGGGTGCGCTCCCTCCCGTGCTCGTCGCCTCCTTCGGCTCGGCACGCCCCGCATCCCGATCTGCTTCGCCCGCCCGGTGGACCCGGGCTTAACGGGGAGTGGCCTTAGGGCGTAACAAGCTCGTCACAATCCCAGCGGCGGCGCGACAAAAATCGCAAGCCCGCGGCCCCTTCGAAGTTGCCAGGCATAGAGGTTCGGGCGTTGCCCGGGCCGGATCCCGAAAAAAGGGGGACCCGGACTGCTCACCGCACTGCCGCGGCACGCGACTCACGCGATCGTCCTGCTACTGGCCGGTGCCTTGCCCTGGCTGGCCGTCCACGCGCCCATCGGACCGGCGCCGGCTCTCGCCAAGGATCGCACCCTGGTCGTGGCTCCCCCCTCCCGGTGGGCCGATCACCGCGAGTGGTCGACGGATGGCTTCATGGTGAAGCCCGGACTGTCGCTGACCGCGGTTGGGATCGAAGACCAGCACCGCCCCATCCTGACCTACCGGGCCTCCGATGGGGACACGCTGCGCGCCCTGGCGGCCCAGTATGGCTTAACCGTGAACACTCTCATCTGGTCGAACCCCGGCGCCGTCGACCTCCTCGAGCATGGCCAGGTGATCATGATTCCACCGATTGACGGCGTACTGGTCAGGGTCGAGCGCGACGACACGGTGGCCGCGCTGGCGCGCAAGTATCGGGCCGAGATGGACGCCATCATCGAGTTCAACCTGCTCCGGCACCCTGAGAATCTGGCGGTCGGGTCATGGTTGATGATCCCCTTCGGGGTCGGCCCCGAGGCGGCTCCCGTCCCCGAACCCAATCCCCGGACGGTGTCGGCCGGCGGACGACCGGTGTGGATCTCGCCTGTCTCCGCTGGCGGCGGGGGCGGCCTCTATCCTTTCGGTCAATGCACCTACTACGTCAACACGCGGCGGGCCGCACCCTGGGGCGGCAACGCGTGGGAATGGTATGGTCGCGCGCGCGCCTGGGGCCGGCCCGAGGGCCCGGCGCCACGCGTGGGCGCCATCATGGTCACCTGGGAGAACCCATATTGGGGTCATGTCGCCTACGTCGAAAAGGTCAACTCCGACGGCAGCTGGCTGGTCTCGGAGATGAATTATTACGGCGGCAGCGGCGGCGGCTGGGGCAAGGTCGATACCCGGCGCGTGGTCCCCGGCACCATTCCCCTGATCGGCTTTATCTACTAGCCGGTCGCCGTCGCGCGATCAACCTGACGCCCGTGCGGTGGAGCGCACCCGGCCGTCCCAAGCGGCCGACCTGGTCCTCGACCGCCTGCCCCGCCGCCAGGACGGTCGCCTCATCGTTCCATCGGCCCACGAGTTGAATCCCGACGGGCAGTCCATGGGAGAGACCGCACGGCACCGCGAGCGCGGGGGCGCCGGTCAGGTTGAAGGGTGCCGTGAATCGCACCAGCGCGGCGTCGACCGGCTCCTGGCTGGTCCGCCAGCGGACTCGCGGCTGCCCGACTCGAGGCGCAACCAGCGGAACCGCGGGCACCGCCAGCACGTCGACCTCCTTGAAGGCCGACCGCAGCTCGTCGCGCAATCGCCGTCGCAGCCGCTGAGCCAGCAGATAGTCAGCGCCGCTGACCAGGTGCCCCAGCTGTAGCCGCGCGCGGGTCTCGACGCCATAGTCTCGCGACCGCGCGGGAAACCAGCGGGCGTGCACCGCGGCGGCTTCGGCTCGCAGGGTGACCAGCTGGACCGCGACCGACCACGCCATCGCCGGCAACCTCACCCGCCGCACGCGCGCCCCATCCGCTCGGAGCCCGGCGACGGCGGCCGCCACCAGCCGCGCCACCCCGGGCTCGACGTGCTGCCCGAAAAATCCATCCGGCACCCCGATGACCATCCCCTTCACGGATCCAGCCCGCACCGGGCGCCCGGCAATCACCTCGAAGAGCAGGCGCGCATCCGCCACGCTCCTGGTGATGGGGCCCACATGGTCGAGCGACGGGCCCAGCGCCAGGACCCCGGTGACCGGCACACTCCCAAAGGTCGGCTTCAATCCGACGCAGCCGCAGAGCGCGGCCGGAACCCGGATGGATCCGCCGGTGTCGGTTCCCAGGCTGCCGGCGCATAGTCCGGCCACCACCGCTATCGCCGATCCGCCGCTGGAGCCACCCGGGATGCGGGCTAGATCCCAGGGATTGCGCGCGATCCCAAAGAAGGGATTGCTGGTCGACACGCCGTAGGCGAACTCGTGCAGGTTGAGTTTGCCCAGCATCACGGCGCCCGCCTGGCGCAGCCGGCTGACGGCGATCGCGTCCTGGCGGGGCACCCAGCGGGTCAGGATCCGGGAGCCGGCCGTGGTACGCACCCCGCGGGTGGCGAACAGATCCTTGAGGGCCATCGGCACCCCCAGCAACGGCCCGGTGTCGCCCCGGCGCAACCGGCGTTCCGCGGCCCGCGCCTGCCGCCTCGCGATATCCCCGGTCACGGTGATGAAGGCCCGCAGCCGGTGGGCCTTCACGATCCGCGCCAGGTAGGCGTCCACCAGCTCGACGGGGGACACGGCCCGGCGGCGGAGGCTGCGAGCCACCTCGGTCAGGGGCGCGTCGCAAAGGTCGTCGACCGTCACGGCAGGTCCGGGTCCGGCTGCTGGCGCGCCTGGGCACGCAGGGCTCGCACCAGGGCCTGGTACCGCCGCCAGCCGGGGAGCAGCCGCTCAAGTTCACGGGGAGACACGCGCAGGCCGGCGGCGCGGGCTGCGGCAGCCAGTTGATCGCGCTCCGTCATCTCGTCCAGTATCAGCCGGTGCTAGCAGAAACAGATGTACGACGTGACGCGGGTCATTTGGTACCAGATTCGTTTGACAACGCGCGTGCGCCGTCCTAAGCTGCGCGATGCGCCACCGGGTCGAGGGGAAGTTCCGGGGCAGGCGCCGAGATTGCCCACCTGCACACGGAGGAGCGCCAAAGGATGCTGCACGTAGAAGTCCGCCGGCTCGACATCGCCCCGACCCCCGACCAGTTCTGGACCCTCGTGTCGCGAATCAACGGCCCCGAATTCATGGGCGTCCTTTATCGGGCGCGAGAGGCCATCTTCGATAGCGCCGGGATCGGTTTCACCATCGACCTGCTCAGCAAGTTTCTGCAGTTCGACGTCACCCGCAGCTGGTCCGCCCCGGAGGAAGGCGAGATTTTCTTCGGCTCGGCGCCGGTCGTGGGGTGGCTCCGGATCCGGCGACCCGGCTCGGCCACGCTGCGTGAGCTCCGCTCTGATGATGTCCACTTCATGGAGCTGGAGCATGCGGGCAAGCCCGCCTTCGCCGAGGTCGGCATTGCCCATCGATCAGGCAGCGAGAAGCTGCGCAACGATTTCCTGAAGCGGGTCCGGACCGCTGCGGCCGAGGTGATGGGCCAGGAGATCGGAGCGCCGTCCGGCTGGCCGGTGCTGACCCCAGCTACCAGCCACAACTTCGAGAACATCCGCCGTAACCGCCAGGGCTCCGAGCTCTCGACGGACGAGGCGCGCGCCGTCGGCGCCTTCGCCATTCCGGAAGTCCGGGCCCTGATTCGGGACCTCGAGCGGGTTGGCTCGCTCACCTCGTCGGAGCTGCCCCGCGTCCTCGGGGAGGCGCAGGGCGCGGCCGTCGCCGGCCGGCTCGGTGAGCTGCGCGACATGGGCCTGATCCAATCCGAGTACGTCATCGTGTGCTCGCGCACCGGGAACGCCGTGTTGCGCACCGACGATCCCAACAAGCTCGCCAAGATGGCCCCGGACTGGATGAAATGCGCCTGCGGACGATCCCTCAGCGAAGAGCGGGTGGATCAGGTGATCATCCCCACAGAGAGGGCCCGCGAGCTGAACGACCGGGGTCGCTGGATGACAACCATGGCGGTCGCCAGCCTGTCCCGGATCGGCGTGCCCCGCGAGGCGATCATTGTGGACGCCGGATCCAACGGGAGTGGGACCGACATCGTGCTGGATGTCAGCGGTGACCTGGTGCTCGCCGTCCTGAAGGACCGCGAGTTCAACCTGGCCGACGCCTACAGCTTCAACGCCAAGGTCTCGCGGATCAAGGCGTCCGAAGGCGTGATCGTGAGCAACGAGGGCATGTCCGGCGACGCCCGCAAGATGGTGCAGGAAGAGATGGGCGCGCCGCGCCCCCGGATCAGCGATCCCTTCCGCGTCACGTCGGTCGATGGTATCGCCAACTTCGAGGCGGAGATCAACCGGGTCGTCGAGCGGCGGCGCCGGCAGTACTTCCTTCGGGCGCTCGGGGACCTGGCCACCATCCAGGGACTCAACATCGGTCAACTGGCCCTGGCCAAGGTCGAGGCCGGGGTCCGTCCGGCCGGCAAGGACGCCCCCATCGAGGAACCCGTCGCGCAGCAAGCCTAGGCCAGGTTCGAGCTAAGCAGCTAAAGGGGCCCTGCTCGCCGCAGGGCCCCCTTCCGCACTCGGTTGGTGGCGGCGCGGCCCGCATCTGCGAGGATCAGGCTCGCCTCTAGCCCCGGCTTCACCCGATCAATCGAGCACCGTAACGCCGAACCGGATATGGTCGGCGTAGTGGGTGACCGTCGACTGAGCGTCGTGGCGTTAGCGCTGGGCGGACTCTGTCTGCTGGTGGGCCTGGTGTGGACGCTGCAGGGCGCCGGGGCCTTGCCGGGCAGCTTTATGACCGGGTCGCGTGTCTGGCTCGCGATCGGGATCATCCTGGACGTTGCCGGCGTGTATCTCCTGTATCGCGGGATCGCGCGCCAGTCGCGATCCCGGTAGTCCGTGGCTGACGCTCCAGTGGCCACCCGGCGCCTGCTGTTGATTGGGCTGGCCGTCGGCTGCCTGACCCTGGGGGTCGGTTATCTGGCCCGAGCCGTTTTCGGCATCCCGCTGCTCCCGGAGGAGGCGGGCGGTCTGGTGGTCAAGGTCTTGCCGCTGCCCGTCTTCGAGGCCGTGATCCGCACCCTGGGCCTCTTGGCGCGCCCCCTGCTCCTGGTGGGCAGCACGGTCGGGTTGATCGTGTTGTTCGGGGCTGCCACCATGATCATCGACCGGCGCCTGCGCGTCAGTCGGGGCCCCGCGATTGCCGGCGTGATCGGGCTGGTGACGCTCGCCGTCGGCCTGGCAGCTGGCGACGGAATCCCGGCCTTGATCGAGGCGACGGTCCTGGCGGTCGCGGGCACGGTCGCGTACAGCTGGAGCAGCGCATTGCTGCAGCCCACCTCAAGCAGCGACGACCGGCGCGTCCTGCTCCGCAACCTGCTGGTCGGATCGGTCGGGCTGGCGGTGCTGGGCATTGCCTATGTCGACGTCCGCCGGTTTGTCACGGCCCTGGCCACCCGGGAGGGCACCCGGTCCATGACGGAGATCACTCCGGTGGCGGACTTCTACGTGGTCTCCAAGAACCTGGCGGGCGATCCGGTGGTCGACGCCAACGGATGGCACCTCGTCCTCCCCGACGGCGCCTCGCTCACCTACGCCGAGCTGCTCGCCCTCCCGGCCGCCGAGGTGGAGCTGACCCTGTCGTGTATCAGCAATGAGATCGGCGGCACGCTGATCAGCAACGGGCGCTGGCGCGGGCCGCGGGTCACCGACCTGCTGGCTGCCCACGGGGGCGACCATCCAGAGGCACGCTGGCTGCTGATGGAAGCGGCCGACGGCTATACGGAGAGCCTTCCTCTGGACGAGCTGACGCCCGACCATCTGCTGGCGACCCATCTGGATGGGGACGGCCTGCCCTGGGCCCACGGCTTTCCGGCCCGCTTTATCTTCCCGGGACACTACGGGATGAAGCAGCCCAAATGGGTGACCCGGCTGCGGCTGTCGGCGACGGACCAGCGCGGGTACTGGGAGCAGAACGGGTGGACCGAGCGGGCGGTGGTCAAAACGATGTCCCGCATCGACGCGCCGCTGGACGGGCTGGTGGTCCCCGCCGGCTCCATCACGATTCGCGGCATCGCCTTTGCCGGCAACCGGCGGATCAGCAGCGTAGAAATCCGCTTCAACAATGGCCCCTGGCAAGCCGCCGACCTCGATCCGGAGTTCTCGCCGTACGCCTGGCGGTTCTGGGGACTCACCGTCTCTGTGGTAGCCGGGCATTACGACATCGAAGCCCGCGCCCGAGACGGCACCGGCGCCTGGCAGACGGGGCAGCGGGTGCCAACCCTGCCCGATGGCGCTAGCGGATATCACCGCATCGCGCTGGACGTGCAATAGCTTAGTGATGGTCTCTGTGTGGTTTGAGAAAGGCCCGGTCCCCTCCCCGCGTGCTGGGACCGAATCTCCCTCCCCCCGGCGGGGAGGGGTAGGGGTGGGGGTATTCCGAGAGGCTCTAGCCCGAGCGACGGGAGCGAACGCCTGACAGACGTCGCGCCCTGCACCTGACGGTTGGCCGTGATCACGCCTCCTGGGGAGTGTTCTCACACCTCCCAAGGAAGGACACTTGGCCCGCAGTGGGAGGGCGGCCCGTACACTGGCCGCGTGGCTGACACCGCGCACGCCGAGGTGATGGCCACGCCGGGCCTGTACGCGGAGCTCTTCAGCCTGCAGGCGTCGTCGTATTGGGACGATGGCACGCCGCGTTCTCAGCCAAATCTCAGCGGACTTCAGCCGGAACGCGACGGGCCGGGGTAGCCTGAGGCCATGAGCACACTGGTCTCGGAGAAGACGCTCAAGCGGGTGGCGATCATCGGCACCCTCTTGCTGACCGGGGTCTTTGGCGCGGTGGTCGCGGCCGCGCCCAAGCCGCCGGCGGCCGCCCTGCATCCGAGCCTGCGCGTGCTCCCCGCCGGGTCGGAGGTCCATACCCAGACCTATGTCTCCTAATCTCCAGGTCCGTCACTTCTCGGCGCTCGGCTCCACCTGTGAGTTGATCGCGGTGGGAGCCAGCCCGGCGGCGCTCGAGCGCTGCCAGGCGCTGGTCTTGGACGCGGACGCCCGGCTGACCCGCTTCGTGCGTGACAGCGAGCTGTCCCAGCTGAACGCCACCAACGGTCGTCCGATGCCTGCCAGCCCCCTCCTCTATGGCATGCTCGAGGCCGGGCTGCACGCCTACGAGGCCAGCGGGGGACTGGTCAATATCGCGGTCCTGCCGGCCCTCTGCGCAGCCGGCTACGACCGGCCCTTCCGCCTGGGTCTGTCGGAGCCGTCCACCCTGCACCCGCCCGTCACCCCGGCCCTGCCCGACGTCCTCTGGCTCGATCGGGCCAGCCACACCGTCGCCGTCGCTCCCGGGGCCGCGCTCGACCTGGGCGGGATCGCCAAGGGCGCCCTGGCCGACCTCCTGATCGCGGAACTCGGCGAAAATGCCGTCTGCAATCTGGGCGGTGACCTGCGGGTGCGCGGGGCGGGCCCACGCGGCGACGGCTGGCACGTGGGGCTCTGTGATGGGTCGGCCGTCGCCCTGACGGACGGCGGGATCGCCACCAGTGGGACTACCCGCCGGCGCTGGGGCAAGGGCATGCATCACCTGGTAGACCCGCGTACGGGACTCCCGGTGTATACCGACCTGACCGAGGTCTCGGTGGTGACCGATACCGCGCTGCACGCGGAAATTTATGCCAAGACGGCCGTGCTGATGGGTTCGGCCCACGGCCTGCCCTTCCTGAGCCAGCGGGCGGACCACTTCGCCGTCGTGGCGCCGCCGGTACCGGCCGCGGCGGCGTGACGGTCGCGGAGCTCCTCTGGCTGACCTCGCGGACTGCCGCCCTGACCGCCTTCTTCGTCATCGCCGCCGCGCTTATCACCGGCCAGGCGCTGCGGACCTTCGTCCTGGAGGGCTGGGTCGGACGGCGGGAGGTGGTGGCCGTGCATGGATTCCTGACCGTCTGCTGGGCGCCGCTGGTGGCGGTGCACGTGCTGGCCGGCATGCTCGATCCGGTCTCTCGATTGACCCCGCTGGACGCGGTCATCCCCCTCCGCGTCCCCTACTCGGCGCTGCCCATCGGGTTGGGGACGCTGGGCTTTGATGTGTTGCTGGTGGTGGGTGTCACCAGTTATCTGCGCAAACCGATGGACGCCGCCACCTGGCGCTGGCTGCATCGCACCAGTTACCTCATGTTCGGGCTGATGTTCCTGCACGCGGTGCTGTCGGGGAGCGACC
>Ga0137396_10001874_pt1 | contig 11316 bp, 16 predicted proteins | sample czc16metaG_FD_108284 | JGI IMG/M metagenome (GOLD analysis project Ga0137396, IMG submission 108284) | Vadose zone soil microbial communities from Angelo Coast Range Reserve, California, USA - czcobulk3.16 metaG | ecosystem: Environmental > Terrestrial > Soil > Vadose zone | place: USA...
CCCCCATGGCGTCACTTCCTGCCTGCTTCTTCCGCACGTCCTGCGCTACCTCGCCCCGCGCGCACCGGAGACGATGAAGCGCATCGCCGAGGCGCTCGACGCCCCTACCGCGGCCGAGGGAGTCTCGCGCCTCGTCTCGCAGCTCGGGCTCCCGAACCATCTCGCCGCGTACGAGCTGTCGGACGCCGACCTGCACGAGGCAGTGCGCCCCATGGCCAGCGCGGAGCGGTCGGAGGACGACCTGCTCGGCATCCTCCGCGCCGCGCTCTGAAATCTGGAGTATCCGCACGGCCGTCATCCACCTCGTAGAGGTCTTGCCGCTCGGCTCGGCGGAGAGCAGCTTGCCGCCATGGCCGGCCCTCGCCTCGACCAACCCCTCACGGTACGGTTGACGCACTGGGCGAACGTGCCGTTGCTCGCGCTCATGGCAGCGAGCGGCCTGCAGATCCTGGCTGCGTTTCCCCGGATGGGGCCGCAGGGTGCTCCCGCCGGCTGGTACCCGCTGCAGGGCTGGACGCCGCCCGGGTGGATGCGCGCAGGGGAGTGGCTGGCGGGCGCGCGGCACGTGCATTTCGGCCTCGCCTGGCTCTTTGTCGCGAATGCGCTGGTGTACCTGATCTGGCTCGCCGCCACCGGCGAGTGGCAGCGGCGGGCATTCCACCCGCGTCGCGACGCGCTCAGCGCGCTGCAGACCGCCGCGCACTACTTGCGGCTGCGCAAATCCGCGCCGGAGCAAGGGCTGTACAACGGGCTGCAGCGCCTTTCATACACGCTCGCCATCGTGCTCGGCGCGGTCGAGGTGCTGTCGGGCCTGGCGCTCTACAAGCCCGTGCAGCTCTCGGCGCTGGCCGCGCTGTTTGGAGGCTATGAAGGCGCGCGGGCGATCCATCTCCTTGGGCTCGCGGCGCTCGTGGCGTTCGCCGTCGCGCATGTGGTGCTCGTGCTGCTCCACCCTCGCGCGCTCGCATCGATCTTCACGGGAGGGCGGCGCACATGATCGTCTCGCGGCGCAAGCTCCTCGCATTTGCCCTCCTCCCGCTCGCCTGCGACGCCGGGCGGCCCCACCAGGGATTTCTCGGCCTGACCGAGCGCCTCAACGATCGCGTGCAGCGCGGCCTCTTCCGCCCCCGCAAGCTCGCGCGCGAGGAGCCCGCCAGCGAGATGACCGAAGAAGGTGAATTTCCACTCTACAAGGTGGCCGAGGAATACCCCGCCGCGCCGCCCGGGTGGACGCTCCGCGTACACGGTCTGGTGGCGAGACGGCTCGAGCTCTCGCTCCCCGATCTGCGCCGGCTGCCGCGGACCGGATTCCGGGTGCGCCACCATTGCGTCGAAGGGTGGTCGGCCGTCGCCTCCTGGGACGGTGTGCGCGTCTCGGAGATTGCCCGACTCTGCGGCGCCGATCCGCGCGCGCACTTCGTCGAGTTCCGCAGCTTCGAGCAGGGCCAGCCCGACGAGGGCGCGCCGCCCGTCCGTTACTATTCGACCTGGGACCGCGAGAGCGCCGAGCACGCGCAGACCATCCTGGCCTACGGGCGGAACGGCACGGACATGTCGCGAGAAGAGGGTGCGCCGCTGCGCCTCTATTCGGCGGTCAAGCTCGGCTACAAGATGGTGAAGTGGGTGGACGAAATCGTCTTCCAGCCAGTCCGCACCGGCGGCTACTGGGAGGATCTCGGCTACGAATGGTTTGCGGGCGTTTGACCCGATCGGACGTGCGCGTCGTCAAGGCCTTCACTCTCCGACCACGGTCACGACCAGCTGCCGGCGGTGCGGTGCGCGGCGGTGCTCCCACAGGTAGATTGCCTGCCAAGTGCCGAGGAGCAGCTCGCCGTCGCGCATGGGGACCGTCTCCGCCGTGCGGGTGAAGGACGCGCGGAGGTGCGCCGGCATGTCGTCGGGCCCTTCGGCGTCGTGCTCGTAGTCGGCGTCCTCGGGAGCGATGCGGTCGGCCCAGCGCTGCAGGTCGCGCAGGACCGCGGGATCGGCGTTCTCCTGCACGACCAGCGATGCGCTGGTGTGCTGGACGAACACGCTGCAGAGCCCCGTGCGCACGCCGGCGCGGGCGGCGGCGCGACGGATCTCGGAGGTCACGTCGTGGAGCCCGCGCCCGCGCGCCGGCAAATCGATCTCCTCCTGGTGGACCTTCACGGAGGAGACATTACACCCGTGGTCGCACCTCACCGTCGGCGGTGGCGCGCTCCGCCTTGCGCAGCGCCTGGACGAAGGCCTCGCTGAACGCCTCCAGGTCCTCCGGCTTGCGGCTGGTGATCCAGTTCTGGTCCGTCACCACCGGCTCGTCCTTGACCTTCGCGCCGGCCAGCTCGAGGTCGACTTGCACCGTCGGCCAGGCGGTCAGCGTCCTGCCGCGGACAAGCCTTGCGCTGAGGAGAAGCTGGGGTCCGTGGCAGACTGCCGCCAGCGGGCGCTTCAGCGCGTCGAAGCGCTTGACGAACTCGACGAACCGCTGGTCGGCCCGCAGGTGGTCGGGCGAGTATCCGCCCGGGATGAGCAAGCCGATGTAGTCCTCCGGCCGCACCTCGTCGATGCCCTTGTCGGCCTTGACCACCTCCTTGCCCCTGTACCCCTTCAGCTCCATGCCCGCCTTCGGCCCGATGATGTCGACCTGGTACCCCTCTTTGCGCACGCGGTCGTACGGAATGCGGAACTCCGAGTCCTCGAACCCCTGTCCCAGCAGGCAGGCGACCTTCCCTTCTGCCATGGCGTTCCTCCTTGGTCGCGCGACAGATACACATCGCGCGCGCCGCGTGCGAGGGCGCCAGGAAAGCGGACGGGCGGGCTTTACGGCGCGGCCGGCTGGTGAAAAGCTGTAGGGATGGCTCGCAAGCTTCCCATGATCGAGGTCGGCTTCCACGTCTTCCCGGAGGGCGGCGACGAAGAGGTCGGCGCCGTGCGCGAGGTAGCGCCGGGCGGGCGCCCGGAGCTGGTGGTCGACATCGAGAACGCCGGCGACTTCGTCATCCCCCTCGACGCGGTGACCGCCGTCGTGGAAGAGAAGGTGATCGTGGATCCAAAGAAGCTGCCCGAGCGCGTCCAGCAGGCGATGGCCCACGCGCACGACGCTGAAGACTATCCCTAGACTGGATGGGGCTCAGGAGGCCGTGGCGGCGGCGAGCTGCGCGAAGGGCGTGAGCCCCGGGCCCGCTTCCACCACCAGCACGCCCTCGTCCACGTACGCCTCGAGGTCCTCGGAGAGCCAGCGCTCCCCCGGACGGATCCGGTGAAAGCGCACCGCGCAGCTCTCGCCATCGTAGGAGACGATCACGTTGAAGCGGCCGGGGAGCGCGGCCAGCTTGCGCGAGACCGCCTCCGCCATGAGCAAGCCGGCGGTGAGCAGCAACAGCGGGCACGCCGCCACCAGGCGCGGATCGAGCATCTTCTCCATGAGGAGCTTGTTGGCGCACGCTTCCAGAGCGCTCGGCCCGTCGAAGTCCGCGGGTCGCAGCGACGGCTTGCGGCGGAACGAGTCGAGCAGGACGAACCCATTCACCTCGGCGACGGTGAGGTCGGGCCACTTCCCCGGGAGCAGCGGCTCGGCGTCGATGGTGCGGCTGCGCAGCTCGCCGAGATCGCGCTGCATCCGGCGGTTCAGCTTCACGAGGCTGCCTCGCGGAAGAGTGCGAAGGCGCTGGTGTACCCGTGCAGGAAGGTGGCGCCACCCACAGGACCGATCTCGCCGTTGCAGAAGAACCCGCCCAGCGGCACCGCGCCGATCTTGGAGCGGAAGAGATCGGTGTCGTGGTCGGGCCTGCCGAAGAGGTGAGCGCCGCGGCCCAGGCAGGAGAAGAGCAGCGCTCCCCGGGGAGGGTTCGCGCGCGCCGTGCTGCGGTCGAGCAGGCGCGCCAGGTCCTCCTCCGCCGTGCGCGCGTCGCGGAGCAGGAATTGCACCACCTGCATCGGGTGCAGCGCCGCGCCGATCACCAGCGCGCCCGTCCGGGGATCCATCCCCACCAGGTTTCGCACCAGCAGCTCGCCCTCGTGGTACTCGACGGAGTCGCGCATCTCGATGCCGAGGAAGAGCGAATGCCGGAACAGCTCTTGGTCGCGCGGCGGAAGCGAGGAGTAGAGCTCGCGCAGCATCTCGATGGGCGCGTGGCCGTCTACCTCCTGGAGCACGTTCCCCTGGCAGCGGGTCGCGATCATCGGCTTCCCCACCGGCCGGCACCCTTGCGCGACGATGGTCTCCACCGCGACGTTCCCGGAAAGGGCGACTCCGGCGGCGCCGCTGCGATACGCCGTGGCCCCGAGGAAGACGCGGTTCGCGCCAGGCACGGGACCGCCACTGGCGAGGCCGCCCACCTTGCTCGCCGCGGGATAGGCGGCATCGAGGCCGGCGATGAGGTCGCCGGCGTCCACCGTGAGCGGGTCCGCGAGCAGCAAGAAGTGCGGCCGGGTTGCGGGGTCCACGTCGACCGCATCGCGCCACTCCTGCGCGTCCGCGCTCTCCGGGATCTCGTGCTGCTCGAGGTGGAAGGGCGTCAGCCGCACTCCGGGAAGCGAGGCCGCGGTCAAGGACAGCGCAGGCGCATCCTCCACCTCGTGTCCGGCCCCGATGATGCCGCCGCCGGTGCACCCGGCCAGCAGCGCGCCGGGGAGCGCCGCCTCCACCTGCGCCGGCAGCCCCGCGGAGGCATCCAGGTGGTGCGGCGACACGAACGCCACCACCAGGTCGGCCGGCGCACCCGCAAGCCCGCGCCGGACCTCGGCCGCCGCGTCCGCGACGGCCTCGCCGGTCCGCTCTTTCCTCGATAGCGCGGACGCCCAGCGCATGCCCGAGGCATGTCATGCCTCCCGGGCTGGCGCAACGCATTCGGCGTCCAACGGGCGACCCTCGGCTCGCGCGGGGAGGCAACCCGCCGCGCAAATGAGTAGAGTGCGCGAGCGCTTCGGGCGCGGAAAGGAACCGACATGGCACAACCCAACAGGCCGGTCTGGCGGCTGCAGGTCGGCGAGGAAGCTCCCGACTTCGAGCTGACCGCCACCGGGGATGGGGCCGGCAAGGGGGGACCGCAGAAGAAGGTCCGCCTGAGCGACTACCGGGGCAAGAAGAACGTGGTGCTCGCGTTCTACCCGGCGGCGTTCACCCCCGTTTGAACCGCGCAGATGCCCTCGTACGAGGAGGACCTCTCCGAGTTCGAGCGGCGCAATGCCCAGGTCCTGGGCATCTCGACCGACCAGGTGTTCAGCAACGAGGCGTGGGCCAAGTCGATGGGCGGCCTGTCCTATCCCCTGTGCAGCGACAATTGGCCCTACGGCTACGTGGCGGTGAAGTACGGGGTGCTGCGCGGCTCGGGCACCACCGAGCGCGCCATCTTCGTCGTCGACCGGCAGGGAATCATCCGTTACATCGACATCCACAACATCGCCGAGCAGCCGCCCACCGACAAAATCATGGAGGCTCTCGACAAGCTGAGGTGAGCAGTGGAGAAGTCGCTGGAGCTGTCGCGCTACTGCGTGCCGTTCACGCCGTTCAAGCGCAAGCTGGAAGAGTCGCTCGTCTGCCTGGTCAGCACGGCGGGCGTGCGCGCGAAGAGCGACGCTCCCTTCAACCTGGAGGGCGACAATTCCTTCCGGCGCATCGACGGGAGCCTGTCGGCCAGCGAGCTCGCGGTGGACGATTCGCACTACGACCACGGCTGCATCGACAAGGACGTGAACTGCGTGTTCCCCATCGACCGCCTCCGGTCGCTGGCGCGCGAGGGGCGCATCGCGGGCCTCACCGACGAGCACTTCGCGATGGGTTACTCCCAGGCGCTGCGCGAGCTGCGCGAGACCACCGTCCCGCAGCTCGCGCGCGCCGTGTCGGCCGCCCGGCCCGACGCCGTGCTCCTCACCGGAGGCTGACGCCTCTGCCACCGCACCGTGGTCACGGTGCAGCGGGCGATCGAGATGCTCGGCGTTCCGACGGTGCTGATCACGGTGGAGCCTGAGGAGAGCGCGCAAGCCCGCCCTCCCCGCGCGCTCTCTCCCCGCGGCTTCATCGCCGGCCACTCCCTGGGCCGCCCCAACGACGACGCGCTGCAGAAATGGATCGTCATGGACGCGCTGGAGCTGCTCCTCGCCGACCCCAAGCCCGGCGAAGTGATCATCCGCGACTACACCTAGTGCCACGACCGGGCGGTAGCGGTCCACCGCAGCGGAAGACGCGCCGCTGCGTGCTGTCGAGGCGACCCGGTGGCTGCACTAGTAGTGGTCGTCGGGCTTGGTGGGACCGAACGCAGGCAACAGCTCCGACTTCTCGCCGTTGATGGTGGTGCCGCCGGCGTGCATCATGCGGGTCATCGTCAGGAACTCGGCCGGGAAGTTGAGCGTGGGCGTGGTCAGCTTGTCGAGCGCGGCCGACTGCTCGGCGCTGAGCGTGATGTCGAGCGCCTTGAGGTTGTAGTCCAGCTGCGCCAGCGTGAGCGCGCCGAGGATGGTCGACGTCACCCCCGGCCGGCCCTGCAGCCAGGCCAGCGCCGCGCGAGCGACGGTCGTGTCGAGTTGCCCGGCGATGCGCTGCAGCTCGTCGATGACGGCGTAAGCCTTGTCATGAAGGAAGCCCGCGGCCCATGCGCGGCCGGTGGGCTGCACGCTCCCCGCATTCTGGCGTGTGTACTTGCCGCTCAAGATGCCGCTTTTGAGCGGCGACCACGGCGTCACGCCGAGGCCGAGCTCCTTGGCCATCGGCATCAGCTCGCCTTCGACGGTGCGTTCGAGCAGCGAATACTCGATCTGGAGTCCGACGAAGGGCGCCCAGCCGCGAAACTGTGCGATCAGCTGCGCCTGGGTCACCTTCCACGCCGGCGTGTCGGAGACGCCGAGGTAGCGCACCTTGCCGGCGTGCACGAGATCGTCGAGCGCCGCCATCGTCTCTTCGATGGGCGTGAGCTGGTCCCAGTTGTGCAGCCAATAGAGATCGATGTAATCGGTCTGCAGCCGGCGCAGCGACTGCTCGCACGCGGCGACGATCGACTTGCGGCTGGAGCCGCCCCCGTTGGGATCGCCGACGTAGAGGTTGCCGCTGAACTTGGTCGCGATGACCAGGCGGTCGCGCCTGTTGCGGTGACGGCCGACGTGATCGCCGATGATCTTCTCCGAGTGCCCCTTGGTGTAGAGATTGGCGGTATCGATGAAGTTGCCGCCGAGCTCGAGGTAGCGGTCGATGATCGACTCGGACTCCTTGACGCTGCTTCCCCAGCCGAGATCCTCGCCGAAGGTCATGGCGCCGAGGCAGAACGGGCTTACGCGCAGGCCCGAACGGCCCAGCGTGACATAGTGGTCGAGAGGCATCGCTTTCTCCTTGCGTCGCGCTCCATGTTGTTCCAGCGCATGGCCTGAGCGGCAATCAAAACCTCTGCGTCGAGGGACTAGCCGCCGAGCGACGAGCTCGAGTGGGAGGCGAGGAGTTGGATGGCCTGGCGGTAACCGTGCAGGGTGCCCACGTCGACGTAGGACTCGCCCGCGCGGATGCCCTCGGCGCGGCCGCCGCGGGCCAGCCAGGCGTTCACCAGGGTGCCGACGTACTCGTCGCGGCGGCCGGGCTCGAGCCACAGGTCGTGCATCTCGGAGAGGATGCGCCCGGTCAGCTTGAAGGCGCCCCAGATCCAGTCGCTCTTCGGCTCCGGGGGTTTCACCTGGATCTCCTCCACCGCGCCCTGCACGCCGGTGACCACCACGTCGAACAGCTGCGGGCGCTCCACCCGGAAGAGCAGGAACGAGAGCCCCCGCCCCAAGTGGCAGAACCCGTCCTCGGGGAACCAGACGGTGTCCGGCAGCCCGACCAGCACGTCCTCCTCGGGCGCGACGAACGGGAGCGCGCGGAAGAGCGCGTCGCACAGCCCGGCGGGCCGCTGCTGCACGGCATAGCAGACGTGGGCGGCGCCGATGCCTCCGCCGAAATATTCCACGATGTCCGATTTCCCCGGCGAGATGACGAAGCACAGCTTGTTCGCGCCCGCCCGCAGCATCCGCTCCACCAGGTACTCGCTGACCGCGCGCGGGCGCTCCGCCTCGCCGTCCGGGCGGCTCCCCACCGGCAGTAGCTCCTTCGAGAACGCCAGCGGCTGGATGCGGCTGCCGATCCCCGCCGCCGGGATGACTCCCCACATCCTCAGACCTCCTGCTCGACCAGCTCCACCAGCTCGCGCGCGCGCCGGTCCGCCGTGTGATCCGAGAGCGCGCGGTCGCGGGCCGCGCGTCCGATGCGCTCCAGCTCGGCGGGAGTGCGCGCGAGCGCCTCCTGCGCTTCCGCGGCCGTGCGCGCCACCAGGATCTCCTCCCCGGGCGTGAAGAAGCTCTCCAGCCCCGGCCAGTCGTCGCTCAGGACGGGTGTCCCGCACGCGGCGGCCTCGAACAACCGGCCGGAGGGACACCAGCCCATCGCCGCCATCGGGGCGCGCGTCACGTTGAGCGTCAGCGCCGAGGAGCAATAGAACGCAGGGTGCTCGCTGGGCGGCAGGTGGCGGACGAAGAAGACGTTGGGCAGCCAGGGGAAGTCGGCCGGGTACTGCGCGCCGCCGATGACGAACTTGCGCCCCGGTAGACGGCGGGCGGGATCCAGGAACAGCGTCTCCAGCGCCTGCTGCCGGTTCGCCGCGTAGGTGCCCAGGTAAGAGAGGTCGCTTTGATAATTTTCCTGGCGTGCGACCGGGTGGTGCACCGACGGATCGACGCTGCCGTACAGCGTGGCGGTCCGGCGCGCCCCGAGCAGGTCGCGCAGCGCCGCCAATGCCTCGCCGCCGGTGAAGCTCAGCACCAGGTCGTAGTCGCGCAGTCCGCGGGCGCCGACGTACTCCACCGGGCCGCCTTGCCGTGCGCGCTCCAGCGTGACCGGCGTGTCCATGTCGTAGAAGACCTTCAGCCGCGCGCGCGAGGAGGCGACGAGCTCCCCCGCCGCGGCCCCATCCGGACAGTACGAGGTCACCATGGCGACATCGCAGCCGGCCAGCACGTCGCGCGCCTGGGGGAGCGCCTCCTCCCAGTCGCGGTAGAGGCACAGCTGCCCGCCGGGCACTTCGATGAGATCGCGGTGGGGCGCGTAGAAGGGCAGGTCGCGCTCGAAGAACATCACCGAGTGGCCGAGACGGGCGAGCCCGGAGGCAAGGCCCCGCCACAGCGTCGCGTGGCCGTTTGCCCACGACGAGCTGATGGTCAGGCCGAACACGACGAGCTTCACGCCGCCAAGTTGGCGCCGCGGACGGCGCGGTTCCAGTGCGGAGGCGCCGGTAGGCCGCCTGCGCCGCCGGCGCTCGACCGCCTCTGTAGCGGCCGGGGGCAAAAAGCGCCCCATCGGCGCGAGAGTCGGGTTCACACCGTGGCACGCCGTCCGTAGCTTCCGGTTCCACACCAAGGGAGGCACCGAATGACGATGAAGGAGAAATTCGCGACGTTTGTGGCCAGCGGCGTCCTGGTGGTCGCCGTGGCCGCGCTGGGCCAGACCGCGGGCTCCAGCGGCACTTCGGCCGGTGGGCAGGGGACCGCCACCTCGACCCAGAATGGGACGACCGGGTCGTCTGGAACCACGGGCTCGACCAGCGGCACGATGGGCACCGACCCGAGCGGGACCAGCGCGGCCGGCGGCCAGGGTTCGAGCGGCGGCGTCGGTTCGAGCGGCACCATCGGCACGACCGACTCCGGTATTGGGACCAGCACCACCGGGACCCCGACGACCGGTGGCTCGATCGGCACCACCACCACGCCCGGCAGCTCGACCACGACCGGGACGCCTACGACCACGACGCCGGGCAGCACCACGACGCCGGGAAGCAGCACTACGCCGGGAAGCAGCACTACGCCCGGAAGCACCACCACTACGCCGGGAAGCACCACGACCATCCCCGGCAACAGCTCGACCACGACAGGCACGACGGACAGCGGCATCCCGAGGTAACCGCTTGCCGCGCGCAGGGCGGTTTCGACGCCGGGCTGCCGCCCAGAAGGGGTGGCCTGGCGTAGGGTTACAGCCCGCGGAGATCGATCTCCCGCCACAGCATCCCGTCCCGCTCGCGCAGCAGGGCGACCAGTGAGCCGTCGAGCCACGCGCGGACGGGGGCCTGGGGATCGGGGAATCCCGCCGGAAGCACCCAGTCAGGTGGGCGCAACTCGCCCCGAGGGATTGGCCCGCCGCGCAGCGCCCGGGCCTCCTCTGCGTCGATGGCGCGCACGGCGCTCCACGGCAGGATCTGCGCGCCCCTGACCAGCTCCCGGCGCCCTGGCCCCGGATCGCGCCAGGGCCCGATGGCCGTTCGCGAAAGGCTGGTCAGGTGAGCCCGGCAGCCGAGCGCGCGGCCGAGCTCGCGGGCGAGGGACCGGACGTAGTAGCCGCCGCGCACCACGAGCCGCAGCCCGCTCGCGCGCGGGAGGTCGTGCCACATCCACCGGGCCTCGTGCAGGTAGACGCGCACCGGCGGAAGCTCGACGAGCTCTCCTCGATGCGCCCGCGCATAGGCGCGCTCGCCGCCGACGCGCTTGTTGCTGGTGGCGGGCGGGACCTGCTCGCGCCACCCGACGAAGGTCGCGAGCGCGGCGTCCAGGCGCGCCGGGTCGAGCCCCGAAGCGTCGCCGCGGGCCACGACCACTCCGAGCGGATCGCCGTTGTCGGTCTCGGCGCCCCAGGACACCTCGGCCTGGTACTCCTTCGGGATCGGGTGCAGCAGCTCGAAGGCGCGGGTGGCGCGGCCCACCAGGATGGGGAGGAGCCCCTCCGCGAAGGGGTCGAGGGCGCCTCCATGGCAGACCGCGATCCTGGGCCTGCGGCCGCGCGCCTCCGACAGGAACGGCTGCACCAGGGAGAAGCTGGTGGGGCCCGCCGGCTTGTGCAGCAGATGGATGCCCGGCTCCAGCGGCGGCATCGCCCCCGTGTACCACGCAGAATCTTCGTTTCACTGGTACGATGGAGCCTCGGAGGCCGGATGTTCCGCGCGTTCGCCGCTGCCCTGGTCCTGGCCACGCTGCCGGCGCGCACCGGCGACCCCGTGCCGGTGCTCGTGGAGCTGTTCACCTCGGAAGGGTGCTCGAGCTGCCCGGCTGCGGACAACCTCCTGGCGCGCCTGGTGCGCGACCAGCCCGTGCGCGGGGTCGAGATCCTCGCGCTCTCCGAGCACGTCGACTACTGGGACTCGCTGGGCTGGAAGGATCCGTACTCGAGCCCGGTGTTCACCGAGCGCCAGCAGGTCTACGCATCGCGCCTGCGGCGCGGCGGCATCTACACTCCGCAAGCGGTGATCGACGGCCGCGCGGAGGTCGTCGGCAGCGACGAGGCGGCGACGCGCTCCGCGGCGGTCGCCGCTGCCGCGCAGCCGCACGGGACCATCG
>Ga0137396_10001877_pt1 | contig 11309 bp, 8 predicted proteins | sample czc16metaG_FD_108284 | JGI IMG/M metagenome (GOLD analysis project Ga0137396, IMG submission 108284) | Vadose zone soil microbial communities from Angelo Coast Range Reserve, California, USA - czcobulk3.16 metaG | ecosystem: Environmental > Terrestrial > Soil > Vadose zone | place: USA...
CAAGGCTGCGATCGAAACCGGCGTCGCGGCCCGGATGCAAAATGCGGGCCAATCGTGTATCGCCGCGAAGCGTTTCATTTTAGCGGAAAAAATTTACGATCGATTCGTTTCCGAATTTGTGGAGCGGATGCGCTCGCTCAAAGTCGGTGATCCGCTCGACGCTGCGACGGAGATCGGACCGCTCGCGACCAAAGCGATTCTGGGTGGGGTCGATCGGCAGGTGCAGGATTCCATTGCGGCCGGGGCGAAGTTACTCACCGGTGGCAAGCGAATAGAGCGTCCGGGCTTTTTCTACGAACCGACGGTGCTCATCGACATTCCGCGCAATTCACCCGCCTACCGCGAGGAGATCTTTGGTCCGGTCGCGTCCATCTTTCGTGCGTCTCACGCCGAGGATGCGATCAAGATAGCGAACGATAATTCGTTTGGTCTGGGCGCGAGCGCCTGGACGAACGAAGCGGCGGAACAAGAACTTTTCGCGTCCGAGTTTGAGACCGGAATGGTCTTTTTCAACAGCATGGTGGCGTCGGACCCGCGCCTGCCCTTCGGCGGGGCAAAGCGCTCCGGTTTTGGGCGCGAGCTCGGCACGGAAGGGATCCGTGAGTTTGTAAACATCAAGACGGTGTCAGTGGCTTGAGCGCTAAACCCGTTTAGAGAATCAAATGCCCCAGGTTCGCAACAGCGCACGGCAACCTTTAGTAAAGCCAGGAGTAAAATCAACTGTCTGAAAATCCTCTATTGTCCAAGAAAGTTTGGCAGGGTCGCAGGCTGAGATTTGAACTGGTAAGATTCTGTTTTCGTAGTGATCACTCCGCAGCGCGTATAACAATTCTCGCTTCACCCACTTCGACTGAGTCGCCGCTTTCGACAACAAAATAACAAACCAATCACAGCGCCTTAGGGCGGCACCTATCTCGTCGTGCCACTGTTGCGCGCCGCGGAGACTGACGCGGCTATACCAGACAGGGATACTGTGATCGTCGAGAATCCCTGCTATCCGCGACGCTACTTGGCGATCTCGGCTCGCATGAGATAGAAAGACTTCGCGCGGTATACGCGAAGCTCGCTTTACCTTCATTTTCCAGCGGTTGCCGGACTCTTGCCCAATGCACCTGCGATGCGCCGCGCGGTTTCATTGAGATCCTTGGTCGCACGAATCACCTGTTGTTTGCGGAGGATCCAAGGAATGTCCTCCGTTGGTCTCACGATCACAGGAATAAGGCGATCGCGAAATTGCGGAGATGAAAGCGCATATTCAATTTCGAGTCGTACAAAATCGGACTTAACAGAGTCGGGGGAGAGGAGCACGATGACCGCATCGGCGTCTTGAAGTGCTTTACCATACTTAAGACCCCAATTCTCGCCCGGAGCAATTTGCGAAGCTGGATTCCACACATCGATGTCTTGCCTCGCCAGTGCCGTTCGAAGATGGTCCGCCAATTTTTCATCAGCGCCGGAGTAACTGATGTATACGCTCATACTTCATCCTACTAATCATCGCGCTTGTAGTTTTCGTCCACCGATTTCACCCAAATGGGGTTGGCCGCTAATACCCGGCCGCCTGCCCGTCTTTGCGGCTCTCACTAGCGCCGACATAAACGCGCTGCCCTTCGTGCACCTCGACCTTGATGGCTTGATAACCGCCGTACCCACCGAGATCGAAACGGACGTCGTGGCCTTTCTTCTTCAGTTCGCGCACGGTTTCGTTCGGCACGCCGCTCTCGGCGTTTAGATAGCCGCCGTTCTCCGTCAGTTTTTCGCCAGTCGGTTCGCTATCGCCTTCGTGCTGCCAGCGCGACGCATCGCCGGCTTCCTGCACTCCCATTCCGAAGTCGATCAAATTAGTCAGGACCTGCACGTGTCCTTGCGGTTGCATCCCCCCGCCCATCACACCAAAGGCCAGCCAAGGCTTCTGGTCCTTGATGACGAAGCCCGGAATGATGGTGTGGAATGGTCGCTTGCCCGGCGCGTAAACATTCGCATGTCCCGGCTCCATCGAAAATAATTCGCCGCGATCCTGGAACATGAAGCCAAGTCCGGGGACCACAATGCCGCTGCCCATCCCGCGATAATTGCTTTGGATGAGGCTGACCATGTTGCCTTCGTCATCGGCCGTGCACATGTAAATCGTATCGCCGTCTTTCAGCGCGGGATTGCCGGGAGCGACCTTGCGCGCGGCGTGTTCCGGATCGATCAGCTTCCGGCGCTCGGCGGCGTATGGTTTCGAAAGCAAACCGGTGAGCGGGATTTTCGAAAACGCCGGGTCGGCATAGAACTTCGCTCGATCGGCCCACGCGATTTTTTTTGCCTCAACCATGGTGTGCAAAGCCTGGGGCGAATTGAAACCCATTGCGCGGAGATCGAAGCCCTCCAGCATGTTGAGGATCTGGAGGGTCGCGATCCCCTGCCCGTTTGGCGGCAACTCGAAGACGTCGTAGCCGCGGTAATTCACGGAAACGGGATCGACCCAGGTCGAAGCATGTTTTTCGAAATCGGTCTTGCGCAGGTAGCCGCCGTTCGCCTGCATGAAGGCGTCGATCTTGTCCGCGATCTCGCCTTTATAAAAAACGTCCCGGCCTTTCTCGCCGATCAAACGGAGGGTCTTTGCCAATGCCGGATTCTTGAAGATGTCGCCTTTCGCCGGTGTGCGGCCTTTGCCATCGAGCGTGTAGGTTTCAAGAAATGCCCCGGGCAGATCTTTGTAAATCTCTGGCCCGAAATGCCAGTAGAACGCGATTAGCTCGGTAACCGGAAAGCCCTCGTCGGCATAATTCGCCGCCGGGGCGAGATCGTCGCTCAGCTTGAGTTTGCCGAATTTCTTATGCAGTTCGCTCCAGGCATCCACTGTTCCGGGCACACTGATTGGGAGCATGCCGCGGGGCGGAATCGTTTTTCGGTGCAACTTGTCGAGCTCAGCTTTCATCTGCTCAAAGCTCAGTCCAAGCGGCGAGCCGCCACTGCCGTTCAAGCCATAGAGTTTGCTATCCTTCGCGCTGTAAACGATCGCGAAGAGATCACCGCCGATGCCATTCGAGACCGGCTCCATCAATCCGAGCGTGGCGTTGGCCGCGATCGCGGCGTCAACCGCGCTGCCGCCGCGCTTCAGAACATCGAGCCCAACCTGAGTGGCGAGCGGAACGCTGGTGCAAATCATTCCGTGGCGACCGAGAACCTCTGACCGCGTTGCAAAAGCTTTGCCGGTGATGCGGTCGATTTGGGCCGGCAATAGTGAAACGGTGCTGAAAAAGAACAGCACAAGAAATGTTAGGCGGCTCATGGGGAAAACTTTCCACCGCAATGATCGCCAGACAAGCCTGTCATCCCGAGCCGCGAGCATCACTCGTAGCGCAGCGCCTTCACTGGATCGAGCCGCGCGGCGCGATAGGCCGGAAGGAAGGCGAAGACACAGCAAATCAAGAAAGCCCCGATGCAAATGATTGCGACATCGCGGGGAATCACTTCGGCCGGAAGTTCGGAAAATTGATAAACCTCCTTCGGGAAAGGGTCGATGTGAGCGGTGCTGGCCAGCCAGCGGCTAAATTCATTGCGGTACCGGACCAGGGTCATGCCCAACCCGAGCCCGGTCAGCGTTCCAAACAATCCTACGATGACGCCCTGCCCGAGAAAGACGCAGACAATCTGCCAGATATCGGCGCCGATGGCCTTCATAACCCCGATGTCCCGCGTCTTTTGCACAGTGACCGTGATGAGCGTGTTCATGATCCCAAAGGCGGCAACGACGACGATGAAGAAGAGCAGGAAAAACATCACAGTCCGTTCCAGACGCACCGCCTCGAAAATCTGGCTATTCATGTCGATCCAGGTTTGCGCGAACTCCGGCGGTTGGAGAACCTGCTCGATCTCGCGCTTGACCCGGTCGGCGCCGTATGGGTCCACGGTTTTGACCGTGATGCCGTGGAGCGCGTCACCCAGGTTGTAGAGCTCCTGTCCCACGTAAAGTGGCACCAGCAGGAAATCGGAATCGTGCAGATTATGTCCGGTCTCGAACAGACCGGTCACTGTCAGCTCTTTGGGCAAGACGACCTCGCGCAACTTGTCGATGGCCTGGCGTTCCTTCTCGCCCTTGGTTTTTTCCAACTCTTTAATTCCATCGAGGATTTGGCCGACGTTGCCCGGGGAATAAACCGTCAACTTGTCGCCCACACCGATATGGAGCCTTTTTGCCAACCCAACGCCGAGCACGACTGACTCTCCCTCAAGATCGAGCGAACCTTTCTTGATGAATTTTTTCAGCGGCACGACCTTCTCCTCCTCCGCGGGATCGATGCCGCGCATCATCGGTGCGATTCGCTGCTGCTGAAACTCGACGATCACGGGGCCTTGCACGTAGGGCGCGGTCCCGACCACGCCGGGCGTGTTCCGGATTTTCACCGTGAGGTCGCGCCAATCGTGCAAAACGTCTTCGCTCCCGACGAGAATGTGCGCGTCCCAATCGACCACCTTCTGCCGCAGCTCGCGGTCGAATCCGGTCATCACCGAGATGACAACAATGAGAACGGTGACGCCGAGCATGACGCCCACCATGGAAATAAGCGTGATGATCGAAACGAAGGTGCGCTTCGGTTTCAAGTAACGAAGCGCGAGGAAGAAGCTAAACGGCAGTTTCAAATCGCCGATACGGTGGCGGGGAACGCCTGACAATTCCAGAACGGAAATTGCAGGTCAGCCCTCCTTAAGCGCGTGCGCCTTCAGCTCTTCGAGCGTCACGAACTCGATCGCAGACGAATGCGTTGCCTCGAGATCGACGGGCGGGGCGACGCCGCGCCGGAGCGCTTCCTGATAACGCGCCGCGCAAAGACACCATTTATCGCCCGGTTCGAGGCCAGGAAAGTCCCATTCCGGATGCGGCGTTACCAGATCGTTCCCCTGAAAAACAGAGTCATCGAGAAACTCACGGGTCACTTTTATGCAAACAGTATGCTGCCCGATGTCCTCCAGACCCGTGCGGCAGTATCCGTCGCGATAAAATCCGGTCATCGGGTCGCGGCAACAGCATTTCAGTTCGGTTCCAAGAACATTTGTCAACATCGAGAGACAATAGCACATCGTGTCGACCTCCGTCCCAGAGCAAAGAGCTGATCGTTGAGCTCTTCGCATGCTTGCCCGACAATTGGGAATGACAGCGCGCGGACCAGGAAAAAGCGTGGCCTATTGGCTCATGCCGGCGGAGCCAGCGCGAAGTTTTTTCGTCGCAGCGATTGCCCGATTGGCGGCGCGTTTCGATGCGCCGCTCTTCGAACCGCATGTGACGATTTACGCGGCCCGGTCGGGAGATGACACTCCGGTCGAGGTGCTCCGTTGCGCCGTGGGACATTGCAATCCCTTCCGGCTTGCGGTTCGCGACATCCAGTATTCCGATGAGTTTACGAAGACTCTGTTTGTTCAGTTCGAATCAAGTCCGCCCTTGGCGAGGCTCAGCCGCACTCTCCAACAGGAGTCAGCGTTGCACGACGAATACGAACTCAACCCGCACCTGAGCCTGCTTTACCAGAAGATGGCACTCCCCGACAAAACTGAAGCGGCAGCTTCCATTAGGCTACCATTCACGGAAGTGTTTTTCGATTCAGTGAATGTAGTCATATCTCCAGCGCGGGTAAGTTCGCGCCAGGACGTGCAGGCGTGGCGGGTCGCGGCCGTTCAAAGGCTGACCGGATGAAAACGAAGATCTTCGGCGAGCATGACGAAGCAACAATCGCGCAAATCGATCGGTGTGTCGCGGCCGGAGGCGAGCGCGCAGTCTTGTGCGCCGATGGCCATAAAGGTTACGCACAACCGATCGGAGGCGTCGTTGCTTACAAAGAGAAGATCTCGCTCTCCGGGGTCGGATTCGATATCGCCTGCGGCAACCTTGCCATCCGCACGGACGCGACCCGCTCGCAAGTCGCCTCGGCGATGGACGAAATCATGAACGATGTCGTCCGCGATATTTCATTCGGCATCGGCCGCACGAGCAAGACTCGAATCGATCACGAATTGTTTGAGGATCCAACCTGGAGTCTGCGGCCATTGGCCCAGTTGAAGCAGACTGCGTCGACGCAGCTCGGTACGGTCGGCGGCGGCAATCATTACGTCGACATCTTCGTCGATGAGGCCGACCGGATCTGGGTCGGCGTCCATTTCGGATCGCGCGGGCTCGGGCACAAGACCGCGACGCATTTTCTGAAAGAGGCGGGCGGAAAAGACGGAATGGACGTGCCTCCTACCGTGGTGTCGGACACGTCGCCGCTCGGCCAGGACTATGTCGCGGCCATGACGCTCGCAGGTCGCTACGCTTATGCGGGCCGCGAGGCGGTGGCGCGGCATGTGGTGCGCGGAATTCTCCGCGCTCAAGTCGTGGAGGAAATTCACAACCATCACAACTTTGCGTGGCAGGAGGACCACGGCGGCGAGCGATATTGGGTCGTGCGCAAAGGCGCGACACCGGCTTTCCCCGGGCAGAAAGGTTTTGTCGGCGGAAGCATGGGCGATGACGCGGTCATCGTCGAAGGCGTGGACTCTCCGACGTCGCAAGACGCACTTTTTTCCACCGTGCACGGGGCGGGGCGGATCATGTCGCGGACAGCCGCGAAAGGACGGTTCGTCAAATTGGGAGGCAAACGTGTGCGCATGGAAGGACTAGTCAGGCACGACGAAATGATGAAGTGGATCGCCGAGAAAGGTGTGGTTTTGCGCGGAGGGGATCTCGATGAAGCGCCGCAAGCGTACCGCCGGTTGCCCGAGGTTCTTGCAGCCCACGCCGAAACGATCCGGATCTTGCACACGTTAACCCCCCTGGGAGTAGCGATGGCCGGAAAAGACATCGTCGATCCCTACAAAGATTGAGCACAGTGAGTGAGCTAGCGATTGAATGATTGAGCGATTTGCGGTCGAGCGTAGCTTCCAATCTCTCACTGACTCAATCATCCGCTCTCTGAATGGACTCCATCGTTGGCATCGATCTCGGGACGACAAACTCGCTCATCGGCGTGATGGACTCGGGATTTCCGATTCTCATCGCGGACTCGAATGGCACACGGTTGACTCCTTCCGTCGTTCACTTTCCCAAGGATGATGCGCCACTCGCGGGCCAGGCTGCGGCGCGCATGCGCGCGCTCAAACCCGCACAGACAATCTATTCCATCAAGCGCTTCATTGGTTTGCGCGGCGATGAACTGCGCGCGGAGGATGTTGATGTTTCCTACGCGATCGAACGGCGGAGCGGGCAACCAGTGCGCGTGATCGCGAACGACCACAGTTATTCTCCCGAAGAAGTTTCCGCACGAATTCTACAAAAACTGAAATCCGATGCGGAACTGGCGCTGGGCCAATCGTTCTCGCGAGCCGTCATCACCGTGCCGGCATACTTCAATGATCCGCAACGGAGCGCGACAAAGCGCGCCGGCGAACTCGCGGGCTTCACCGTCGAGCGCATCGTGAATGAACCGACCGCTGCCGCCCTGGCCTACGGTCTCGACAAACTCCACAGCCGATCAAAGATTGCCGTTTACGATCTCGGCGGCGGGACGTTCGACATCTCGATTCTGGAGTTGAACAATGGCGTTTTCGAAGTGCTGGCAACAAACGGAAACACGCGCCTCGGCGGCGACGACATCGATAACGCGACCATCGCCCATTTCGGAGCGAAGGGTTTTCCCATCGAAAGGCCTGAGGCAGTGGCGCGGCTGCGTGAGGCGGTGATTGCAGCGAAGCATCGTCTGTCCGATGCCGACAGCGCCGCCCTCGAAATTCCGTTTCTCGATGGCGCGACGAACTTCTCCTGCGTGCTGTCCCGCGATGAACTCGAACGGCTGAGCCGCCCAATCGTCGAGAAGACGCGCGCTCACTGCCTGCGTTCTCTGGCGGACGCCCGTCTCGCGCCCGCTGATCTCGATGAGGTCATCCTTGTCGGCGGCATGACCCGGATGCCGCTGGTCAGGAAGATGGTGAGTGAGATTTTTGGGCGTGAGCCAAATACCTCACAAAATCCGGATGAGGCGGTCGCGATCGGCGCGACGATTCAGGCCGGTATTCTGTCGGGAGCGGTGCGGGATGTCGTGCTTCTGGATGTCACCCCGTTGTCGTTAGGCATCGAAACATTCGGTGGATTGATGAACGTGATCATCCCGCGCAATTCGACGATTCCAATCAAAGCCGGCGAGATGTTTACGACGGCGGTAAGCAATCAGCGATCAATGTCGATCAAGGTGCTTCAGGGAGAACGGGAAATGGCGCGGGACAATTGGCCGCTCGGGCAGTTTGAGATTGAATTTGAGCCTGCTCCGAAAGGCGTGGCACGCGTGGGTGTGCAGTTTGAGATCGACGCGAACGGCATTCTTCATGTGCTCGCGCGCGATACAAAATCCGGCGGAGAAAAAACGGTTGCGATCAAGAGCGCGGTCGATGTCTCGGACGAGGCGGTCGAGGCGATGATTTCCGAATCGCTCGACCACGCCTTTGACGACATGAGCGCACGAGTCTGGACCGAAGCGAAGCTGAAGGCGGAGGAGATGCTCGGCGCGGTCGCAGCCACGTTTGAACGGATGGGCGATTCCATTGACCCCACTGAAAAGGAAGCAATTCTCTGTGTCGCCGCGGAACTGCGTGAGGCTTTGGGGACGAACGACGCCCGGCGGCTGCAAGCCGCCAACGCCAAGCTTGATGATGCGACGCAAGGGCTCGCCGCCATGGTCGTGGAAAAAGCGATGCAGGGCCGCCGCAATTAGGGAGTAGGCGTCGGACTCGGCGCGGCTGTGCTGGCCTTCGCGATTGCCTCGTCGAGCAGTTTTTTCTCCTCCGAAAAGATTGGGCCCGCTTGCGCGGCCGCAACATATTCCCGGGCGGCCGCAATCTGGTTTTCATCGAGGAGCAGAATGGCCGCGTAGACGGCGGCATGTGCATCGTGCACTGCTGGGGCCGGCAATTTTTTCATGATCTCGATCCCCTCCGCCGAGCGGCCAAGACCATAGAGCGAGAAAGCGTAGGTCATCGCGACGTTCACGTCTGCCGGCGCTCGCTCGTAGGCTTCTTTCGCGACGCGGTGACCTTCCGTCGTGTTCTGGTCGACCAGAAGAGCGAGACGGGCGTAGTCCGCCGCCAGGCTGGGTTCGTTAGGCGAACTCTCATGCAAACGCCGGGCAGTGGCATAGAGATTCTTCAGATCGTTCGTTGCGCGGTAGATCCGAAAGAGGGCGTCGAGTGCTTCGCGTCGCGCAGGGGCGGTTTTCGAAACCCGCAGCCAAAGTTGTTCCGCCTCGGCGGAGAAGTTCCATTTTGCCGCGAGCCGCGCGAGGCGAAGCTCGCGATCGGGTTGATCAGCCGCGGCCCGCTCCGCTGAATGCCAAAGCGATGAAAACTCGGCATCGGCCGCGGATTGCCGCGATTGCTTCGAGCCGTAGGCCTGATAAGCCAGCCGAAGATATTCCGATTCACCCCAGGAGCTGCTGCGCGTCCAACGTTTCAAGCGTGACCAATTTTTCCCTTCCACGAAAGCATCCGCGATCGCGATCGCAGGCGGAGGTTTTGTGACGACTTCAGGCGGCAGCTTTTCCATCCATTTGAGGACATCCGCGGCGAGGCGATTCTCGTTCAGCCATTCCATCAGGAGCGCAATGTCCGAAGGGTTACGAGCCGCGACTGGTTTTACCTTTTCGAGGAGCGCGGAAAATTTTGATTGATCCAGCTTCCGATAGAATTCGAGGCAAAGAAGATAATCGGCGAAAGTAACTTGCTGACTCATTTGCAAGTCCTGGGCAAAAGCGTCCGCTCGCTCGAGTTCGTTGCGCTGAAGAGCGTCGCTCAGCAGAGCCCGGAGCGAACCGGCCCGAAACCCCGGCACTTTGCTCAATCGCTCGAGGACGGTGCGCGACTCATCGCTTTTTTCCGGCGCATCCGAGCGAATCCGAAGAACGGCGAGATTATACTGGTAGAGATCGTTTCCGGGCTCCTGGTTGACCGCCGCGGCAAAATGCTGCTCGACCTCGGCGTCACTGCCTTGGGCGCGGGCGAGCCAGCCGGCAACGACATGATACGCGGCCCGCTCGCGGTCCGCCGGGGCAACATTCTCGAGCGCTTGCCGGGCGGTATCCAGCTGGCCAAAACGAAGCGCGGCCGAAGCGAGATTCAGCTGGCTGTCGAGATCTTGCGGCTGGAGACGGGCGATTTGCAGGCGCCACGCCACGGTTTCCGGCAGGTTTTGTTTTTCGGTCGCCTCCGCCAAAATTTGGAAGGCGGGAAGAGAATCGGGACGTTTCTGCGCGACCTCGCGCGCCGCCCGCAAAGCTCCATCGAAGTTCTGTCCGGAGAGCATCGCCGAGGCGCGCTTCAGCAGGCGCTTTTCATGCCAGCTGCTGTACGTCTCTGGCCCGTAAGTAAGGAGGAAAAGGCCGATGGCGAATCCGAGAACGAGGGCGCCACCGCAGATCGCGGCTCTGGCCGGGGTTAAGACTGCGGCTCCCGGCGGTTTCACCCGCCGTTTGCGCCGAATCCGTCGCATATGTTTTCCCATCGCCGGATTTTCTATCCTTGCGGGGGACGCGAAATGCAACTCCCGGCCGGGAATCAGCTTTGTGAAATGCGCCCAGCTAGGTGTTGGCCGCGCTTTCCGATGCTTTCACCACTGGCACTTCCTCGACCGCATCGGCCACTTTATCCCGCAAGCGCCGGCCCCAAACGTATCGCGCCAGAAGGACCTTCACCGTCGCCGTGAGAGGCACGGCAAGGATCGGCCCGAGCAATCCGCCGATGAGCAAGCCCCAGATGAAAATGGAAACGATCACGGTCATCGGGTGCAAACCCACGGAGTTCCCGACGATGCGCGGAGCAATGAAGATCGCCTCGAGATTCTGGACGATCAGGAAAACGCCCGTGACGATAAGCGGATGCGTCCAATCTCCCCACTGCGCCGCGGCGATGAGGACAGCCGGGACCCAGCATAAAATGATGCCGATGTAAGGAATCATCGTAAGCACAACGACAAGCAGACCGATGAGCGGCGCAAAATTCAGTCCGACACAGAAAAGCGCCGTCCCGATGAGTGTGCCGTCAATCAAACACACGAGGAGCTGACCGCGGAAATAGGCGATGACGTAGTTGTTGATCTGCGAAAGGACGGCGGCCACTTCATCTTTCAAGGGCGAATTCCGGAGTGGAAGATATTCCCGCCAGCGCCGCTCGATCGCCGGGCTCTCTTTCAAGAGGAAAAACAGATAGATCGGCACCATGACTAGTCTGAGCATGAAACCGGTCACACCGAGAAATCCGCCGATGCTTTGCTTGAGCAGCGCCCAGATTTTCTCGCTGAGGTAAGGCAA
>Ga0137396_10001879_pt1 | contig 11305 bp, 7 predicted proteins | sample czc16metaG_FD_108284 | JGI IMG/M metagenome (GOLD analysis project Ga0137396, IMG submission 108284) | Vadose zone soil microbial communities from Angelo Coast Range Reserve, California, USA - czcobulk3.16 metaG | ecosystem: Environmental > Terrestrial > Soil > Vadose zone | place: USA...
CGGGCTTCGGCCCTGCTCGCGATGTGCGGGCGATGGCCGGGACCGCTCGCGGCCGACACGGAGCAGGTCGAGCGCGCGCTGGGCGTCGAAGCCGGCCCGGACACGGCCACGCGGATTACCCCCGCCCCGCGCCGCGGCCCCGTCGCGCTCGCGATGAACCGAGTCGCATGGTCCCCTGAGGGAGCGCGCGGCGCGCGGCTCCTGGGCGACCTCGATCTCGAGGTCGGGCGGGGCGAGGTCGTGGCGGTGATCGGCCGGAGCGGAACCGGAAAGACCACGCTGCTCAAGCTCGCCGCGGGCCTGCTCGATCCGACCGAGGGAACGATCCACCGCGAGCCGCCCGCCGTGCCACGCGTGCGGCCCGTCGCGCTCGCGCTCGAATACCCCGAGCGCCAGCTCTTCGGTCGCACCGTCCTCGAGGACGTGCAGGCGCTCCTCTGGGTCGAGGGGATTCCCGCCGAGGAGCGCGCGAGGAGCGCGCGCCGCGCGATGGCCGAAGTCGGACTCGATCCCGAACGGTTCGCGGAACGTTTTCCCGTTTCCCTGAGCGAAGGGGAGAAGAGGCGCGCCGCGCTCGCCGGCGTTCTCGTCGAGCCGCCCCAGCTCCTGCTGCTGGACGAGCCCACCGCGGGTCTCGACCCGGAGGGGAGGCGCGCCCTCGCCCAAGTGGTGGGCGAGCTCCGCGCGCGCGGCCGGACCGTCCTTCTCGCGAGCCATGATCTCGCGTTCGTGGCGTCCGTCGCCGACCACGTGGTGGCGCTCCGGAGGGAGGAAGGGGATTCCGGGCGGATTCTCGCGCAGGGCCCCGCCGGCGATCTCTTTCGCGACGGCCGGCTCCTCGCCCGCGCGGGGATCCCGCATCCCGATTTCATCCGGCTCGAGCGCGCGCTCCGGGCCGCCGGACTCCTGGCGCCCGCCCCCATCCGGGACGACGATTCCCTTCTCGACGCCCTCGCACGAGGGTCTGCGGCCGCGGTCGGGCCCACCTAGCGGGCAAGGAGCAGCGTCGAAACGAGTTAGGCCCGAGAGGCTCCCGCCCACGCGGCGGCCGCCCCGGCTCGCCGCAATCAAGAACCCGCTCCGGCGGCCGATCTATTCCGGTGCCATGATCAAGGCAAAGCACGTCATCGCCGATCTCGACCGACGCCAGCAATCCGGCGCCGCGTTCGAGGACATCCTCCAGGCGGCGGTGCGCGGTCTCCACGACCTCGACGACCGGTTTCACTGGACGGGGATCTACGAGCTCTTTCCCGACAACGTCCTTCGTCTCGGCCCCTTCATCGGAGCGCCCACCGACCACGTGTTCATCGGAGTGGGCCGGGGCGTGTGCGGGACCGCGGTCGCCGAGCGCCGCAACATCAACGTGCCCGACGTCAGGCTCGTGACCAACTACCTCGCCTGCAGCACGGAGACACGTTCGGAGCTGGTGGTCCTCATCCGGAAAGGCGAGAGGATCTACGCCCAGGTCGACATCGACAGCCACCAGGTCGCCGTCTTCGACGATCGTTCGGTGGCCCGCGTGCAACGCGTCGCGGACTGGCTCGCGGACCTCTACGAGTCGCGTGAGCGCCTCGGGCGCGCTCCGTAGCGCTGCCCCCGATGGCCAAGAACCCGCCCTTGCCCGACGGCCTGGACCGGCTCCTCCAGGCGATCCCCCGGATCCTGCGGTCCAGCTCCCTCGACGCGTCGATCTCGGAAGCCCTCGAGCTGCTGCGTCAGCGGACCGGCGCCGATGCCGCCGTGGTGTTCCTCGCCGATGGGGACGCGCCCCTGCGCGAGCACTGGTCGCACGACCGGGCCGCGACAAAAGCCACGCTCCGTCCGCGTCTCAAGGTGGAGGCGCTCGAAGCGATCCGGTGCGGAGGCGCCCATCTGACCTTCGCGGACGGTCCGGCCAAGGAGGGGCGCGTCACGAAGACGGTGCTCCTCTCCAACGACTCCGGCCCGCTCGGCGCGGCGGCGCTCGCCTGGTCCTCGCCTTCGGCCCCCGACGATCCGAAGACCCTGTCCTGGATCGCGGCGGCGGTCGAGCTGGTCGCTTCCACAGTCATCAGCCGGAACGAGATCTCGAAGCTCCGCATCCAGGCGGAGCGCGACAAGCGCTGGTTCAAGACACTCGACGACCACCTCCGCGTGCTGGACCGCGAGCGCCAGAAATTCGCGGCCGTCGTGAACCAAACCGACACGTTCGTCTTCGTCACCGACGAGGAGCGGAACATCCGATGGAACAACCGCGCCATGGCCGTGCTCCTTCCGTTCGACGACCAGGCGTCGAGCTGGATCGGGAGGCCCTGCAGCGAGGTGTGCACGCGGCTCGGCCGCGGCGGGCAGGGTGCCGAGGCCTGCGACTGCCCCATACGCCGCGCTCTCGTGGAGAACGAGGTCACACACCAGGAGCTCCGCCTCTCGGTTCGGGGCACGTCCGGAGTCCTGTACCTCACGGCGCTTCCGATCAAGGGCCTCGACGGGAAACCGCGCGAAGCAATGATTCTCGTCCAGGACCTGACCGGCCTGGAGACCTTGCGCCAGTCCGAGGCCCGCTACAGCGTGCTCTTCGAGCGCAACCCGGAAGCGATCCTCATCGTGGATCCCGAGACGCAAGTGATCCTTCTCGCGAATCCGGCGGCGCGTCGCATGCTCGGGTATTCGCCGCAGGAGATCGGCGGGCTCACGCTCGAGGCCCTTCATTCCTCCGAGGAGTGGAGGCGGCTCGGGGGCTTCTACGAAGTGGCGTCCCGGCAGGCGGAGCCGTCCCGGCTCCAGTGCCGTGTCCTCACGCACGAGGGCGTCGAGAGGATCACGCTGGTGTCCTCGACCCGCGTCGGGCTGGAGGGGAGGGGCGTCGATCTGATCCAGCTCGTGGACGTGACCTCGAGCCAGGAGGCGGAGCAGGCGCTCGGGGAAAGCCAAGCGCGCCAGGGAGCCATGGTCGAGGCCGCGCTCGACGCGATCATCTCGATGGATCACGCCGGGCGGATCCTCGAATTCAATCCGGCCGCGGAACAGCTTTTCGGATTGAAGCGCGCGGACGTGCTCGGGCGCGATATGGCGGACCTCATCATCCCACCCCAGCTGCGCGAGCGCCACCGACAGGGGATGGCCCGCTACCTCGCAACGGGGGAGGGGCGCGTCCTGGGGCGGCGGATCGAGATCACCGCCATGCGCGCGGACGGCACCCAGTTTCCCGTCGAGCTGGCGATCGCACGGATCTCCTCGGATGGCCCTCCGGTCTTCACCGGCTTCATCCGCGATCTCACCTCGAAGAAGAGCGCGGAAGACGCGCTGCGAAGCGCGGAGGAGCGTCTGCGGACCATCGTCGCCGAATCCCCGATCGTCGTGTTCGCGCTCGACAAGGACGGCGTCTACACGGTCTCGGCCGGAAAGGGGCTCGCAAGGCTGGGGCGGCGCGAGGGAGAGGTGGTCGGAAAGTCCATCTACGACGTCTATCGGGATCACCCGCGCCTGCTCGCCAATATCGACCGCTGTCTCGCCGGAGAGGAGTTTTCCGCGATCGTGGAGGTGGGGCCGCTTTCATTCGAAGCCTACTACACGCCGGTGCGGAACGCGGCGGGGGAAGTCGCCGGTCTCTTCGGCGTCGCTACCGATCTCACGGACCGTAAGAATCTCGAGGCCCAGCTCCGGCACGCGCAGAAGATGGAGGCGGTCGGGCGGCTCGCGGGGGGCGTAGCCCATGACTTCAACAACCTGCTCACGGTGATCAAAGGGCACAGCGAAGTCATGCTGGCGAAGATGGCCCCGGGCGAGGCGCTCCGCAGGAGCGCGGAGGAAATCCAGAAGGCCGGGGCGCGTGGCGTCCTCCTCACCCGGCAGCTTCTCGCGTTCAGCCGGAAAGACGTGTCCGCGCCCGAGCTGCTCGACCTGTGCGACATCGTGCGAGGCATGGAGAGCATGCTGCACCGGCTCATCGGGGAGGACGTGCGTCTCGTCACCCGGACGGGGAGCTGGCCCCTGCGCGTCCGGGCCGACCGCGGCCAGCTCGAGCAGGTTCTCGCGAACCTGGTCGTGAACGCGCGGGACGCCATGCCCCAGGGCGGAAACCTCGTCATCGAGGTGGGCGCGACCGAGATCACCCCCGGTGGCGCCGGATCCGAGATGGATCTACCGCCGGGTCCGTACGCCGCGCTCACCGTATCGGACGAGGGATGCGGGATGGAGGCGGCCGTGCTGGGCCACCTTTTCGAGCCGTTTTTCACGACCAAGGAGCAGGGGAAGGGCACGGGTCTCGGCCTGAGCGTCGTCTACGGCATCGTGCGCCAGTCGGGGGGCGACATCCGGGTCGAGAGCGAGCCGGGGAGCGGCGCAACGTTTCGGATTCTGCTGCCTCGCATCGGCGGGACGGAGGCTCTGGTCTCAGGAGACGAATCGGGACGCCGCGGCAAGACGCTTCCGGCCAAGGGGGACGGCACGATACTCCTCGTGGAGGACGAGAACGCGGTCCGCGAGCTCGCCCGGGACATGCTCCACATCCTCGGCTATGAGGTGGTCGACGCGAGCTCGGGGGATGAGGCGCTCGCCGCGTTCGAGCGCCACCGGGGATCGATCCGGGCGGTCGTGAGCGACATGGTGATGCCGGGCATGGGCGGGATCGATCTGGTCCGCCGGCTCGTGGGTCAGAAGGCGGATTTGAAAGTGCTCCTCGTGTCGGGTTACACGAAAGATTCGCTCCCGGTCGAGGAATTCGGACCGGACGGCTTCGCGTTTCTCCAGAAGCCCTACACGCTTCAGGATCTCGGCCGCAAGCTCGCGGAGCTCCTCGCGGGGTCCTCCGTTGGAGATCGCAAGGGCACGGGGCGATGAAGCGGCACTCACGTGTGGAAACTAGCGGCGCGGATCAGCTAGACTGCCGCCGCGGACGTCCGGCCCTCTTTCCGTGCATCCCCAACAGGGAGACCTCGATGAGAACGATGCTCGCGATTCCGGCACTCCTGCTCGTCGCCGCGTGCGCGCACGTGGATTACGTCGGCCAGACCTATCCGCCGACGAGCCGCGTGGATGTCTTCTTCGCCGAAAGCGAGGTGCCCCAAGAGTACAAGGTGATGGGGAAGGTGGTCGCGACGGCCAACGACCTCGTGAGCGCCGAGAAGCTCCAGGCGAAGATCGTGCGGAAGGCCCGGGAGAAGGGGGCCGACGCCGTCGTGCTCACCGGCCTCGACCGTTACAAGTCCGGTGAGAACACCGATTACCACGAGACGACCGAAGCCAAGGGTCGGAAGACGACGACCCACGGGCACAGCAGCACTTCCTCCGAGGAAAAGAAGGAGATCCAAGCCCTCTTCATCAAATATCGATGAGGGGTTGAGCCGAAGCGCGATTCCTGGTATGCTCCACCACGCAGCAACCCGAATCCCGCTGCGTCGATACCCTTCAAACTAGTTCCGAGAGACTAGAAAGGGGTGCTGGGCTACCTGCCCCCTTCCGGTCCCCGGGAGGGGTTTTCCGTGCCGACCGAAAAGCCCGTGGAACGCGTGCGAGAAAAGGCCGAGATCGTGGACGGCGAAGGCCTCCGCCGCGCCATTACACGTATCGCTCACGAGATCATCGAGCGAAACGACGGCGCCAAGGACCTGGTCCTGGTGGGGATCCGAACGCGCGGCGTGCCTCTTGCGGAGCGGCTTGCGCGCAAAATCCGTGAATTCGAGGGCGTCGAGCCTCCCGTCGGCGCGCTCGACATCACGCTCTACCGCGACGACCTCCAGATGATCGCGCATCAGCCGGTCGTGAGCGGGACGGACGTGCCGACCGGCATCAACGACAAGATCGTCGTTCTCGTGGACGACGTGCTCTACACGGGGCGGACCGTGCGCGCGGCCCTGGACGAGCTGATCGACCTCGGCCGGCCGAAGGCGATCCAGCTCGCGGTCATCGTCGATCGTGGCCACCGCGAGATCCCGATCCGGGCCGACTTCGTGGGGAAGAACGTGCCCACCTCCCGCCGTGAAGTGATCATGGTCCACGTGAACGAGGTCGACGACATGGACGGCGTGTCGATCGGGGAGATCCTCGGATGATCGGGACGCGCAAGGATCTTCTGGGAATCGAGGACCTCTCCTCCGAGGAGATCGTTTCCATCCTCGACACGGCGCGGACCTTCCGCGAGGTCCTGGACCGCCCGATCCCCAAGGTGCCCTCGCTCCGCGGTCTCACCGCGGCAAACCTGTTCTTCGAGTCGAGCACGCGCACCCGGCTCTCCTTCGAGCTGGCCGAGAAGCGTCTGAGCGCCGATACGGTCAACTTCCAGACGTCGGGATCGAGCGTCTCGAAGGGGGAATCGCTCAAGGACACCGCCCGGAACATCGAGGCGATGGGGATCCACCTCGTGGTGATCCGGCACTCCGCTTCCGGCGCGCCGCACTATCTCGCGCGGAATCTGGACGCGGGCGTGATCAACGCCGGGGACGGGACCCACGAACACCCCACGCAGGGACTCCTCGACCTCTTCACGATCCGTGAGCGACGCGGGAAGATCGCAGGTCTCCGGGTAGCGATCATCGGAGACGTCACGCACAGTCGCGTGGCGCGCTCGAATATCTGGGGGCTCACCAAGCTCGGCGCGAGCGTCACGATCGCCGGGCCCGCGACGATGATGCCGATGGAGGTGGAGCGCTTCGGCGTGCGCGTGGCGCGGAGCGTGGAGGAGGCCATCGAAGGGGCCGACGTCGTGAACATCCTACGCATCCAGCTCGAGCGCCAGCGGGGCACCCTCTACTCTTCCCTGCGCGAGTACGCGCGCGTCTACGGAGTGACGAGCAAGCGCCTCGAGCGCGCGAAGCCGGACGTCATGGTCATGCATCCGGGGCCGATGAATCGCGGGATCGAGATCGCGCAGGACGTCGCCGACGGAAAGCACTCGGTCATCCTGGAACAGGTCACGAACGGGGTCGCCGTGCGAATGGCGGTGCTCTACCTGCTCGCGGGACACAAGGCGGCGGGGGAATCCGCGCCGGAGCCCTCCACGACGGAGACGAAGAAGGCCCATGGCGAGCCCTCTCTGCATCCGCGGCGGTAGGGTCCTCGACCCGTCGCGCGGAATCGACCGCGTCCAGGATCTCTGGATCGCGAACGGCCTCATTGCCGGACTCGGCGAGGACGCTCCCCAGGACGTGAGGTCGCATCCCAAGGCCGAAGTCGTTCCGGTGCAGGGCGCCGTGATCTGCCCCGGCCTCGTGGACATCCATGTGCACCTCCGCGAGCCCGGCCAGGAGGAGAAGGAAACGATCGAGACCGGCACGCGCGCCGCGGCGCGCGGGGGATTCACCGCGATCGCCTGCATGCCGAACACGACGCCCCCGCTCGACGACCGGCCCCGTATCGAATACGTGATCCGGCGCGCCCGCGAGGCGGCCCTCGCGAAGGTCTACCCCATCGCCGCGGTCACCCGAGGTCAGATGGGGGAAACCCTGACCGAGATCGAGGACTTGATCGAGGCCGGGGCGGTCGCCGTGTCCGACGACGGCAAGCCGGTCCGGAACGCGGAGATCATGCGCCGCGCGCTGGAGCTGACCCGGCCCCTCGGCGTCCCGGTGATCCAGCACGCCGAGGACCCCGACCTCAAGGGGGACGGCGTCATGCACGAAGGCTGGACTTCGACGCGGCTTGGGATGAAGGGGATCCCCGACGCCGCCGAGTCGGTCATGGTCGCCCGGGACGCGCTCCTGGCGGAGCTGACGGGCGGCCATGTGCACGTGGCGCACGTGAGCGCCGGGCGCTCCGTGGAGATCATCCGCAGGGCGAAAGCCCGCGGCATCCGGATGACCGCCGAGACCGCGCCCCATTACCTGCTTCTCACGGACGAAGCCGTCGAGGGGTACGACCCGCGCACCAAGATGAATCCCCCGCTCCGGGGCGCCAGGGACCGGGACGCGCTCATCGAAGCGGTCGTGGACGGCACGATCGACTGCCTCGCGACCGATCACGCGCCGCACACCGAAATCGAGAAGGACTCGGACTTCGATTCCGCGCCCTTCGGAATCGTCGGGCTCGAAACCGCGCTGGGGATCTACCTCAAGGCGCTCGTCGAGCCGAAACACCTTTCGCTCCCGGAGCTGATCCTGCGCCTCACCGTGAACCCGCTCCGCGTGCTGGGACTCCCGGGAGGCACGCTCGAGGCGGGCGCCCCCGCCGACCTCGCCGTCTTCGATCCCGCGCGCCGCTGGACCGTGCGCGCCGCCGAATTCAAGTCCATGGGACGGAACATGCCGTTCGAAGGATGGGAGCTTCCCGGGCAAGTGCTGCTCACGATGCTCGGCGGGCGGGTCACGCACCGGGCCGAGGGCACGCTGGCGAGCGCCCGATAGCGGGGTCTCCCTCGAAGTGATACGATGGGGCCGTTCATGCAGACCCCGCGCGCGAAGCCCCCGGGCACCTGGTATCTCGGCATCGTCCTCCTCGTCACCTTCACCGGTTGCGCCTACTACAACACATTTTATCTCGCCAAACGGTCCTACAAGGACGGCCAGAAGGCGGAGGAGCGGAACGTGACGGACGCACCCTCGCCGGACGCGTCGGCGAAGTACGACGTCACGATCCGACAGTGCGCCAAGGTCCTGGTCGACTACCCGAAGAGCAAGTGGGTGGATGACGCCCTTTACTACATGGCCGCGGCGATGTACGGCAAAGGGGATTACCCCGGCGCGATCAAGAAATGCGGAGAGCTCCGCGCGGGCGTGCCGAAGAGCCCCTTCGTGCCGGATTCGAAGCTCGTGGAAGCGCTCTCCCACTACCGTAGGAAGGAGTATCTGGAGGCCGAGACCCTGTTTCGCGAGACCGACGCCCAGTATCCGCGCTTCAAGCGGAAGTGGGAGCTCTACTTCTACGGCGCCGAGAACGAAGTGGGCCTCCGGAATTATCCCGCCGCCATCGCCTGGTACAAGCGCGCGGTGGGCACGGCGGACAGGAAGCGCCGGCGCGCGGATGCGCTGCGTCGCATGGGCGACGCGTACTTCGCGGGCGCGAAGTACGACAGCGCTCAGGCCGTCTACGCCCAGTGCCTGAAGGCGGAGGAAGTGGGGAGCCGCCGTCTGGATCTCGCGTTCAAGCGCGGCGACGCGCTGGAGCAGCTCAAGAGATTCGACCAAGCGCTCGAGTTCTACGAGAGCTGGAAACCCTTCGCGCTGAGCGAGAAGCGCGAGGGGGAGCTCATGATCCGGATCTATTCGAACTTGGCGGTCCTGGGCAAGACGAACGAAGCGATCGGAGGCTACCGGACGCTCGTGAACCAATTCCCCCACACGCCGATCGCGTACGAGGCGCAGTTCCGGCTGGGGTATCTCTACGAGTCCCAGCTCGGGGACTTCGATTCCGCCGGCCGCGAGTACGAGAAGCTGAAAGAGGATCCCGGCTACTCGGAATTCCAGATGCAGGGCAAGCGGAGGTCCGCGAACCTCGCTACGATCAAGCAATATCGGACGACGCTCTCGTCCGACACGACCCAGGGGCGCGGGCGGGCGGCGTTTCTCCTCGCGGAGCTCTACTACTTCCAGATCGAGAAAATCGACTCCGCCCTGATCCAGTACGAAAACGTCGAGCGGGGATTCTCCAACAGCCCCTACGCGCCCAAGGCCGCGTTCGCCCGGCTCTGGATCCACACCCACGACCAGGGAGACACGGCGGCGGCCGAGGCCCTCACGGATTCGATCGTGAGCAAGTACCGTAGAACCCGCTACGCGGAGTCGGCGCTCTATCTCTGGCGGCGATGGAGCGGAAGGACCGACGCGAGGACGGCGCTCCTCGACTCGATGCTCGCGCGCCCCGACACGACGCTGGCGCGTGAGCGCGGAGGAGCTCCTTCCCTCGATCACGGCGGCGGCGCAGGACAGCGCGAGGGAGCATCCGGCGGTGGTGCCGCAGCCCACGCCCGCCGAGGAGGCGCGGCGCGATTCGCTTGCCGCCTACTCGCGCGCGCTCTACAAGGCGCAGCGCGAGGGAAAGGCTCCGCCTCCCCCGCCGCCGGTGGTCCCGCGGCCGGCGGATGCCGACACCGCCCGGACGAAGGCCCCTCCACCCGCGCCGGCGGACACCTCCTCGACTCCGGTCATCGGACCGTCGCGATGGATCTCGTCGCGTGCTCGGTCATCGAGAACCGCGAGATCACGCCCGGGAATTTCCTGCTCACGCTCAAGGTGCCTCACAGGTTCGCGCGTCCCGAGCCCGGCCAGTTCGTGCATCTGCGCGTCTCGCCGGAAACGGAGCCTCTGTTGCGGCGGCCGTACAGCCTGGAGGGGTTCTTCGAGCGCGGGAACACCCGCGCGGCCCGGATCTACTACTCGGTCGTGGGGCGCGGCTCCAAGGCGCTGGCCACCCAGCCCAAGGGGCAGACGCTGGATCTCATCGGGCCCTTGGGGGTGGGCTTCGCTCCGCGGCCGCGCCGCGTGCCCATCCTCGTGGCCGGCGGCAGGGGCGTGGCGCCGCTTCTCTTCTTCGCGCGGAAGCTTCGCGAGAGGAAGCGCCCCTTCGTATTCCTCTTCGGCGCGCGGGGGGGCCGGGAGCTCTACGGCGTGAGGGAAATCCGCGGCGGCAGGCTCCATCTGGCGACCGATGACGGCTCGGTGGGCTATCACGGGAGCGTGCTCGCCCTCCTGAAACGGGAATGGGAAGCGGGAAAGCACACCCCGCTGAGCGCGGAGATCTTCACGTGCGGTCCCCACGGGCTCCTGCACGAAGTGGCCGGGCTCGCGGCCGCGCGCGGGATCCGCTGCGAGGCCTCCCTCGAGGGTCCCATGGCGTGCGCCGTGGGCGCCTGCCGCGGGTGTCCGGTCCCGCTCCGCGCCGGAGCGAACGGCAACGGCGCTCGCTACCCCGCGATGTGCATCGAGGGGCCCGTGATGGACGCGACGATCGTGGATTGGGAGCGCTTGCCGTGACGCCCGACCTCGGGGTGCGCATCGGCTCGCTCGCGCTCCGGAATCCGGTGCTGGTCGCGTCGGGCATCATTGGATATGGGGCCGAGTACGAGCGCCTCGTGGACCTGAGCGCCATCGGAGGGATCGTCACCAAGACCGTGACCCGTCATCCGCGCGCCGGGAATCCGCCTCCGCGCGTCGTCGAGACGCCGGCCGGGATGCTCAATTCGATCGGGATCGAGAACCCAGGTCTCGAGGGGTTCCTCGAGATCAAGGTTCCCATCTTGCGCACGCTCCCGTGCGCGGTGGTCGTCTCGGTGGAAGGGGAGGACGTGCCGGAATTCTGTGAGCTGGTCGAAGGCGTGAGCGGCTCCGGGGTCGCGCACGCGATCGAGGTGAACATCTCCTGCCCGAACGTGGGGCCGCACGGCCTTCGCTATTCGACC
>Ga0137396_10001881_pt1 | contig 11295 bp, 14 predicted proteins | sample czc16metaG_FD_108284 | JGI IMG/M metagenome (GOLD analysis project Ga0137396, IMG submission 108284) | Vadose zone soil microbial communities from Angelo Coast Range Reserve, California, USA - czcobulk3.16 metaG | ecosystem: Environmental > Terrestrial > Soil > Vadose zone | place: USA...
ATCCGCCTGGCCGGTCCGTCGCCGACGGGTCGGGGCACGCCCGACTCAGCAAATGGAGAGAGCTGCTGAAGCACTGCGCCGCCGCCGGGACGCTGTTGCTGACGAACACGGACTTGAGCCCTCCTTTATTGCGCCGCGCGGCGCCCTGGATGCCGTCGCTGCCGATGAAAGCCGGAGCACGACGCTCCTCGCGCCCTGGCAACGAAGTCTGTTGGAATTGTAGGCGGAGGGCCCCGCTTCCGCACGTGCATGGACATGCGGAAGCATGTCCCTCCGGCCTGGAGCTTCGCGCCGGTTACCTCCGCCGTTTGTCGTCCAGATAACCGGCGCCCAGCGCAATTCCCGCGAGGATCAGAGCGCCCGCTGTCGCAAAAGGAACGGGATCGAATGGAGCTGGCGGAAGCGACACCACTCCCCGCTCATCCGTGCGCGCCGGGTGTCGAACATAGCGGCCATTCCTCGGTGGGCGAAACCTCTCGGCAAAACGCTCGAGCCGCGCGGGCAATTCCGCGTCGCACATCGGAATGCCGTGTCCGCAGCCCACCAGGTTGGGCCGCAGTTTCGCGAGTTCTTTGATCGACAACCGCGTCGCGTCCCAGTCGGTATTGAAAGGCGCTCCCGCGCGGGAGAGCATTCGTTTGCCGGTGAGAAGGCCACTCCAGGAATCCATGTTCATCGTGGCAAAGGCATCGCCGGCGAGAAGGACTCGATCTGAAGGACGGAAGAAAGACAGGTGACCGGGAGAATGCCCGGGCGTCGCCAGCCACTCCCACCCCGGAGCGCCCGGCACTTCGTTCGGGTGCAATTCGCGAACACGTTCTCCCAAATCCCGGGCCTGCGACGGCATGAACCGCGAGAGGAAGGCCATCGCACCGCCGATGGTCGGGTCCGGCGGGGGGTAATCCGATTTCCCAGTCAGGTATGGAATCTCGAGGCGGTGCGCGTAGATCGGCACGTCCCACGCCCCGGCCAGGTCCAAGGCCGAACCGGCGTGGTCCCAACGTCCGTGCGTGAGCACGATCGCTTCGGGCCGCGCCCCCGCCCCAAACCGCGCCTCGGCAGCTTCGAGAATTTGATTCGCTCTGCCCGGAAGGCCTGCGTCCACCAGGATCCACGGGCCGCCCGGCCGGCCCAGGAAGTAAACATTTACGAAACTGACCGGCAACCAGCCGACATCCGGTGCGATGCGCGTGATGATTCTCATTGGGGCAGGTTAAATTGTTAAACAGTTACATTGTTACATCGGAAGAAAAATTCAGGACGCGGAGAGTCTTAGTCGTTTCACCTTCTTAACATTGTAACCTTTTTAACGATTTAACGATCCTTCACGGAATGGTCAGCGTTTGTCCGGCTCTTAGCTTTCCCGGGTCATCGACGATGCTCCGATTAGCGTCGCGAATTTTTTTCCAGCGCCCCGAGGACTTGTAAAATTTTCTCGAGATCGAGGCCAGCGTATCGCCGTCGCGCACGACGTAGGTCCGAGATGCGCGCACCGGTTTCCTGGAGGCGTCCGGAGTTTTTTCGTTACGATTATCGCCGGGCACTTTCACCGCGGTAGTGCCGGCGGTGCGGGCGCGCTGATCCTCGAGTTCCTTGCGTAAAGAAAGATTTTCGTTTTTTAATCGCGCCGCTTCCGCGCGGCTGACGACCGAGTCTCCGGACAAGCTTGTCCCCAGTTCCAGCTCGTCTTTCTTCATGAAATTCTTGACCTCGCTCGCGTGAGGTCCGGTGGGCGCCAGCGTGAGGTAGCGCTTGAAGTGGTGGAGAGCGTTGAGCGGATCGTGCATCTTATCGTCATAAAGAAGCGCGAGCCGGTAATGGATGTCGGCGGATTTGGCCGAGCCGTCGAGCGCGCTTTCATAAAGCGTGATCGCGCGGAGATAATTGCCGTCCGCGATCTTTGACTCGGCGTCTTTGATGACCTGGGCGTTGCGCGGAGTAATCATCCGATCGCAACCTCCAAGGCCAAAGGCAAGGCCGAGGGAGATGGCAGCCGCGAAGATTTTCTGAAGACGCACGTCGAATAACATGGAATCCCTACCTCTCGCATGAACGTCGACTCTCTGGCAACGCCTCATCGTTGCGCAACCTCCTTCCGCGGGTTCGTCCGCCCGCTTCAATATTTTTTCCTCGCGATCCTTCTGACTGGCGCAACAGCGCGGGCGCATGAGCTGCGTCCTGGGAACATTTATCCGCTCACGCTTACCGATGTGGATCGCCACCAGCTTTCCACCTCCGATGGTCACGGCACCATTATCACGGTCCTGACGAGGAAGGACGAGCAGAAAGCAGAACAGGTTGGCGAGCGCGTCCCCCATGTTTACCTGGGCGATCCGAAATATCGCCTGATCACGCTGGTGAACTTTCAGCGGGGTGTCTTCCCGCTGTTCCAGGGGATGATCAATGCGATCATCCGAAACCGAATGGACGCAGAGGCGAAGGATCTCCAAAAAGTTTACGCGGCGAAGCATCTCATCCGCAATCCACGCTCCGATATTTTTGTCGTGGCGGACTTCGACGGCAAGGCTGTCGCGCAGTTGGGCATAGTCCCCTCTTCACCCGAGTTCGCGGTTTTCGTTTTCGATGGCCGGGGCCGATTAGTCCGGCGGTGGAACGACGTGCCGAGTGCGGAGGCATTGGCCCAAGCGTTGAATGAAGCTCGGTAGGCAAGCCCGCAACGCCTAATATCTCGGAACGGTCGGATCGACGTCCCTCGACCACGCCTCGATCCCGCCTTCGAGATTGTACACATTCGCAAACCCCGCCTGCTGCAGCAGCCTTGCGCCCTGTTCGCTCCGAACGCCACTGTGACATTGCACGACAATGATCCTTTCCCGAGGAATCTCGGCCAGACGCTCTTCCAGTTCCCCCAGCGGAATCAATTTCGATCCGGTGATTTGCGCAATCTCGTATTCCCACGACTCCCGCACATCGACCAGCGTGAGCGGCTCGCGCGCATCCATTTTTCGCTTCAGTTCCCGGGCCGATACGGATGGAACCGCGCCGTCTGATTCGAGCGCGCCGCCATCCGTTTGGGCACCGCAGAATCGCTCGTAATCGATCGGTGCGAAGATCGTCGGATTTTCTCCGCAAACGGGGCATTCCGGGTCGCGCCGCAATTTGAATTCGCGGAATTTCATTTTCAGCGCATCGAAATGCATCAGGCGACCCACCAGGGTCTCGCCCATTCCGATAATCAGCTTCAATGCCTCCGTGGCCTGCACCAATCCCATGATGCCCGGCAACACGCCGAGCACCCCTGCTTCGGCGCAGCTGGGCGCGGCTCCTGGCGGCGGCGGCTCCGGAAACAAACAGCGGTAGCACGGTCCGCCGAGATGCGGCGCGAAGACGCTCGCCTGGCCTTCGAAGCGAAAGACCGAAGCATAAATGTTGGGCTTGCCCGCAAACACGCACACGTCGTTCGACAGATAGCGCGTCGGAAAATTGTCGGAGCCGTCGATGATCACGTCATATGGCGCGATCGCGTCCGGCGCGTTTTCACTCGTGAAACGGCCTTCGTGCGAAATGACCTCGACATTTGGGTTGGTGTCGTGAATCCGCTCGCTGGCTGCTTCCAATTTCTGTCGGCCGACGTCGTTTGTCACGTAAAGGACCTGGCGTTGCAGATTCGAGATATCGACTCGATCGAAATCGACGAGTCCGATCGTGCCCACTCCCGCTGCCGCGAGGTAGAGCGCAGCCGGGGAGCCCAGCCCGCCCGCGCCGATGCACAGGACTCGAGCGGCTTTGATGCGGCGCTGCCCCTCCCCCTTCAGCTCTGGCAGAAGGAGGTGCCGCGAATAGCGCGCGAGATCGTCGGTGCTCAGCGCGATTTCCGAAAGGCGTTGCTCATCGATGATGCTCTCGCTCATACCGTCAAGATTGCACGAGCGTCCAATCGATTCCTACGATTCGTTCTCCTTCGAAGCGACGCAAAGACTTGGGGAAGGCCAGATACCTGGCACCTTGCCCTTTGCTGAAGCCGACTACGCCAAAATCCGTCCCTGCCTCGCTCGGCCGGATTGTCATTACGCGATTGTTTTTGAGAAGCGATTGGAAATGCCGGTCCGCTCCCGGTTTGACCCACAAGGTATAAACTGCCGGCTTCCCGCATTTCTCGATGACTGCGCGCAAGCGCGAGGTCTTCACTTTCAGGAGTTTCATTCGAACAATAGGCGTCCTCGAGGGGGCGAGAACCGTCGCAAAAAAAAGTCCGCCAGAGAACTACGGCAAGGAGGATCAGACTACCGTTGCTGCATTCCTGCTCTGGCGGGGTTCGTAAGTCCTCAGTCCATAGCCCCTGACGGAGACAAACTGTTCTCGAAAGATCGTCGTCGCGCAACGGCCTTTTCTACATCAGTCGACGATCAAGCGAACGGCATGTTCGACTTGATCCGATACGTGTCGGTCTTGTCGACTTCGGCGGACTTGGCCATGTGGCGCTTGCGCTTGGCGCTCTTCGAGGAAAGCAAATGCCGGCGCGAGGCGTGTTGCCGCCTGACTTTGCCCGTCCCGGTGATTTTGAATCGTTTCGAGACGGCCTTTCGAGTTTTGCTGCGCGAGATCGCTTTCGGCATAAGGCGCGGAAGATAGTGGCGGTTTTGCCTCGTGACAAACGCTTTTGCGCCTGCTCGCCCAGGCGAGAACAAAGTTCTCGCTTCCAATTCTTAACATAGGAAATTGCGCGAATGGAAACCGCGCCTTCCGCCAGACCGCACGTCGTGATCGTGGGAGCGGGCTTTGGCGGACTGGAAGTGGCAAAGAAGCTCGGGAAAGAAGCGGCGGTGCGCGTGACGGTAATCGACCGGACCAATCATCATCTCTTTCAGCCGCTCTTATACGAAGTGGCGACCGCGGCGCTTTCGCCCGCGGATATCGCTGCGCCGATCCGCGCCGTTCTGAGCGACTTCTGCAACACGGAGGTAATTCTCGCGGAAGTGAAATCGGTCGATGTCGCGGCGAAGACGGTGAACATCGGCGATCGGCAAATCGCTTACGATTACCTGGTCCTCGCAACGGGTTCGCGGCACTCTTATTTTGGACATGACGAATGGGAGAAATTCGCGCCGGGCTTGAAGAGCCTGGAAGACGCGGTTGAAATTCGCCGTCGCCTCCTGCTGGCCTTCGAATACGCGGAGAAAATCACGGACGAGGCGGCAAAGGCTGCCGCGATGACGTTTGTCGTCATCGGTGGCGGGCCGACCGGTGTGGAAATGGCGGGGGCGATTGCCGAAATCGCGCGTTATACGCTGGAGAAAGACTTCCGGCACATCGATCCGGCGAGCGCCCGCGTGGTTTTGGTGGAAGGCGACCAACGTCTCCTTTCCAGTTTCCCGGAAGACCTGTCCGTGAGTGCAGTGAAGCAGCTCAAACAGCTCGGCGTCGAAGTGCGGACCGGCGTCCACGCGAAAAACCTGACTGATGCGGGTCTCGAAGTGGGCGATGAATTCATTCCCTGCCGGGTAAAGATTTGGGCTGCCGGCAACGCGGCTTCCTTTGTGGGAAAGACAATGGGCGTTCCGGTCGACAAAGCGGGACGCGTGATTGTGAACGAGGACCTCACCATCCCGGGTCACCGCGAAGTCCAGGTGATCGGGGACCTCGCAAACTTTTCCCATCAGGGAGGGAAACTGCTGCCGGGCGTCTCGCCGGTGGCCATGCAACAAGGCCGCCATGCCGCGCGCAATATTCTGGCGATGATCGACGGTCTGAAGCCTCGACGCTTTCGCTATTGGGACAAAGGAAGCATGGCTACGATTGGGCGGAACAAAGCAGTCGCGGATTTGAATTTCATTCATCTGAGCGGACTGCCGGCATGGATCGTGTGGCTTTTCATCCACATCATATTTCTTGTCGGCTTCCGGAATCGCATCGCAGTGCTGATCCAATGGGCATGGTCGTACGTCACGTTCAATAAGGGGGCGCGGCTCATTACGCGAAACTTTCAGGCGGAGACGCGGCCGCCGGCCTGAGGGCGTTGAGCGGTTTAGGGAGTGAGCGATCGGAAGATTGAATGAACAAGCTCGATCGTGCGAAGCAGCTCCAAGATCGGACGAAGGCGTTCGCCCCAAAAATCACGACTCGCGGAGCGCCCGAAATCATGGTGCACAACCGGCAACGGACCATTCGTGTTCCAGTCGCGGCCTTGCAAGAATTCGCGCGACGCGCGCTCGTCGAGTGTCTTAAGATTCCGAGGAAAAAGCGCAGCGGTCTGGCGAGCTTGACAGACCTGAGCGTGATCCTGGTCTCGAACCGGCGCATGACGCAATTGCATCGCCGGTTTCTTCATCTACCAGGGCCGACTGACGTAATTACATTTCAAAACGGAGAGATTTTTATCGGCACCGAGATGGCACGAGCCAACGCCCGGCGATTTGGGAACTCGCTGGAGGGTGAGCTGCATTTGTACATTGCGCACGGCCTTCTCCATCTCCATGGGTTTGACGACAAAACTTCCGCTGGTGCCGCGGAGATGGATCGCGTGCAGAAGAAGCTGGTGGCCTCCGTTCACCTGTAGCGGCGGTGTGATGACGGCGCCGAAGCGGCAAGTTCGAGGCGATCGACGGTCATAGGCCGCCGCTCCAGTTGAACCGGGCACAGCCTATGGTAACGTTCCATTCATGAGTTGGCAGCCGCGAAGGGATGGCAGGAGTGGCGCCAGGTAGCTGATTAAGGCCGTTCCGGTTCACTCCGATGCACAGTCCCTTCCAGTTATCAGTCGAAAATCCGGCCATCGAGCAAGAGACTCGTCCCGCCGAGGAAATCGATCTTCCGTGGCAAGTCGTCGTGCATAACGACCCGGTTAATTTGATGTCGTACGTCACAATGGTCTTCCAGAAAATTTTCGGCTTGCCGCGGGAGCAAGCGGAGAAACACATGCTCGAAGTGCATCAGCAGGGCCGCTCGATCCTCTGGAGCGGCATGCGGGAGCGGGCGGAACTCTACGTCCAGCAACTCCACGGGTACCTGCTGCTCGCTACGCTCGAGCGAACAAACTGATATGGAAATCCGCCGTCAGGGAGATTGCCTTGAGATTTCCGAGCTTGATCCGTTTCTGGCCGAGCTTCTACGGCAAATCCCGGAGAGCACGAATCCCGAAGGAGCAGAAGCTGCGCAGCAACGCTTGTTCAGTTCGCCCGCGCCAGCTTCCGACCGCGAAATCTGCGCCGAATGGAAACTTTACGTCGAGCCGGAACTGCGCCGCCTTTTTCAGACGGCAACGGAAACCGTCGCGGTTGATTTGGAGCAGCTCAATGGATGCACGAAACCATTCGCGAATTGCACCCTGCGAATTCCGACAAAAAATACGGACGCGTGGCTCAATGCGCTGAACCAGGCTCGCCTCGTCATTGCCGCCAAGTACAATTTCAACGAGGCCGAGCTTTGCGATCACTATCGTTCCCCGATCGGATCGCGGCGGGATCTGGGTTTGTTCCAGGTGAATTTCTACGGGTTTCTCCAGGAATTCATTTTGCACGAGCTCTAGCTCGTTTGCCGCTTGCGCACCATCGCCATCAGCCGCTCTTTCAGAGCGTCGGACGATTTAGCTGGGCGCAAACTCAGAGCGAACGCCTCATGCATGCTATAACACTCGGCAATGAAATCGTCGGCCGGTTGCCCAAACTGTTTTCGGGCCAGCTCAAAGGCTTCAGCCTCTTCCGTTTCCAGCGCGCCGATCACGTACAGGCGGGCCTGATTTTGGAATTCTTCAAAGCTCATCTCTTAGTTCCTTCAGGCCATCGTAGATTTTTTTTAGCCCTAATTCCAGCCGGGTTTTGACCGTCCCCAAGGGTGTATTCGTATGAGCGGCGATTTCGCGCTGACTCATCCCTCGAAAAAACGCGAGATTTATTGCCTGCTGCTGGGCCACGGGCAGCGTGTTGATGACCTTGCGCACGAGCATCCGGGTGTCGGTAAAGGTGATTTCTTCCTCGGTCGCGTTGTGCACCCATGCGTCCGGTTGCTGTTCGGTCTCGTTTTGCAACCGGTCTCCCGCGCGCGCGTAGGCCTGCTTTTTTCGCAAACCGTCGATCGCGCGGCGTCGCGCCAGCGTTACCATCCAGCCGAGCGGTTTTCCTTTTTGCGCCGAAAAATTTTTCGCCTGGTTCCAGATCTCCATGAAGATTTCCTGGAGGAGATCGTCGGCTTCCGCTTCGTTATGAATCACGCGAAGGATCAGCGCCTTCAGGATGCCGTTGTATCGGTCATACAAAAGCGAGAGCGCCTCCGGATTCTCCTTTTGGATCGCGTGCATGAGTTCGAGATCGGTCGGCGCGCCCGGCTCGAGTTCCGGCGCGGCGGCGGGCATTCGCGGGGCAGGTGCTTCGACTGGATCCTCCTGCGCTCCGTCCTTGGGTGAAAAGTCCAACGCCATAAATGCAGCTTACGCGTTCTTTGCCTTCGCAACCCATTCTTTCGTGTGTTTCTCTAAAACGTTCATCGGTAACGCGCCATTCCTTAGGACTTCATCGTGGAAGGCCCGCAGGTCAAACTTCTGCCCGAGCTCTTTTTCCGCATAACTGCGCAACTCACGAATTCTTAATTGCCCAATCTTATAGCCGAGCGCGGACAGTCGCGCGCACTTCTTTTCATTTCCGCGCCTTTCACCGATCTCAGCCGGCCGAGAATCTATTCGGCTTGACCGTGTCGACGAGCGCGCGCTAGCTTCCGATCTGACTAATTTGCCCGAAGGAGACAATCTGAAAAACACAATTTGCCTGCTCGCAATCGCGACCGTTTTCCTTGCCGCTGCGCCGCTTTTGCCGGCGCAAGATGCGGCTTCCACTCCTTTCCGCCACAAGAGTCCGGCACCCGCCGAAGAATCGGCGGTGCCAACTGCAACGCCGAGACCAAGACCGTCTCCAACGCCGGAACCGATGGAAACTTTGACGCTGCAACCGATGGCGACCCCGATTTTCGAGCCGATACCGACGCCGACGCTTGAGCCAATAGCTTCCCCGCTGCCAAGACCGACAGCGCATGTTGCAATCCCGACGCCGAGACCGCTGGCGAGTCCAACGCCCAAACCCTCCGCGACTCCGAGACCCAAACCGACTCCAACGCCAACCCCAAAGCGCATTGCGACGCCAACTCCCAAGCCGACTCCGATCTCGACGCCCAAGCCAATTGCGACCCCAACGCCGATTCCGGCCGAGTCACCGGCCATGGATCAAAGCCAGGACGATACGGCGTCGAAGTTGAAAGCCCTCGAGCAGCGTTGGGAAGGGTCCTTTATGACGCACGACACTTTGATCATCGAGCAGTTGGTGGCGGAAGACTTCGTTGGCACTTCATCCAACGGCAAGGTGGGCAACAAATCGACGATGATTGCGGAAGCCAGGAAAGATAAGAATGTCTACACGTCCGCCGTCTCGTCGGATATGGCCGTGCACTCTTTCGGTCCGGGCGTAGCGGTCGTAACCGGCGTCGCGCGGGAAACCGGCAAGACTTCGGCAGGCAAGACTTTTTCGCAGGCCTTTCGTTTTACCGATACGTGGGTGGAGCGCGACGGTCGGTGGCAGTGTGTCGCGGCTTCCGCGATGGCACTCCCGAAGAAATAGAGCGGAAAGCGTTTAGCACGCGGCCTGCCGCGTAGTGGAGGAATCGAACGATTGCGCGGCAGCTATTGTTGCGCCAACTGTTAGCCGCATGTCACAGCCCTCGAGTGATCCCGTCGTCGATTCGCTCTGGTACAAGGACGCGATCATTTACGAGCTGCACGTCAAGACGTTTCACGACAGCAACGGCGACGGCATCGGCGATTTTCGCGGGCTGATGGAGAAGCTCGATTATCTCCAGGAGCTTGGCGTCACCGCCCTCTGGCTGCTGCCCTTCTATCCTTCGCCACTGCGTGACGATGGCTACGACATCGCCGATTATTACGACGTCAACCCGAACTACGGAACGCTCGACGATTTCCGGGCGTTTCTCGCTGCCGCCCACGAGCGCGGCCTCAAGGTGATCACGGAGCTCGTCATCAACCACACCTCCGATCACAACCCGTGGTTTCAGAAATCGCGCCGCGCCGCGCCGGGATCGCCTGAGCGCGACCTGTATGTCTGGAGCGACACGCCGGAGAAATACAAGGAAGCGCGGATCATCTTTAAGGATTTCGAGACCTCGAACTGGTCGTGGGACGCGGTGGCGAAAGCTTATTACTGGCACCGCTTCTATTCGCATCAACCAGACCTGAATTTCGATAACCCGGAGGTCCACGCCCTTGTCGAGAAGGTGCTCGATTTCTGGCTCGGGATGGGCGTCGACGGTCTGCGGCTCGATGCCGTTCCGTACTTATACGAGCGCGAAGGAACGAGCTGCGAAAATCTCCGCGAAACGCACGATTACCTGGTGAAGTTGCGGGCGCACGTCGACGAGCACTTTCAGGGTCGCATGCTTTTGGCCGAGGCGAACCAATGGCCGGAAGACGCCGTGGCTTACTTCGGCAAAGGCGACGCCTCGCACATGAACTTTCATTTTCCGCTCATGCCCCGGATGTTCATGTCGTTGCAAATGGAGGATCGCTTTCCGATCATCGACATCCTCGATCAGACGCCGGCGATTCCCGAGAACTGCCAGTGGGCGATGTTTCTCCGCAACCACGACGAGCTGACTCTCGAAATGGTGACCGACGAGGAGCGCGATTACATGTATCGCGTTTACGCGAACGATCCGCTCGCGCGGATTAATCTCGGCATCCGGCGCCGGCTCGCGCCCTTGCTAGCGAACAGCCGCCGCAAGATCGAGCTCCTCAATATCTTGCTCTTCTCCATGCCCGGAACGCCGGTCCTCTATTACGGCGACGAAATCGGGATGGGCGACAACTTTTATCTTGGCGACCGCAACGGCGTGCGCACCCCGATGCAATGGAGCCCCGACCGTAACGCCGGTTTTTCCAAGGCGAATCCGCAGCAGCTTTATCTGCCGATCACGATCGACCCGGAGTATCACTACGAGGCGATCAACGTCGAAAACCAACAGAAGAATCTGTCGTCGCTGCTTTGGTGGATGCGACGTGTGATCGCGATGCGGAAAAATTTCAAGGCGTTCTCGCGCGGCTCGCTCGAGTTTCTGTATCCGGATAATCCAAAAGTCCTGGCGTTCCTCCGGCGGCACGAAGATGAGACCGTTCTCGCGGTCGTGAATCTGTCTCGTTTCTCCCAGGCGGCCGAGATCGATCTTTCACACTTTGCGGGTTGCAACCTGATGGAGGTCTTCAGTCAAAACTATTTCCCCGCGGTCAAGGAGTCTCCGTATCCGATTACGCTCGGGCCTCATGCGCACTACTGGTTTGTCCTC
>Ga0137396_10001882_pt1 | contig 11292 bp, 9 predicted proteins | sample czc16metaG_FD_108284 | JGI IMG/M metagenome (GOLD analysis project Ga0137396, IMG submission 108284) | Vadose zone soil microbial communities from Angelo Coast Range Reserve, California, USA - czcobulk3.16 metaG | ecosystem: Environmental > Terrestrial > Soil > Vadose zone | place: USA...
GCTGCAGGTCGTGGAGCACGTGAAGTTCCAGGAGATGGCCGAGAACAATCATCAGCGCACGCTGGCGCTGCGCGCGCCACGAGGCCTCGTCCTCGATCGCGACGGCAAGGTCCTCGTCGAGAATCGGCAGTCTTACAGCATCTCCATCGTTCGCGAGCACACCAAGGATATCAATCGCACGATCCGTCTGCTGGCGGCGGTCCTCGGGATCGACGAGGCGGGCGTCCGCACGATCGTCGACCGCCACCGCCGCGAACCGACGTATCGACCGATCACGGTTGTGCAAGATGCGACGCTGGCGCAGGTGTCCGCCGTGCGCGCGCGCCGCCTCGACTTCGAGCTGCCCGACGTCGTCGTCGAGCAGGTGCCGACGCGGCGCTACCCCGAGACGATGGGCGCGCATCTGTTCGGGTACGTCGGCGAAGTGAACGACGCGCAGGTGGCCGGCGGCGAAGGCGGCCTGAAGAGCGGCGACATCGTCGGGCAGTCGGGGATCGAAAAAGTCTACAACGCGATGCTGATGGGCGAGGATGGCGCCAAGCGCGTCGTGGTCAACAGCGTCGGCCGCGAAATCCGGACGCTCGAAGAAGATCAGCCGACCGAGGGCAAACGCCTGCAGCTGACGATCGACTACGACGTGCAGAAGGCGATCGAGGACGGCTTCGATGCGCTCGGCTTCAATGGCGCCGCCGTCGTGCTCGACCCGACGAGCGGCGACGTGCTCGGCTTTACCAGCCGCCCGGCGTACGATCCCAATGCCTTCGCGGCCGGCATCGATCGCGTCACGTGGGCGTCCCTGACGAGCGACGAAGATCGGCCATTGAACGATCGCGCGATTCAGGGCCGCTACTCGCCCGGGTCGACGTTCAAGATGGCGGTGGCGACAGCGGCGCTGCAGGAAGGCGTCATCACGCCCGACTTCAAGGTGCACTGCACCGGCGGCGCCACGTTCTACGGGCGTCCGTTCAAGTGCTGGAAAAAGGGCGGCCACGGCACGATGGATCTGCGCCACGCCATCGAGCAGTCGTGCAACGTGTATTTCTACACGATCGGCAACATGACCGGCATCGACAAGATCCACAAGTGGGCGACGCTGCTCGGCCTCGGCGAGAAGAGCGGCATCGATCTGCCGAACGAAGTGCAGGGTCTCGTGCCGTCGCCGGAGTGGAAGCAGCAGTATCGGAAAGAGAAGTGGTACGCCGGCGAGACGGTGTCGGTGTCGATCGGTCAGGGGTCGGTGTCGCTCACGCCGGTCTCGATGGCGGTCTACGCGGCGACCCTCGCCAACGGCGGGACGCGCGTCACGCCGCATCTGCTCAAAGCGGTCGACGATGGAACCGGATGGAAGCCGGTGCCGCCGCCGCCGCCACGATCGAGATCGCCAATCGATCCGGTGAAGCTGCAGGCGATTCGCGACGGACTGTGGATGGTGGTGAATCAGGCTGGGACCGGTCACAACGCGCTGATCAAAGGTCCCGACGGCAAACCGATCCACGACGTGTCGGGCAAGACCGGCACGGCGCAGGTCATCTCCAATCAAGGCAAGGAGCGGGCGGGCAAGACCGACAAGGATCTCCGCGACAACGGCTGGTTCGTGTTTTTCGCGCCGCGCGACAATCCGCAGATTGCCGGTGTCGTCTTCCTCGAGCACGGCGTCCACGGCTCGAACGCGGCGCTCGTCGCCCATCACGTGCTCGACACCTTCTTCGCGAAGAAGGACGGGCGTCCGCTGCCGCCCAAGCCTGAATTGAAAGCGAATCTCGTTCCGTGACGGTACCTAACTTCAAGCGGAAAGTCGCAGGTAAGACCGCGGCGAGCGAGCAAGCGAGCCGCGAAGCGCGTCAGGGGCGGTGTGGGGCCGCGGTGACGTTCTGTTCTGGATACGCGCGGGTTTACGCCGCGAAGCGCATCAGGGGCGGTGTGGGGCCGCGGTGACGTTCTGTTCTGGATACGCGCGAGCGGTTTACGCCGCGAAGCGCGTCAGGCGCGGGGGTGGGGCCCCGCGCGAGTAAAAAATGTTTGAGCGACGGCTTTACTACCACATCGACTGGGCGCTGCTGCTCGCGATCCTCGCGCTGTGCGGATTGGGGGTCGCGATGATCTACAGCACGACCTCGGATCCGACGCGCGCGGTCTCGCGCATGTACATCACGCAGCTCTACGCCATCTGCCTCGGCCTCGTGGCGATGGTCGTCATGCTGACCTTCGACTACCGGACGTTCACCGACAAGTCCCATCTGATTTACATCGGCCTGCTGGCGCTGCTCCTGTACGTCATGTTCTTCGGCATGGTGCAGATGGGCGCGCGCCGGTGGATTCCGCTCAGGGTGTTCAATCTGCAGCCGTCGGAGTTCGCGAAGGTCGGCGTCGCGCTCGTGCTCGCGAAATTCTTCGGCGAGAACCGCGGCTCGCCGTCGTGGACCGATCTCGCGATTGGCGGCGTGCTCACGATGCTTCCGTTCTTCCTGATCGTGAAGGAACCGGATCTCGGCACGGCGGTGACGCTGCTGCCGGTGTTCCTCGCGGTCGCCTATCTGGCCGGGATGAAGATGCGCATCCTCGGCATCCTGGCTTTGTGCGGCATCCTCGCGGCGCCGATCGCGTGGAGGTTCGCGCTCAAGGATTACCAGAAATCCCGGATTTCGACGTTTCTCGACCCGTCCCAGGACGCGAAGGGCGCCGGCTACCAGCAGATTCAGGCGCGCATCACCGTGGGGTCGGGAGGGCTTTCAGGCAAGGGGTTCACCAAGGGCACGCAGGGTCAGCTGCGGTTCCTTCCGGTCGCCCACAACGATTTCATCTTCTCGGTGCTGGCCGAGGAGCAGGGGTTTGCCGGCGTCCTGGTGGCGCTCGGCCTTTACTTGTTCGTGATTCTGCGCGCGCTCGAGGCGGCCCGGCTGGCGAAAGATCGCCTGGGGTCGTACCTCGTGCTCGGCGTGCTCGCCAGCTTCACCTTCCAGGTGATCTACAACATCACCATGTCGGCAGGCCTGGCGCCCGTCAAAGGACTCACGCTCCCGCTCATGAGCTATGGAGGGTCGTCGATGATTGCGACGCTCGCCGGCTTCGGGCTGATCCTGAATGTACGTATGCGCAGATTCACGAACTGACAGTCGTACGTAGCGTCCGGCTCTAGCCGGACCTGCCGGGTCCGCCTGAAGGTGGACACTACGTCCGACGGGAGTTCGTGATGCAGAAGGAGATGATTGTCTCCTCCAACGGCCACGAGACGATGGTGGCCATCCTCGAAGACGACCTCGTCGCGGAAGTATTCGTCGAACGTGAACGGCAGCGCGGCGTCGTCGGCAACGTCTACAAGGGCCGGGTCTCGAAAGTCCTTCCCGGCATGCAATCGTCCTTCATCGACGTCGGCCTCGAGCGCGACGGTTTTCTCTACGTCGACGATGTCATCGACACGATGGACGAGTTCGACAAGCTCGCCGGCGATGACGACGACGACGCCGGGAAGGGACGCTCCGCGGACCGGGACAAGCCGCGGCCGAAGATCGAAGAGCTCCTTCGCGAAGGTCAGGAGATCATCGTCCAGGTCGTCAAGGAGCCGCTCGGCACCAAGGGCGCGAGCCTCACCTCGCACGTGACGATGCCCGGTCGCTTCCTGGTGTTCATGCCGACGGTGGATCACATCGGCGTGTCGCGGAAGATCGAATCGCGTGAGGAGCGGGGGCGCCTGCGCGGCATCGTCCGCGAATTCCGCGAAGCCCAGGGATTCACCGGCGGTGTCATCATCCGGACGGCCGCGAGCGGCCGGCCGAAAGAAGACATCGTCAGCGACCTCGAGGCGTTTCACAAGATCTGGATCGAGATCCGGCAGCGCATGGACTCGTCGCGCGCGCCCGCGGTGCTCTTCCGCGAGCAGAGCATCGTCAGCCGGCTGCTGCGCGATCTGCTGACCGAGGACTACCAGGCGATCCGCATCGACAACGCGCAGGAACATCAGCGCGTGCTGGAGCTGGTCGACCGCATCATGCCGAACCTTGCGCCGAAGGTGAAGCTCTACTCGAAACCGTTTCCGATCTTCGACGAGTACGGCGTGCAGGCCGAGATCGACAAGGCGCTGAAGAGCAAGGTATGGCTGAAGTCGGGTGGATCGATCGTCATCAACCAGACCGAAGCGCTCGTCGCCATCGACGTCAACACCGGCCGCTACGTCGGCAAGAAGTCGGCGGGCCGTCTCGAAGATACGATTCTCAAGACGAACCTCGAGGCGGTGAAGGAAATCGTGCGGCAGATCCGTCTGCGCGATCTCGGCGGCATCATCGTGCTCGATCTCATCGACATGGAGGACAAAAAGAACCGGCAGAAGGTCCTCCAGGCCGTGGAGCTCGAGCTGAAAAAGGATCGCTCGCCCTCCAAGGCGCTGCCGGTGTCGGATTTCGGCCTCATCATCATCACGCGCAAGCGCGTGAAGCAGAGCCTCGAACGCGTGCTCACCGAGCCGTGCCCCTACTGCTCGGGCAGCGGCGTGATCAAATCGAGCTCGACGATCTGCTACGAGATTTTGAGCGAAGTCAAGAAGATCGGCCCGGAGCTGAATGGACACCGGCTGCTGCTCCGGGTGAACCCGGACATCGCGCGGGCGCTGAAAGAGGAAGAGAACGCGGTGCTGAAGGACCTACGGCAGTCGCTGGGGAAGGACATCACCATCAAGGCTGACGTCCATCTCCATCACGAGCAGTTCGATGTGATGGCGGTGTGACGAGGCTGGACGGGCAGGAAGGGCTGGATTCCTGCCTGTCCTGGCCCTGCTACGCGTTAGTGGGTAAGTGCAGCAGGTAGTGGTTGCCGCCCTTGTTGATCCAGACGCGCAGGTAATCGCCGCCTTTGAGCATTTCCACCTTCGAGCCGTTGGGACGCGGCGGCGCGTCCTTCTGCACCTTGTCGATCTCCGACTGCGGCACGATCGTGACGACGTCGCGCGCCTTGACCTGCCCGCGCTGTACGAGCTCGACGTAGCGCTCGGCGGCCGGTGTCTGGCCGACCGCAGGCGGCGTCGCCGGCTGCGCCGTCAGCCGCACCTGATAGGTGCCGGCCGGCAGCGTCTTGCCGTCGACCTTCACTGGCTTCGGAATGTGGACCGATCCGAGCTGCATCTCGCCAGTCGGAATGCTGGGTGACGGCGCCGTCTCGGGTTGTGGCTTGGGTGCGGTGTGGCCGGCCTGTTGTCCGGTCGCGCGTCCGGCGCGTCGCGCCGGCTTGGCTTTCTGATCCGGCTGCGTGGCCTGCGCGAACGCGGTCGCCGCGCCGATCGCGCTCACTAAGGTTCCCACGAGAACCAATCGCTTCATGCTGGCCTCCAGAACTGGTCGATGAGGTCGACGTGCCCAATTATACAGGCCCTGAGCAAGCGCGGTGCCACAGCAGTCGGGCTTGGGTCGTCTGTGATCGTCGAGCAATCGCGGTCTGCCGGGTGACGGGTCATGAACGCCGCCCGGCTCGACCGTCGTGAAGCGCGACACTTAGCGGACCGTACCAGCTGAATGAGTACTACTTACAACGAGCCTTCGACCGCGATTTTCGGGCCGCGACAACGGCGCGGCCCGGTAGCGAATTCGAGAAGATACGCCACTAATGTTTGGCGATGACGATGTCGCCGCTGAAGGTTCGAACGGCGAGCGCCGCACTGCCGTCGCCGAAGGTGGCGCGAATCGATCGATTGCTCGCGCCGCGGCGGCGGATGCCGGTGTCGCGCTCGCGCTCGCCGCCGATCGTGAGCGGCAGCTCGGACCGAATCGACCCGCTGAACGTACTGGCGGTCAGCTCGAAGCCGGTCGATCCCGAAAGCGTGAGACGCACCGTGCCGGAGTGCGTGTTGACGTCGTAGCGTCCGTTTCGCGCCAGCGTGCCTGAGTACTCGATGTTGCCGCTGACCGACTTGATGCCGAGCCGATCGCACGCCACGTTGGTCAGCAGGACGTCGCCGCTGACGGTTCCCAGGTCGAGCGCGCGTGCCTTGAGACCGTTCGCGCGCACGTTGCCGCTCACGCTGCCGGCGCTCAGATCGGCATCAGCGCCGGCGTCGGTGAGCATGACGTCGCCCGACACCGACTTCGCCATCTCGAGCCGTGGCGTCCCCGCCGTCGTGACGTTGCCGCTGATGCTTTCCGCCCGGACGGCCCCCTGCACATTCGACACCTTGACGCTGCCCGAGATCGACTTCACGTCCACCGCAGCGCCGGCCGGCACCGCGACCGTGTAATCGACCGAGACGTGGTCGCTCCGCCCGTTGCGATCGAAGCGGGTCCGCTCGTGTTCGGTGCGCACGTCTACGCGTCCGGGCCGTTCGTCGACGATGACTCGGACCGCCGCGAGCTCGCCCCTGTCACCCCGCGTGCGCTTGACCGCCTCGATCCACACCTCGTCGCCCGACCCGCCGGTCACCGTGATCTCACCGGCGATGTTCTGGATCGACACGCGGCCATCGCGGCCGATCTTCACCTTGCGCGAGAAGCGTTCGGTCTGCTCAGGTCCGCGATCGCGACCCTGATACGCGCCGCCGTTCATGCCCGGACTGGTCGTGATGACGTCCCTGACGATGTCGCGAACGACGATCTCGAGATCCGGGCCGGCAGGGTTTTGAGCCCCCGCCGGCGCCGCGATGAACCCGAACGTCGCCATCATGAAAATGTCGAAAGGCAGTCTGCGTCGCATGGTCCGTTAACCTTTGGGCTTCAAGCCCGAGACGATGCGTGCCGCGCCCGCCTCGTTGCCTTTGCGCATTTCGTTGATGAGCGCAACCGTGTTCTGCAGCAGTCCCATCTTCGTCTTGAAGCTGTCGATGAGACTCTGTTGCGCCGGCTCGCTGGATGGCTCGACGCGAAGCGCGGCGCGGCTTTCGCTGATCGCCTGATCGATGACCGACAGGTTTTTCTGGAGCGTGGCCGCGGTTTGCGGATCGAGCGCGCCCTGTTCGGCGTTCGCGATCTGCTCGAGCCCTTTGATGGCTTTCTCGTAATGCGCTTCTGCCTGCCGGAGCTCCGCTTCGACCGACTGTGCCGTGTCGCTGCTCACCGCGACACCCGGCGGGTTGGCGGGCGTATCGGTCCGTAGCGTGCGGGGGAGGACCCGCAGGCCGACCGCCGTCGCGAGCAGGAGGACGGCGGCCGCCGCAAGCCACATCAATCCCGACGTGGAACGCAGAGCTCGCGGCGCTCGCAGGACAAATCCTTTCTGCGGGATCTGCGTCGATCGTGCCGACTCGGCCTCGAGTGTGATCGCGCGCTCGATGCGCGTCCACGCGCGGACCGGCACCTCGCGCACGTCGAGCGATCCCGCCGCGCGGCGAAGCTCGCGCAGATCGTCGACCAGCGCGCGGCATTCCGCGCAGCTCGCGACATGAAGGTCGACGTCGGCCCGCTCGGCCGGCGCCAGCGCCTCGTCGACATAGTCGTTGATGGCGATCTCGTTCGGGTGCATGGTTCAGCGCAACAGCGCACGCAGCTTCGCGCGCGCCTTGAAGACCTGCGATTTCGACGTGCCTTCCGCGATGCCCAACAGTTTGCCGACCTCTTTGTGATCGAACCCTTCGACGTCGTGCAGCACGAACGCCTCACGACAGCCATCGGGCAGCCGCTCGAGCGCGCGCTCGAGATCCAGGCGGGCAATCGGCGTGTCGCGCCGCGCGATCGGCTGATATGACGTGTCGGCGTCCAGCGTGTCGGTGAGCTTGCTCATTTTCGCCTGTCTGCTGCGAACGTAGTCGAGGCAATGGTTGAGCGCAAGCCGATACAGCCAGGTGCCGAGCGCTGCGTCCCCCTTGAAGCTTCCGAGCTTGCGATACGCCTGGAGGAAGATCTCCTGCAGCAGATCCTCGCCGTCTTCGGGCGATCCCGCCATCCGGCAGGCGAGCGTGTAGATGCGCGCCGCGTGCCGCCGGTAGATGGTTTCGAACGCCTGAACGTCGCCGGCCTGACTGCGAGTGACAAGATCCATCCCCTCGGAAGCGGCTCCGACCGTCATGTCGTTAGACGGGAAGGGGAGGACAGGGCGTTGCTTAGGGGCGGTCACGTAGGCAGATACGCAAGCGGGTGCCCTGGATGTTCACGCGGATTCAACACAAAGGGCGCAAAGGACGCCAAGGAGACCTTGGGATCAGCGCCCGGTTCGAGGTTTCCACAGGACCCGGTCCAGCTCGCGGACCCGCGCGCCCGACATCGGCACGCCCTCGGCGATGAGCAGCGATCGTTTCAGGAACTCGCTGCCGCCGTAGCCGCCAAGGCGTCCGCCCGACGCGATCACGCGATGGCACGGCACGTCGGCCCGGCGGCAGTCGCGCATGATGTTGCCGACCGCGCGCGCTGCGCGCGGCTTGCCCGCAAGCGCCGCTACGTCGCCGTAGGTCGCGACGCGGCCCGCCGGGATTCGCCGGACCGTCGTCAACACGCGCGCGGTGAAAGGTTCTTTCTTGCGTGCCTCGCGCGCCTTGCGTTCTTTTCTCGCCATGTCAGAACGCGAGTCGGATGCCGCCGCCGACGAGCAGTCCGCCGGCATCGACCTTCAGCGCCGGATTGTTGGTCGCGTTCAGCGTCGCCTGCGCGCGCGCGAACCGCGCCATGCCGCCCACGCCGAGGCTTCTCGAGAACATCCACGCGACGTCCACGCCGGCATGAAAGCCGATCGCCGTCTTGCTCGTCGAGCTCGCCGTCTGCGCGCTCGAGAATGTGGCGGTGTCGTACGGATACGTCTCCGAGTAGACGACGTCGGTGACGAGCGTCTGCCGGATGCTGAACAGCGACGGCCCGCCGAAGATCATGACGTTGAGGCGGCGTCCCGGAAGGAGATACACGGCTTGGATGTGGCCGGCCGTCTCGCGCCGCGTCGACGGCGTGGTGCCGGCCACGCTGCGCGGTTTGGCGAAGAAGAACGGATGGGGCACGCTGGCCGTGACGTTTGCGTCGGTGTCGTTCGTCACCACGGAGGCCGCGAAGCCCATGCCAAACCGGCCGGCGAGCCGCACGACGACACCGCCGTCGAACATCACGCCCCGCTTTTCGTCGATGTCGGCGGTGATCGGCATGTCCTCGAGATTCTTCTGCACGCTGAAGGACTGCGTCACATTGTTGCCGCTGCGCTGGACGCCGGCGTTGACGCTGACGTAGAAGCGCGGGTCAGTCGTCTGCGCGCGCGCGACGCCGGGCACGGCCAGCGCGAGCGTGAGAACGAAGAATTCGGAATTTGGAATGAGGAATGTGTGCCACGAATTCTGAATTCCACATTCCGAATTCCTCATTTCGCGGCGCATCAATTCACCCCCACGGCCGTCCACGCCTGCGTGACGGCTCGCTCGGCCGCGCTCCCGACGCCGTAAAGATCACGCGCAGCCTGGATCGTCACCGCGCGGGCGACCGCGAACGTCGCATTCGCCGGCAACAACTGCGTGAAGCCGCGGTAGTACACTTTCTCCATCTGCTCGCGGTTTGCGGCGCCGACGCCTTGCACGCTCAGACCCGACGTGCGGTTCGTGCCCCCTTCGATTGCCAGATAAAACGCGTGCGACACGATCGTCGAATTGATGTGGACGCCGCCGTCGTCGTCAGTGCCGGTGAATCGCCGCGAATAATGATCCGGGCCGCCAAGCGCACCGGGGTTGGCCATATTCCGGATGCCGCCCGGCGTGACCACGTCCTCGCCGATCAGATAGTCCGCCTGCATGAGGCCGCTTCCTGCAGGCTGATAAAAGAACTCGACACTCGTACCCATGATGTCCGAGAAGGCCTCGTTCAGCGCGCCCGGCTCGTTCCTGGAAATTAGGCGCGACGAAAAATCGGTCACGCCATGCGTCAGTTCGTGGCCGATGACGTCCAGCCCAGCAGCGAAGAAGTTCACGGTTTGCCGCGTCGACGTAAGCACGAAGCCGGGCGGCAGGCCTTCGCCGAACACCATGACACCGTCGCAGCAATAAAAGGCATTGAGGTAGAACAATCCCACGATGTCGTTCGACGCAGTGAGAATGTCGTTACGGCGAACGGGATGCACAATGCTCAGGATGGAAATGTTGTTGTTGTCCAGGCCGCGACGACCGTGACGTTTGAAGTAATAGTCGTACACGAAACCAATGTATGCATGCGCATCGACGGGGACCGGATCGCCCCATGTCGTGCTGGTGCTGCTCGCGAGGTCGGATGTCACCAGTGTCGTCCGACCGTTGAGAAAGTTGAGCACTTTGTTGATGTCGCCGCGCGCATCGTAGGTCTTCAGCGACGGCGGCCGTAGCATGTCGGACGCGACGAACGTGCCCGACTGACTGCTGATGCTCAGTTTCTTGTCGTCACCGAGGATGCCCTTGCCGCGACCGATGGCGGCAGTGCCGCCCTGACGGCGCGCCCCCGCGACCTTCAGGACGACTACACCGGTCTTTGCGTCGATGAAGTATTCGCTATCGCCTTGAAGTGTGAAGACAGTGGCGCGGTACGTGAGCCGGTAGCCACCCGCATCCCCGGGAAGAATCACGAGCTCGGGCGTGCGATCGGGCCCGAGCGCGACGCCGCTTTCGCGCTCGACGATCGCCTTCACGTCTTCAATCGACAGCGCCGGCCGCACGTCGAGATCGACGCCGTCGTAGAGCGTGCCGAAGATCGAGACGGTGAGACCGTGATCGGTCTGGCGCGCGACGTCTCCGCCGAACACGCGAACGCCTTGGTAAAACTGTTCGAGGCGCTCGTGCACGCGGCCGGGCAGCTGCGCGTCGTCAGTGGTCCGCCGAACGCGCAGAAGGTCGTCGCGCTTCATCCGATCGACCGTCGCGTCCCAGGTGCGGAGGTCGGCAAATGCCGTCGCAGAAACCGTTCTCGGTCGCGCCTGCGCTCGAAGCGGATGACCGACCGGACCGGTGACCACCAACGCAAGGATGAGCGCGGGGAACAACACTTTCAGCACACGCATAGACTCTCCGTGGGGGAGACAGCAAGCCAGTCTATCTCAGCGCTGCTGTCAGCGGCCGGCCCTCGGCCTTCGGAAGGGTGATGCCGCAGAGCTTCGCGAGCGTCGGCGCGATGTCGGCTGGTGTCGCGGCGTGATCGTAGCGTCCGGGCTTGATGCCGGTGCCCATCAAAAGGATCGGCACGCGCTGATCGTCAGAGGTGGCGCTTTGGTGCGTCGCCGCTTCCGCCGAAGAGATCCAACGAGGCCGCACCGAGATCACCATGTCGCCGCTGCGCCCTTCGACGTAGCTGAGCGCCGCCGCGCGAAGCCAGGCGTCGCCTGCCTCGGGGAGACCGCGCAGTTGCTCGGCGCGATAGACGCGCCGCACACCACGAACCGATTCGATCGCTTCCA
>Ga0137396_10001885_pt1 | contig 11285 bp, 7 predicted proteins | sample czc16metaG_FD_108284 | JGI IMG/M metagenome (GOLD analysis project Ga0137396, IMG submission 108284) | Vadose zone soil microbial communities from Angelo Coast Range Reserve, California, USA - czcobulk3.16 metaG | ecosystem: Environmental > Terrestrial > Soil > Vadose zone | place: USA...
GTTACGTTGGGCTTCTCGCGAAAGTCGCGCCTGAAAAGGAAAAAAATGAATCCTAGCGTGAGGAAAAGTGCTAATCTCGGAGGCATTTGCGAATCGCGATTAGAAGTTGATGACGCTCAACGTCACGAGGTACGGGATACGCGTAAGACGCCGGTAAATTTCAAATTCAGTCATCGACCGAAACCGGCAGTTGAAATTCGAAAGCCTTGGATTCGCTCCTAATCCCCAGTTCAGCCGGATCGACTCGCCGGTCGAAATGTGCCCGGTTACCTGAAAGGATCGCTTCCGCCGCTTCCATGCCGGCTAATGTGGCAATATCGGTTTCAGTGCGATTGACGTAGTAAAGATTTTTAAACTGCTCTAACTCGGCCAGCAGCTTGAGCCGGCTTGGACTCATCCAGTTGTCCCGATTTTGCGAAGCATCGGCTCCCGGAAACCGAAAAACCAATCGCTGGAAACATTTGGCGGGATCGATCAGACCGGAGTTGGTGCAATCATCAAGGGCCATTTGCGAAATGTCCTTGTCTTCCAGCTCCAGCAACGGGTCTGGTCCAAAGCAATAGATCTCGCAACACAAACAGGTCCTTCCCTCTGGCACCATATTCCCATTGAATCCGGAATAGTTCGTGATGCGGCCTATTCTCGTGCTTGGGCACGTGACATTGAGCCAGGCGTGGGGAAACCGGGGTCCTTCGTTTAGAAGCAGGTAAACGAGCACGACGGTCCGTTTGGGAGATGCGGAAGACGCAGGGGGAAAGCCGGATGCCGGAGAGGCGGAAGGTTGCGAGAAGAGAAGCCGCTTCAAGAATTCTGGCGGGATGCTTGATACAACGTGTGACGGCTCAAAGATAATCGATTCGGGGCCAACCTCCGCCGTGACCGATTTGATGATTCCGTGTGACGAGGCAATCCGCACAACCTTGGCTTGGTAGTGAACTCGCCCATCGAAACCAACGATTTTCTGGGCAAGAATTTCAGAGATTTGACCACTTCCTTTTGCAGGATGCCGCCAGATTCCCTTGTAGGTGTTCACTTCTTTTTGCGAGAAAGTGCGCACCAACGCTTCTTTCACCGTCGACAAAAACCCGGCGCCGTTGTCACCGCCACAATCTTGGGGAATCGGGATCTCCGCCCACTTCTTCCCGGTCAACTTTTCCTGGAAACCTTGAGAAAAGGTTTGAGTCAGCTGACGCCCGCGTTTTTGGTAGAAATACTCTTCGACGTTACGCGGCTTTGAAGAACGGGGTTTGCATCGAGCCAGAAGAAAATCCAATGAGCAGCCCGTGAACATACTCCACGGCATACCGCGCCGAAACCCTTTGAAGCGCGGCGAAATGTCGATGATGCGTCCTTTGTAAAGAATTCCTCCGCGATGCGGATAATCCCGGTAGTCGGTACCCAGGACTTCGCTCCACAAAGTGTCCACCTTGGCGATGCGGTTGTAGAGTTCTTTGCGGCCGACATCCATAACGAATTCGCCATGCTTGATCGAGCGCATCAAGCCACCGGGCACCTTGTCTTTCTCTAGCACCACGGGTTTAAATCCCGCCTTTGCCAGCACGTATCCAGCTGCCAGCCCAGAAGGGCCGGCCCCTAGAATCAAGGTGTGAACTTGGTCGGTTCGCATCACGTATTGTTAATCAACTACTTCAAGCTCGTGCTTGGTTCCTAATCCCGCCACCCTGCTGCTCAAGGTCCCTCTCCTTCAGCATGTTTGAGCGCACGATAGCTTCTAAAAGGCCGGAAGGAAATCTTTGCAGAAGAATGCCAATATTAGGCATGACGCAATGTCCGCCAATGACGCCTGGGAAATACTTTACCGGCGGGAAGAACTTGATTTCTTCGTAGAACGATACGACCTCGTCGTAGTTGGCGCCCGTTGCTCGGCAATAACGCTCGACTTCCTGCGCCCAGGCGATCATCAGACCGAAATAGGTAGTTTCGGTGAGCTTGGCAATTTCGGTCGCCTCGGGGGATGCGAGGAGGCGTGTTTTCATTCCCAGCCCTTGAAAATGTTCTACTGCGCGCTTGCCCGACTCTGGGTCAAGCGCCCCAACGAATTTTGCGTAATGGAGCATCTCCTCTCGCATCGGGGCATGCTTGCCGCGTACCGGGCTGTTGACGACGACGGTTCCCGATTCCATCGCGATACGACGGGTAGTACCGGGAGCAACCGTGCTATTGATCACCGTTAGGCCGGGCCGATATTTGCCAATGTAATCAACCACCTGGGCCACAAAATTGTCACCTTGGAATGGGAAGCAAATATGCATGACGTCGCACTGGGTGATGGGCGCGGGCCGATCGATATCAACCCCGAAGGGCTGATGGCGGCGCTTGATGATATCGAACAGCGGTTGCCCGACTTCTCCCAGACCAACGACGATGACTGTTTGATCCATCCGTGACGCTACTGCTTCGCAACAGAAGGTGCCGAGCGGTGCGAAGTACACTGCGACGATCTGGCCGCCGCGCATTCGGCGCTCGGTCCGGCATTATTTATTCTTAATTCAGGTCGCCTCTCGCCCGACGAACTTGCAGCAAAGTGATCGAAAGCATCTTTTATCGCGCAACCAACGGAGCCAATCATTTCGTCAGTCATCTCTGGATAGATGGGGAGAGACAGAATACGGCTTTGATTGGTGTGAGCGACGGGGAAATCCGCAGGCTGGTGGCCGAGATATGCATAAGCCGGATAGAATGGAAGTGCTTTGGAATAATTTAAGAGCGTCGCCACTCCGGCATCGGTGAGATACTTTCTTAATGCATCTCTCTTTTCCGTCCGCACTACGTAGAGATGATAGACATGGTCGCGTTCAGGGCCGACTTTTGGCGTGATAATATCTCCTAACCCGGTCAAAAGTTCGTCATAACGTGCCGCAATCTTGCGACGGGCATCGGTCCAACGGGGTAAGTGAGGAAGTTTGACATTGAGGATAGCGGCCTGCAGCCCATCCAATCGGCTGTTCATGCCTTCGATTACGTGATCCCCTTTTCCTCCGTGCCGGGCAAATGCAGCCATCCACTGCGCGAGACGATCGTCGTTGGTCACAATACATCCGGCATCACCGTAAGCCCCCAGGTTCTTGCCCGGATAGAAAGAAAAGGTGGCCGCGTTTCCAAATGTGCCAACGAACTTGCCTTTGTAGCGCGCGAGATGAGCTTGGGCACAATCTTCAATCACCCAAAGATTATGCTTTCGGGCAATCGCCATGATCGCATCCATGTCCGCCGGTTGACCGTAGAGATGGACCGGAATGATACCTTTGGTCGCCGGGTTGATTTTTCTCTCGATCAACGCCGGATCGATTGTAAAGGTCTCATTATCGGTGTCGCAGAAGACCACTTTACCGCCGGCTTGAGTAATCGTTTCCGACGTCGAAATCCAGGAATGAGCCGACGTGATTACCTCATCTCCCGGTTTAAGACCCAGAGCACGGATTGCAATATACAGTGCATCGGTGCCGTTGGCGCACGATACGCAGTGCTTTACTCCCAGAGTCGCCGACCACACCCGTTCGAAAGAGTCAACCTGTGGCCCGCGAATAAATGCGGACTGGCCGATCACTTCGGCGATGGCTGCATCGATTTGCGGTTTGATGCTCAGATATTGAGCATGCAAGTCAACGAACGGTATTTTCATTAACGTATCAACCCCTTCGGGACCCTGATAGCACGCAAGAACCGTGCTGGATTCCCGGCGTATACTCCCGGCGCCTCAATCGACTTTGTTACCACTGCACCGGCACCGATAACGACCCAATCACAAATCTCAACTGGAAGGATAGTCGCATTGGTGCCGACACTCACGTGATTTCCCAGGGTTGTCCCCCGCCAAAGCTCCCGCTTCCCATGCGCCGGGCGCCCGGTTGAAAACAGGTCATTAATGAACATGGCTCCGTGGGAGATGAAACAATCGTCCCCGATCGTAACGAGCTCACAAACGAACGCGTGCGATTGGATTCGACACCGCCTGCCGATGACGGTTTCTCGCTGAATCTCCACGAATGGACCAATAAAACTATCGTCGCCAATCGTACATCCGTAGAGGTTTACTGGTTCTACCACCGTCACTCTTTCTCCGAATACAACGTCACGGATACCGATAACTCGAAGGTCAGGCTCATTCATCATATCTTCTAAGTATTGCTCTTCGAAATAATGGGGCGGGCGCGCTCAAGAATTGAAACTACCGTGCGCGCGTGTTTCAACCCGGTCAGCGGTTGGATTGAATTTAAGATGCAATCCCGAAAGTGCTCGGCCTCAACCCGGAGCGGTTCGGTAAAGTCGATCTGAGGTAAAAGTATATCCCCGCTGCGATAGTTGAACGGAACCGGCCCCGGCCGATCGAAGTCCATATTTTCGCCAAGAATCGCTTTCCGATCGATCCCCTTGTCATAGACAGCGATCTTGGTGTCGGCGACATCATCGTAAACAACCATTTTTCGCGATCCCACAACGATCATTTTTCGCACCTTTTGTGGGTCGAGCCAGCTAACATGGATATTGGCAATAACCTTCCCGGGATACTCAAGGTTGAGGAAAACAACGTCATCAATTCCGTCCTGCATATAAGCCATGCCCTGGCGGGAGACCGATACCGGGTCTCGATCGTCAAGCCAGTATTGGATGATGCTGATGTCATGCGGGGCAAAGTTCCACAAGGCGTCGATATCAGTCCGAATGCGGCCAAGGTTCAGGCGCTGGCTGTAAATGTAACGGAGGTCTCCTAGTTCTCCGGCTTCGATGAGCCTTTTTACATAGCGGACGGCGGAGTTATAAACGAAAGTATGTCCTGCCATCACGATCAGGCCGCGTTCTTCGGCGCAGGTTGCAAGTTCATCGACTTCGCTCACGCTGGTAGCGAGCGGTTTCTCGACAAAAATGTGCTTGCCCGCACGAAGCGCCCGACGTGCCAGATCAAAATGAGTGGTAGCCGGGGTTGCGATGATCACTGCGTCGACAGTGCAATCGTTAAGAACGTCACTAAATGACTCCAGGGCGATTGATCGTGGAAAATTGGCGTTGACGAAATCGCGGCGCTCGGCGCTAAGATCGACCACATACTTGACCGTGCAGTTCGGCACAGCTGTAAAGTTCCGCAGGACATTGGGCCCCCAATAACCACAGCCGAATTGCGCCAGGATAAGGTTCTTCGAGGACGTCCTGGGACTCATGAGCATCGAGGAGGTCTTTTCTGCGGGCAAGTCCTGTTTATAACATCAAAGTCTGACCGATAGCAGCTCGGAGTGATTGAAGGTAGTGTCAATGGATAGGGCCTTCGTTTTCAAGGGTAATAAAGAGTCCACTGTTTGGCCGCAATTCTTGTGAACCCTAAGGCGGAGGCCAGGTAAGCGATCGTTTTCCCCTTCCCCTACCGATACCTTGATTCGAAGTGTATCGCCATCCTGCGCAATGTTCTCGATTGTAGTCGATCTCCTCCGCTGAAACCAGGAGACAGCTTGCGCGGCGGTGGGAAACCATGCGCCTTCCCTCCTGGCGCGTTGCAACAAATTTACATATGCGGAATCCCAGAAACGTTCGGGCCCAATGCTTCGATCATGCCAATTCACCGTCAGAACGCCGCCGAAGCGGGCCATGTTTTCGAATAGCGGACCGATCGCAGTTCCGACTTCTTCGGGAGCTAAATCGAGATAGGCTGGGAAGAAGATTGCAGTATCCATGATATGTAAAGGCAGTTCCAGGAGCTTTTTCACATCGAGGGGCTTAAAGACTTGGGTAGTTCCGGCGCGATATCCGATAGTTTCGTTGTAGCCAACAGTTGAGTCATAGACAAAACCGGCCTCCTCTAGAATGCCATGGGTCTGCTCGTCAAAGTACAACCAGTGCATGCGCACTCCTACCCCAGGCGCGCTCGTTGCCAGTTTGATCTTCTCCAGTTCGGCCCGGGCTTTCTGCACGTCACGCCAGGCGTCAATGCCGTGGAGACCGATTTCTCGATTGGCCTCGCGAAGATTACTTAGCAGGGTCGCGATTTCTGAAAGGTCATAGGCCACGGCGCGTTTGCGCCGGGAGAAGCCATTCGCATCCTGACCTGGATCGCCCTTGGTCGGTACGACAAAAAATGTGGACGTAAGTCCCTTTTCGATCTCGAGGTAACGATCAAATTGATCCCAAAAATCTTTGACCAGACCCAAATGAACCAGAGGTAACGATAAAGCCGCGACCCAGTTCGCCCTCAAATGTTGTGTCGATTTTCTTCCGCGGCATGCATCGATGAGTGAACCAATGGTCGCACGATAAAGAAATCCAAACGTTGTGTGGTCCCATTTGTGATCTCGGACCGCCACATGATCGACATCATGCGTAAGGCAGACCATAAACGAGTAGTTCGCAGGGACGGGAGGAACTTCAACCAGAAAAGTCGAGAAAGTGACGATCAGATTCCGAAGAAAGGCAATATGTAGTTCAAGCGTGGGGATAGCCGAGTTCTTCGCCGGCTGACCACGCGTCAGCGAGACGCGAGTCTCCTCGAACAGATCGAATCCAATGCGAACGAACGTCTGCCTGTTTGAAGCAATGACCAGCGCAGCCGTCTCCTGCGTTGCATTGTCCCGGAGGACAGTGACACCTTTGCCGGATAAGGTAACGCGATTCCCATATATTGGTATGGACTCTTCCTTGTAGCCCACAAATCCTCCGGGTTGTTGAGCTTTTATCTGGATGCCATTGTTCTCATCATACAATTGCCGCTCCGCCGAGTATGCGAGCACTAAGCGGGCAGAACTGTCTATTGCTTCAGTGCCGCAGCAAAGCAGCACATCGTATTCGTTACCCGGGCGGTGATACTCCCAGGGAGTCTTAAACAATTCAAAGAACTCTTTCACCACCGGGCGTTGCGCCTCCTTTGTAAGAACGGCGATCATCGCGCGGCCAGTTGCTTATGACAATCTGTTCCTTCGGGGCGGAGTCGTGAACCCACAAAGCCCTCCACGGACATCGTAGAAATTTTTCCGAACGTTCGACCTCGAAGACGAGCAATCAGAGAAGCTCGCCGATAGCGCTAAGAAGGGTTGCTCTTTCGCGACTCCAGGTGTGCCCGCGGTAAATCTGCTGGCCGCGTCTTACAATCTGCTCGATTTCTCTCGGGTGAAAGTAGGCAAACTCGATTTGCCGAGCGAGATCCGTGGCGTTACCCAACTCGAAGTAGATCAAATCTTCGTCGCCAAAGTAATCCTGAATGCCCGACGCCCGGGGAGCGATTACGGGCTTGCCCAAGGCGAGATACTCAAAGATTCGAGTCGGTGTATTGATTTCAGTAAAAATATTACGATGGTTCGGGATGACCCCGAGATGACAGCGGTCGATCGCGGCAACGATTTGGGTAAGGTTTTGCGCTCCCAAATACTCAATGCTTTCTTCCAATCCGCGCTCCCGAACTGATTTCATGACGCTATCAAAAAAGGGAGTTCGTGTACCGCAGACGATTAGCCTCATTTGAGGAAGAGTCGTCCGGGCAATCGCCAGGGCGTCGACCGCAAGGTCAAATCCATTCCGGCTAACCAAGGAACCGTGATAAAGGACGAGAAATGGCTCGGAATCACGCCCATTGGATAATGCTGGTTGCTTAAGCTTAAAAATAGTGTCGTCAGGCGAGTTAAGTACGATTCTGATCTTTTCCGCCGCGCAGCTGCGCGACGAGTAAATCTTTTTGCAAGCTCGATTCACGGTCAAAACCAAACTCGAAAACGCGATGCTTCGTTTCTCCATTTGCTTGAGCACGCGAACACTTAGACTATGCTCGGGTAGTCCAAAAATTGTTCGCATCAGTTCCGGCATTGGGTCATGAAGATCCAAAATGACCCTGGCCCCGAGCGCCTTCGGCACGAGAGCGCTGAAGACAAGGACGTCTGGCATATTGTGGACATGCACAAAATCGTACTTACGAGTTAAAGAGCGCAAAGTGAGATAACCGAAAGATGTCAGGATGAACGTTAAATACTGACGCGCGTAACTGAGTTTTCCGCCACGACGGCGCCGCAGTGGAATACGAAGCACGTTAACACCGTTGACGTTCTCCCGCTTTGGCTCGTCACGCCTTTCTTGCAGGCAAATCAAATCAATTTCGGCACCTTCGTTTATGAGTGCTTCGGCAGCGCGTCGCGGCCGAGGGTCGGCCGGATAATGAGAAAATAAAAGGACCGCTCCGCGTTTGCCCCGGAGACGACGCTTCGCCTTCTCCACCGAAAGCTCTGAGCTATCCGCGGGAATCGTTGGCGCGGCGGAGCGGAAATCTTTGAGCAACGACGTGGATGCTTCCTCCTGGGAGAGAGTGACGAAACCAGCGACGTCGTTCGGCAGCGCATGCCAATATTCTCCGGCATACTTTGCGTTGATGTACTCAAGCAGTCGTCTATAGAGCTCGACGGGATACTGCATGGACTTTAACTTTTTCCCGTCAAAAGCCATGTAGTCGGGATGGGTATTGAGCAATACCATCCCACCGTGCGCAGCGATCCAGTCTAGTTTTCGAAGCCAAATATCCGGCGTGGTTTCGCGCAACAACAGGAAAAGGGTCGAATCCTGAGGAAGTGTGTAAGGCAACTCGACGTAGCCGTCTGCGGAAGCATGTCCGTTCAACCGTTGCGGTCGTGGCACGACAAACGGAAAGATCGTATGCCGGCCTTCGGGCTGTGGTTCGAATGGGTCGGTATCGAAGGTTGACATGTCATATTTAATGTCGAGGTCATGCAGCCAGTTGAGATTATGCAACATGAAACCTGATCTGAACCCAGCGGCGCCCCATTCGTCGAGATACTCATTGATCCGCTTTGCATTCTCATCGAAGTCCCGACGGGATTGGTAGAGTCGACCGTCGTGCCGAAGATCATGAACGCCAACCTCGAAGCCCTGGCGCGTGAGTTCCTTTCTCAACTCGGAGGAGACCCGGTAATCGCCTTCGGGAATAAAGTTAAAGGAAGATCGGAAGCCCAGTTCGCGCTCGAGTTCGGCCAGTTGTCGGCATTTCGCCAAGCCGGAGGGCCCTTCCACATCATGAGTGAGCACGAGCGCGAACTTCTTCCCGCCCGGCCACCCGCGCCAACCATCAGGGTTCCGTTCCGAACCCGGCATGATTGGCCAGCTACTCGCAACTCGCCGTCGTAGTCGTACGGCGAGCCGCCGCCGAACGGCGGTACGCAGCGACCGCGGGATGAATGGCTTAATGCTGTAATAAACTCTATTACGCAGCACGGCTTTGCTTAGTAGTTGCAGGACTGTTGGGGAAGATCATCCAGAACCCCCGCACTTCCAAGTGGGCCGGTCGCCGACCGTTTCGCTCGATCTTTGTCCGGAGAATTAACGATCCCCGTCAAGCCACTTCGGGAGATAGGAGCGGACTTTGTTAAGCACGATCGAGACATCAGCTCGCGCTCCCATCAACTCACGGTATCCACGCAGCACACGCTCACGGTTGTTTTTCTCCGCTTCCACCACCAACAGGACCTTGTCCATAAATCCGGCGAGGCCGATGGTAGGGCTGGTCTGATTAAGTGGCGGCAGGTCGAAAATGACGTAGTCGAAATCGCTTGCCTTGAGGTTCGGCACTAAGGAAAAGAATTTTTTTAGACCCACGCGTGCGGGATGTGCATGGGGTGGTGCAATCGTCGCCAAATAGAGATTATCACCGGCCGAGCCTGCAGGTGCCGAAGACTCTAATGCTCCCGTCAAAGGCGTGACTGGCCGGCCATCGAAGAATTGATGCGCTTCACCTTCCACGACATTGGATCCAACGAGAAACACTTTACTTCCTCCCGTTTCCGAAAGCGCTGCTGCGAGGCCCGCCGCGAGAGTGGAGATGCCCCCACCCGCATTAAACCCCGTCACACCAACAAGCTTTGGCTTATGCGATATGCCCTGGAGCTCGAAATAAAGACCAAGCCGGTCACGAATAGCCGCCGAGTAAGGCCTGATGAAATGGCCAGGATCCCAAGGCGCCACTTCCGTTTTGCCGTTTGGTAGACCGGCCTGCTTGCCGTTTTGCCCGCCGGCCTTTTTCGGCAAGCGTAAGCGATCATTGGCGCCACCATATGGAATCGAAAGAAACACTGGCGTTCGCAACTGCCCTTCAATCTCAAGCGGGCGTTTGATCGTCCGATTCAGGAACAGCTCGCACAGCAGAACGAAACCAATGCTTAACACCAATCCAGCACCAGCGAGTACCAAAGCTATTTTGTCCCTTGTTTTGGTGACCAATAGAGGTGGCGAAGGTCGCTGGACGGCACTGATATTTGGCATTTTAGACGGATCCAAAGCTTCATCAATTCGCGCTTTCTCGAGAGTACCTTGGAAGTATTTGTAGTTTGTTTCGTCCAACTCCCTGGTTCTTTCTAATCGCGCGATAGCGGGAGCGGCGTCAGAAAGCTGCTTCGTTCGCTCCTGAATGTTGACAAGCTGGCGCCTTAGCGTATCCGCCTTCGCCTCCATCCCGGCAAGCCGGGCCCGCTCAGTTCCAAAATCTTGACGACCTCCAGTCGCTATCAGACCGGGAAACTTTTTCTCAAGAGCGGCCTTCTGGCTTTCCAGGTCGTTAATTTGCGACCGCGCTGATTTTACCTGAATGTTGGAATCGGTATACTTGGATAGTAATTCAAGCTCTGTCTTCCGCAGTTGCTCCAGCCTGGCCACCACTCCCTGATATTCCTGTGTGTCCCTCGGCGCAGGCGATGCAGTGGGTGTAGCTGACGGAGTAGGCTGTTCTGGTACCGTCGTCGCCGCCAGCATAGGAGTTGGGGCTGGTTGCGCAGGAGCGGGCGTCGCTAAACTCGCTGCGCCCTCCATCAGTTTGACCTTAGCGCGTTGTTCCGCAAGATCCCCCTCAGAGCTTGAGAGTTGTTCCGAGGTTTTCGATGCCTCTGTGTTCAAAGCAGTGATGCTGTCCCTCACCTCAAAAACACCAGCTTTGGCCTTTAATTGCTTTAATGTGTCCTCGGTTTGAGTTAATCGAGCGCGAACCTGGTCTGTCTGTTGACTTACGAAATCGAACGCGCCAGCCGATCTATGTACTTCGAGATGCTTGATGAAGTACCGGTTGACCAGTTCATTTAGGACGGCCGTAGCAACCTCTGGCCTACGATTTTGATACGACACCCCGATGATGTTGCTCCCTTTGGCCGTCACAGTGCCAAGTCCGGAATTAATTGTGGCCGCAGCCCGGCCGACAGTCGGCGATTTAGAGTCAGGCAGCACTCTGTTTGGTCCCAAAGCTTCTGCTACCTGCACCGCCAGATCCCAACTGGTCAGAATCGAGACCTCGGCAGCAATCA